>ERZ842401.4588-NODE-4588-length-15937-cov-6.583491_pt1 | contig 15937 bp, 12 predicted proteins | sample MGYA00521270_ERZ842401 | MGnify/ENA primary metagenome ERZ842401 (study PRJEB31892, sample SAMEA3878208) | bioreactor metagenome | biome: Moose rumen | place: Sweden | collected 2011-10 | study: EMG produced TPA metagenomics assembly of the PRJEB12797 data set...
GGTTTACTTGATAATACTGTTGTTGTTATTTATGGTGATCATGATGCAAAGATTAAAAAGTCTGAGTATGAATACTATTATAATTATGATTTTAAAACTGGTGGATTATTGGATGTTAATGATCCAGATTATCATGTTGTTAGTGATTTGGAATATGAAATTAATAGAAAAGTACCTTTAATTATATGGACTAAAGATAAGTCTTTTAAGGTAAAATCATCATCAGTTGGTGGGATGATTGATGTAATGCCAACACTTGGTAATATGTTTGGTATTACTAATAAGTATGCATTAGGACACGATTTATTTAGTGTTATTGATAATACAGTTGTTTTTCCTGATGGTAATTGGCTTACTAATGAGATGTATTATAATAGTCAGAAAGAAGAAGCATTGCTTTTGGATTCACATTATCCAATTAGTGTTGATTATATAAATGAAAGAAATGAACTAGCTGAAGAAAAAATTTCAATTTCTAATTCGATTATTGTTTATGATATGATTAAAAGTATTAATGATAAAATGAATATGATTAAAAACGGAGGTTAATATATGGCTAAGGTGAAAAAAAGAAAAGTAAAAAAAAGTTTGTTATTTATAATTTTGTTAATTATTATAATTGTTATTGTAGTTATTTGTTTTAAAAAGTTAAGTGGGAAAAAGAGTACTTTAACTAATCAAGTTGAGGTAGTTGATACAATTGATAATTTTGATTATCAACTTAATGATAATGAAACTAAATATTATAATGAATTATTTTCTTCTTTAAAAGAATTGTTATCTCGTGATAATTATGATGAAGAGGAGTACGCAACTCTTATTGGACAATTATTTTTAGCTGATTTTTATGATTTAGATAGTAAAGTTATGAAAAGTGATGTTGGTGGTACGCAATTTGTTTATAGTGAGTATCGTAGTGATTTTGAACTAGGTGCAATTGATACTGTTTATAAGTTTGTTGAAAGTAATGTTTATGGTGATAGAAAACAGGATTTACCAGTTGTTAAGAGTGTAGAAAAAAGTAATATTACTACTGATAATTATAAGTCTAACATGGTTAGTGATAAAGAGGCTTATTATCTTACAATGAGTATTAGTTATAGTAAAGATTTAGGGTATCCTAATAGTGTTTTATTGGTTTTAGTTCACAATGGTGATAAGTTAGAGATTGTTTCAATGGAAACAAAATAAAAATCTAACTTTTTTTGTTATTTATCTTGAAAGAAATTTATTTGATAATTTAGAAAATTTAAAAAAATTTAAAAAATCTATTGTAGTTTATTTATTTTTATGATATATTATATTTGTCTTTTTGAAGGACAAATGGACTGTTAGCTCAGTTGGTAGAGCAATTGACTCTTAATCAATGGGTCCAGGGTTCGAGTCCCTGAGGGGACACTGAAAAGCGGTCTTTTCGACCGCTTTTTGTGTATCTATTGGCTACTGTTTTTTTGGAAAAAAAGTTTCAGTGCACCCCTTTCTTCCTTCCGAAATCGTAGGTGAGGTAGCCGGCAATGTAGCAGGGCTTGACGGGGTTATTCGCCATCTGCCGGATGAAAGGGAACACCATATCGAACACGGCGCCGACCTCGAGGGCCCTGACACGGTAGTCGCTGCGGGCGAACTCAAAATTGAGGCCGGTCTTGGCATAGAAGCCGGGCCGGAAGGTGGTCTGCAGGATGCCGGCAAACATTCCCGCGCCGCCGATGACATTGTTGAGATTGTGCTTCTCAGGATCGTAGCGCACAATTTCGGAAAATCCGGTGTTGTAATTGAGCACCTCCACATAGTTGGGGATGCCGATGCCGACGGAGGCGCCGCCGGAGAAGTTCCAGCTCACCTTGACGCCACCCCAGTAGGGCTTCTGGTGCAGCGTGCGCTGGTAGCCATAGCCGCCGTGCAGGAAAAACAGGGTGTACAACTGGCCGTAACGACAGGGACGCACTCCCGTGTAGAGCGCGTTGATGGAACGTACAGATTTGGGATGCTTGTTGTAGAGGAACTCCACCTCCCAATAGTGCTTGTTGAGCAGGTCGGGCGTGCGCCCGTGCTGGAAACCGACCCCGAAGCCTGAAGTGTGCGCCATCAGCTCGAAGTTCCACTCCTTGAGGGTGACATCGTGGTAATATTCACCCACCTCCTGCGCCTGAGCGCGGAACAAGACTGCCAGCAATGCAAAAACCAGCGCCAGCAGCCGGAAGCCGTGCGCATACAACGTCCTCACTTCACCACTACCCTACTCCTCAACTACCGCACTGGAGGGATAACACTGATAATGGCCGTAGGCAGCACACTTTTTCTGGGTCTCACAAGCAGAAAGAAGAAACAAGCCGCAAAAAAAGAGGCAAGCCAATACAATAATCTTTTTCATTTTCGTTATTATTTTTAATTTTGCAAAAGTAATTAAAAAAACTCTAACGCAGATTTTGGAGATTTATTTTTTAAACAGTTGAATTTTAAAATCTTAAATAGCATCCTACTGTTGATGGCCGTCTCATTCGGGCTGTTCGGGCAGCATAATTCGCCCCGAATACCCGAAAAGTTCGACTTGGCCGACTATCCCCGCATCGCGGAGGAGCTGCTCACCCACCTCGAGAACCACGGCTACCCCTTCGCCACCGTCACCCTGCAGAGCGCCGACCCCGAACAGGGCGACTTCACCCCGCGCATCGTCATCGACACCAACCTCTTCGTCACCTTCGACTCCATCGTGCTCAAGGGCGACGTGCGCCTGGCGCGGGGATTCCTCTACCCCTACCTCGGCCTGCGACGCGGCAATCCCTACAACGAGCAACTGATGCGGCAGGTGGCCGCCAAACTGGAGGAACTGCCCTTCGCCACCGTCGTGCGCGAGCCCGGCGTGGCCTTCGTCAAGGACAAGGCCTACCTCTATGTCTATCTCGACAAGCGGCAAACCAGCCGTTTCGACGGCTACATCGGACTGGTGCCCGTGGACGAGCGCACCGGCAAAGTGTCCGTCACCGGGCAACTCGACCTGGCGCTGCAAAATCTCTTCCACGTGGGCGAAAGCATCCTCCTTGAATGGAACAGCAGCGAACGCCACTCCCAGAAACTCGATCTCTCCGTGCGCTTTCCCTTCCTCTTCCGCACGCGCTTCGGCATCGAGAGCAGTTTCCGCCTCGACAAGCAGGACACCTCCTACCTGACTCTGGATTTCCACCTCGGCATCCCCTACGCCTTCGCGCCCAACAGCCACATCGAGCCCTACTTCAACCTCACCAGCTCCAGTGTGCTCAGTCCCGCCCTGGCGCGCCTCGACGGCGACACCAGCTACATCGACTACCGCAAAACACTCTATGGCGTGAAGTTCCGCTTCCGCAAGCTGGACTACCTCTTCAACCCCCGGCGCGGCGTGGACCTGGGCATCGACCTGTCGGCGGGCAGGCGCACCCTGCTCCCGAATCGCTTTATGGAGGAGGAGACATACAATAATATAATAAAGCAACGAGCCTCGTACCGCATCACCGGCGACCTGCGGGGCTACATTCCCATAGGAAGGCACTGGGTCATCGCCCCGCGACTGCAGGGCGGCTCGCTTCTCAACGGCCCGCACTACGACAACGAGCTTTTCAAAATCGCCGGTGTGGAGCGCCTGCGCGGATTCAACCCCAATGACCTCTGCGCCTCCACCTACCTTCTATACTCCGCCGAGGTTCGTTTCCTCTTCGCCAAACGCTCTTATGCGCACATCTTCTTCGACGGCGGCGTTTATGAACAGCAAACGGAGAGCCGTTACCTGCGCGACACGCCTTTCGGCTTCGGTGCAGGCGTGAACCTCGCCGTCCGCTCCGGCACCTTCTACCTCGAATATGCCTTGGGCCGACAGATGAAGAACCCCATCTCCCTGAAGAGAGGGCTCATACACTTCGGAATAAAAGTCGATTTCTAAAGTTCACACGTCACCGACTCGTGAATGCCGAGTTCCGTGGCGATGCCAAGCAGCACCTTGTCAATCTTGTCTTTGACAAACTCTTCTGACTCTATGATGTGCAGGTTGGGATGGCGTTGCCAAGCACGGATAAGGTTTTCATCCACGGCGATAGCCTCGGCCAAAGTCTCCTCCATACGGGCTGAATTGTTGCTGAGTGTATAGCTGTTAGGGGCGCCCTTGGCACTGGTAATGAGATGAAAAACCGCTTTGTAACGGGCCATCAGTTCCTCCTCGGTGTGGCCGGTCTCGCGCAGCAGCCGCTGCCAGTCCTTGGGATCCATATAGGCGGAAATATCCATTGCACCACGGTCGTTGACAATCAGGGCAGGCTTGCCCGTGGCCTCGGCAATCTTGTAGAAGGAGTCCTCCATCTGCAACAAGAACAGCATCATATTCTTGTGGATCTCGTAGTAAAGATTGCGGTCCTGGGTGAGAAAATCTGCGCCCGCCTTGATGAAGAGCGTGGGGGATTCGGGGAGTGTGAAGACGGCATAGCCGAGTTTGGAGAAGACCTCCTCGATGCGCTCGTTCGTGGTGGTCTTGCCGGCACAAGGGCCGCCGGTGAGGACAATTTTAGTAATCATAGCAACAACTTTATGAGGCGGCAAAGATACCACTATTTTTTGTATTTTTGCGACCCCAAAAAGCTCATACAAAACCTTAGCAATATTATGGAAAAGAAAACTTCAATGATCAGACTTAGAATGAGCACACACGATGCTCATTATGGTGGAAATTTAGTCAACGGCGCCCGTATGCTGGACCTTTTCGGCGATGTGGCCACGGAGTTGCTCATTATGCAAGACGGTGACGAAGGCCTCTTCCGCGCTTACGACAACGTGGAGTTCCTGGCCCCTGTCTATGCCGGCGACTTCATAGAGGCCGTGGGTGAGATCACCGAGGTGGGCAACAGCTCCCGCAAGATGGTGTTCGAGGCCCGCAAGGTCATCGCCCCGCGTCCCGACATCAGCGACTCCGCCGCCGACGTGCTCGAAGAGCCCATCGTGGTGTGCCGCGCCTCCGGCACCTGCGTCACTCCAAAAAAATGCCAGAGAAAAAATAATTAAGACGTAAGACTTTAGACGTAAGACGTAAGAAACAAATTCCCAAAAAACGACAAAATGGAAAAACTGATAATTACCGCTGCCATTTGCGGTGCGGAGGTCACCAAAGAACAGAACCCCGCCGTTCCCTATACTGTTGAAGAAATCGTCCGCGAGGCCAAGAGTGCCGTGGATGCCGGCGCCGCCATCGTGCACCTGCACGTGCGCGAGGACGACGGCACGCCCACGCAGAGCCGCGACCGTTTCCAGGAGTGCGAAGAGGCCATCTACAAGGTGTGCCCCAACGTCATCCTCATTCCCTCCACCGGCGGTGCCGTCGGTATGAGCCCCGAAGAGCGCCTGCAGTCCACCGACACCACCCCCATCCCGGAGATGGCCACCCTTGACTGCGGCACCTGCAACTTTGGCGACGAGATTTTCGACAACACGATGCCCACGATGCGCGCCTTCGGCAAACGTATGATGGAGCGCGGCATCAAGCCCGAATATGAATGCTTCGAGATGGGCCACCTCGACACCATCCTGACGATGGCCCGCAAGGGCCAGGTGCCCGGCGCCCCGATGCAGTTCAACTTCGTGCTCGGCGTGCCCGGCTGCACCCCCGCCACCGTGGACAACCTCTGCTGGCTCGTGAAGAACATCCCCGCCGGCAGCACCTGGACCAGCACCGGCATCGGCCGCCACGCCTTCACCCTCGCCGCACCCACCATCGTGATGGGCGGCAACGTGCGCGTCGGCTTCGAGGACAACCTCTACCTTGAAAAGGGTGTCCTCGCCAAGTCCAACGGCGAACTCGTGGACAAAGTGGTCCGTATGGCCAAACTCCTCGGCCGCGAAGTGGCCACCTCCGACGAGGCCCGCGTCATTCTCGGACTGAAGAAATAATCCCACAGAGTGCCCCGCGCACTCATACTCACACCACCGAGAGGCGGCCGCACACGCAGCCGCCTCTCCTTTTAAAACGCCACGATGAACCTCAACGAAGCGACACGAGCCTTTATACGCGCACACACCACCGACGATGTGCGGCAACTGGCCTTGCGGGGCACCAAAGACCCGCAAGTGGACCTTCCTTTTGCTCTCCAACAAATCGAAGGCAGGCAGAAAGCACAGGCCAAACTGCCCGAGCATTTCGCCCAAGAAGATATTCTCTATCCTGCGACGCAATCGATGGAACAGTGCTCCTCCGCCATCACCGCCGACTACAAGGCCACTCTGATCGAAGGCACGTCGCTGGCCGACCTCAGCGGGGGATTCGGTGTGGACACCTTCGCCTTCGCCCGTCATTTTCGGCACTGCACCTACATCGAACCGCAACCCGAGCTGTGCGACATCGTGTGCCACAACGCCACGGTGTTCGGACTGGACAACATCGAGATACTGCAAGGCACAATGGAGGAACAGATGGGGAACATCGGACAGGTGGACTGGCTCTACGTGGACCCTTCGCGGCGCGACAGCCACGGGCGGCGCGTGGTGACCTTAGAGGCCTGCACCCCCGACCTCACCCAATGCCTCCCCCTGCTGCACGCGCACGCCCGCAAGGGAGTGCTCGCCAAACTCTCTCCGCTCATCGACCTCGGTGGCACGCTCCGGCGACTTCCGGAAACTGCCGAGATACACGTTGTAGCCGTCAACGGGGAGTGCAAGGAGGTGCTTTTCCTGCTGCGCTTTGAGGGGAAAACACACAACACCCCCAAGATCCAAGCCGTCAACTTTGTACAGGGACAACCCCGCGCCTTTGCCTTCACCCTTGAGGAGGAGGCCGCTGCCAAACCCGTACTGGCCACCAACCCGGGGACCTGTCTTTACGAGCCCAACGCCGCCATCCTGAAAGCCGGCGCCTTCAAGTGCCTCGCCACGCGGTTCGGGATTCAAAAACTGCACCCGCACTCCCATCTCTACACCAGCGACACGCTCCTGCCCGACTTCCCGGGACGCACCTTCAGCATTATGGAGCAGATTCCCTTCGGCAAGCGCGCGGCAACCGCCGTGGCCGCCATCACAGACAGGGCCAATGTCGCGGTGAGGAACTTCCCGCTCACGGCGGAAGAACTCAAGGCAAAACTGAAATTGAAAGACGGAGGGGACGTTTACCTCTTCGGCACCACGCTTTCCGGCGGCGACAAAACACTGCTGCTCTGCAAACGAATGCCCTAACAATTGGGAAAAGAAGCCACAATTGAAGACCCAAAGTAAAAATTAAGCGGAAACGCCTTACACATCTGCATTTTTTTATATTTTTGCGGCTGAAATGAGTAAGTATTTTGCCACTCCCAAAAAGCACACCCTCGACCTTGAGTCATACTTCGGTCAGCACAAGAATTATTACATTTTCTTGCTGAAATCGAACACGGTTCCTGTCCGTATGGCGGCCAACCTGGGAGACTTGTTTCATCTTCCCTTTCTGTTTATTGACCAGATAAAGTTGCCATTGTGCGAGAAAGAGTGCGCTTTTCCCCTCTTTTTCTCGCGGTTCAATTCCCAAAACGAAGCGAATCTCATCCTGATGCCCAACAAGGCCACCCTTTCAGCCGCAGACCTCTCCGACGCGTCCGACCCGCTGCTGGGGCTCCCGCTGTTTGACGAGGAGGCCTACATCTTCAATCGCCACGGCCGCATCCGTTTCCCCTGCGAGTGGGAAGACTTCGACTACCTCCTTTTCCTTTCCGCCGAAAAGGACAGCCGGGTAAGCGAGAAGGCGCTGGACGTGCTGAAAAACACCAAGTTTCAAGATATCAGCAGTATGATTCAGCCCAAGGGCAACAAAAAGGCCGAGAAGGAACGCGTTTCCTTCCTTCAGCGACTGATCATAGACTTTGATGTGATGGTGTCCGATTTTCTGGAAGAGTATGTCTGCCGCAAGCTGGGCGGTGTGACAACCATCCCCGACGAAAATTATGTTTTCCGCCGTTTCGACAGCATTGCCGTCTCCTTGCAGCCTCTGCTGGACACATCGTTGATGCACCGCCCCGATTATTGAGCCGGGCGTGCAAGAATGGAAATTCTTTTTTCAGTGTCAAAAAACACAGGAAATAATGTCACAAACCACAAAAAACAGCTAAAAAATAATAAGACAATTTCATTTGTGATTTGGGTGTAAATTTATTACCTTTGCCGCCGCAAAGAAAAGGGGGAAAAACCTCCGATTTTATTGTGTAATTTATTGATTACTAAACAAATAAATACAATACAAAACTATCGTCCTATGACAGAAAACAAACAAATCCAGAACAGAGACGACATCGTCGTCCGTTTTGCGGGCGACAGCGGCGACGGTATGCAACTGTCGGGAACCCTGTTCTCAGATGCCTCCGCCCTCACCGGCAACGACATTGCCACATTCCCTGACTATCCTGCTGAAATCCGTGCCCCGCACAACACCATCGCGGGCGTGTCGGGTTACCAGGTGCACGTGGGCAACCACATCTACAGCTCGGGTGACAAGTGCGACATCCTGGTCGCGATGAACCCTGCCTCCCTGAAGTCCAATATGAAATGGGCCAAGAAGGGTGCCACCATCATTGTTGACATCGACACGTTCACCGACGAAGCGCTGACCAAGGCCGGCTACACCGAGAACGACAATCCTTTCACGGATGAGATGGAGCGTGCCTACACCATCATCAAGGCGCCCGTCACATCCTTCACTCAACGCATCGGCAACGAGCAGGGTGCTGACAAGAAGACGGCCGACCGCTGCCGCAATATGTTCGCGCTCGGCATCATCTTCTATGCCACGCACAAGAAACTGGATCAGACCTACGCCTATCTGGAGCGCAAGTTCGCCAAGAAACCCGACGTGGTGAAGCTGAACAAGGCCGTGCTTACCGAGGGCTATGAATATGCCGACAAACTGGAAGTGATGCACTCCCACATATTTGAAATTGCCCGGGCCGACAAGATGCCGAAGGGCCGCTACCGCAACATCACGGGCAACGTGGCCACCGCTTGGGGCCTCTTGGCTGCCTCCGAACGTTCGGGCCGCCGTCTCTTCCTCGGCTCCTACCCTATCACTCCGGCCACGGATGTGATGGTGGAACTGGCCAAGCACAAATCCCTGGGTGCCCGCGTGTTCCAAGCTGAAGATGAAATCTCCGGTATTTGTTCTGCCATTGGCGCATCTTACGCCGGCGCACTGGCCTGCACCTCCACTTCCGGCCCCGGCCTCTCCCTCAAGAGCGAGGCTCTCGGTCTGGCCGTGATGGTGGAACTGCCCCTCGTGGTGGTTGACGTGCAGCGTGGCGGTCCCTCCACGGGTCTGCCCACCAAGACGGAGCAAAGCGACCTCAACCAGGCTCTCTACGGCCGTAACGGCGAGGCTCCCCTCGTGGTGATGGCCGCATCCTCCAGCGCCAACTGCTTCTACTGGGCTTACAACGCCGCCAAGGTCGCCCTCGAGCATATGACTCCCGTCATCCTGCTCACCGACGGCTATCTCGGCAATGGTTCCCAGTTGTTCCGCATCCCCAAGGTGGCCGACCTGCCGAGCATCACGCCGCGCCTCGCCACCCCGAACGATCCTGACTACCGTCCGTTCCGCCGCGACGAGGAGAAATTCGCACGCTGGTGGGCACTGCCCGGTATGGAAGGTCTGCGCCACCGCGTGGGCGGCCTCGAGAAATGTCCCGACGGCCCGCTCAGCACCGACCCCGAGAACCACGCCCTGATGGTACACAACCGCCAGGAGAAGGTAAACCGTGTGGCCAACTACATCCCCGACCAGGAGGTGACCGGCGACCCCGACGCCGAGCTGCTCGTGGTGGGCTGGGGCGGCACTTCCGGTGCCCTCACCCTCGCCGTGGAGGAGATGAACAACGAAGGCAAGAAGGTGGCTTACACCCACTTCAACTATATCTGCCCGCTTCCCAAGAACACCGGCGACATCCTCAGAAAGTACAAGAAGATTGTCGTCTGCGAACTCAACAACGGCCAATTCGCCGGTTACCTGCGCACCCAACACCCCGAATGTCCTATGACCCAATACAACAAGATTATGGGCCTGCCCTTCGAAGTGGGTGAATTGAAAGCCGAGTTCGAAAGACTGCTTGCCAAATAATTAAGTAAAACCATTAAAAAATACCAATATGGCAGAAAGACATTTTGTTCCCAAAGCGGACCGCGAATATACAAAAGCTGACTTCACCAGCGACCAAATGGTGAAATGGTGTCCCGGATGCGGTGACCACGCCATCCTCGCTGCATTGTTGAACACCTTCCCGAAGACCAACCACAAGAAGGAGAACATCTGTATGGTCTCCGGTATCGGTTGTTCCTCCCGTATCCCCTACTATGTGGACACCTACGGTTTCCACAGCATCCACGGACGCGCCTGCGCCATCGCCACGGGCGTGAAGCTGGCCAACCCGGCACTCTCCGTCTGGGTGAGTATGGGCGACGGCGACTCTATGGCCATCGGCGGCAACCACCTGATCCACGCCGTGCGCCGTAACCAGGACTTCAACATCACCATCTTCAACAATGAGATCTACGGCCTCACCAAGGGCCAGTACAGCCCGACCACGAAGTTCGGCCAGGTGACGAAGACCTCCCCTTACGGCACCATCGACTACCCGTTCAACCCGGGTGAATTGGTGATGGGCGCCCAGGGCACCTTCTACGCCCGCGCACTCGACTGTCTGCCGCAACTCACCACCGACATTATGACGCGCGCCGCCCAGCACGACGGCACCAGCGTGGTGGAAGTGCTGCAGAACTGTATGATCTTCAACGACAAGGCACACGCCGCCATCACCGACCGCGCTGTGCGTGACGACCGCACCATCATCCTCGAGCACGGCAAGCCGATGATTTTCGGCAAGGACCGCAACAAAGGTCTCCGTTTCAACGGCCGTTGTCTGGAAGCCGTCACCATTGGCGAGAACGGCATCACGATGGACGACATTATGATTCACGACGAAACCACCGAGGACACCGGCATCCATATGATGCTGGCCCGTATGTGCGGCGACCTTCCCGTGGCCATCGGCGTGATCCGCAACGTGAAGAAGACCTCCTACACGCAACTTTACGAAGACCAGATGGACGAGCAGATGGCCAACGGAAAGTACAAATGCGTGGACGACCTGCTCAACAGCGGCGACACGTGGGAGGTGGAGTAAACGGCTATTGGCCATTAGCTGTTAGCTGTTGGCAATTAGTTATTAGCTGGCTAAAGATAATCACAAGGGCTTCCGGGAACGGGGGCCCTTTTTTTTGTGTGTAGAATTTGCGGCGGGCTTGGCGATGGATATTACAGGGTTGCTTCAGGCGGGCAAGCGTCAGGGATTGGAACGGTTATGAGCGTGCGGGGCGGCTGTGCGGGGCAGCGAATTTGAGTGGAAAGCCCGACCCCGCCGGCGGGACGGCTTTGGGGCGGAACGGCGGGGGGACGCCCAAATCATCCACATAAAAAAAGGCCGGAAACGCTTGCGCGCTCCGGCCTGAATCAGCATAAGGCTGTGTGATTAGTTCTGGTGCATACGGGCGTTGATCTTGTCGTTCAGCTCTTGCGGGACTTCGAGCTGCAATTTGACCTTCAACTCACGCAGACGCTTGTTGTTGTCCAAGTGGTCGGCATCGATATTGTAAGCCTTCTGGCACCATTCGTGAGCCTTCTCTGTCATCTCCTTCAACTCAGGAGAGCCCTTGAGGGCGATGGCTTCGTTCCATTTCTTCTCCTTCTGCAGGGCGGCAACCTGATCTTCGATGGCGTGCATACGCTCGTAGAAGAGGTAACCCATCTGCTCGTTCAACTTGTAGGAGCCGGGGTTGGCGGCGAGGGCGTTCTTGATGATATCCTCAGCCTTCTGGAAAGCCTTGTAGTTGCTCAAGTAGTTGGCGCAACGGGCAACCATCTCCTCAGAAGAATCGAAAGCCAAAGCGGAATCGCAGGTGGCCATCAACTTGGCCTCGTCGTTGAGCAAAGAGTAGTAGCTCATCTGGGCCTCGTAAACGCCGGACTTGACATCCTTGGGGAGCTTTTCGGCCGGAACTGCAAGCATCTTGTCAATCATCTTGCCGCAATTGACCGTGTCCTTGTCATCCATATACATATAGTAAAGCTCGATGATGCCGTAGATGAAGTTCGGGTTGGCAGAGACTGACTTGGCAAACATCTTCTTGGCGTTGTCGTTGTCCTTGAGATTCTCCTTGTAAATGGCAGCAGCGCTGTAGTAAGCCAAAGAGGCATTGGAGGACTTGGCCAGTTCGTAATTCTTGGCGGCAACCAGGAAATTATCGAGAGCCTTCTGGTAATCACCTTTCTTGAGATAGCTGTTACCCAGATCATAGAAGGGCTCGGCACAAAGTTTCTGGCCGTCAATAGCGCCCAGCATACCGCTCTTGGGCTGCACCTTCGGGTCAAGGGAAAGGGCTTTCACGAAAGACTCATTCGCAATCTGCAGCGCATCCGGATAACGGGGCGTGTAGTTGGGATCAGCCTTCATTTTCTTCTGGTCGGTGTTGTACAAATTGATATAGACGTTGCCTCTCATCAGCCAGACTTGTGCATTGTCGGGGTTGGCGGCGAGGCACTCTTCGATGAACTTCTTGGCTTTGGGGGCCTGGTTCTGCCGCAGGCACTGCCAAGCGTCGTCCACGCAGGTTTGGGCAAAAACGGTCACGCTGACCATCAAAGCGGCAAAGAGAAGGGTTAATTTTTTCATTTTTTTGATGTATTTAAGGTTATAAAATAGATTAATTTTCCAATTCGTGTATCAACTTGTCAATTTCATCATATTTAGGCGACTGCTGTCTCGCATAAATCGCTTTCAGCGTGTTGAGCAGGTTGAGGTCGCGGGGCTCCAGTTTGCGGGCTTCTTCAAAATAGCGGGCCGACTCGGTCAAATGAGCATCGGATTGCCTCTTGTACTCTTGCGCAGTTGAGTTGTTAGACTGCGAAACCGCCAATTGGTTATATTGGTTGAAAAGTTTTTCGGACAGGCTGTAATGGCAGACACCCAAATTGTAGAGAACCACAAAGTTGTTGGACGACAGTCTATTGGCTTTTTCAAGAAGCGTGACTGCCTGCTCGTACTCCTTTTCCTTGATGTAGAAATTGGAGAGGTTCACATACTCGTCGGCGGAGTTGAAGTTCGCAGAGTTGACATTCCGGAGTATGTTGCGGGCCTTCACGCTGTCGCCAGTCCAATAGAGGTAGTCTATCTCCGCCATCAAGACATTGACATCGCCGGGGATTTTGGACTTTGCCTGTTCCAGGATTTTGCGGGCCATTGCGGGGTTGTCCTCAGACTTGTAGGTTTCCATCATCCGGATATAGACGTAAGGCACCGCGGAGCCATCGTCAATGGCCTTCTGGTAATAGGTCTTCAGGTCCTTGGTGTCGCCCATAGCTTCCAGTGTATAAGCGTAATAGTAATACAGATCGCCGTTCATCGGGTACTGGGGCTTGTCCATCTCGTAAGAGGCGATGCCCTTCTCGAGGGTGGCTTTGGCACCATTGTAGTCCTTGGCAATCAGCTGGTCCACGCCGCGCACAAGCAGCAGCGGATAGAGTTGCTTGAGGGCATCTTTGGCGGAGAACATCTCCATTGCTTCCGCATTCGGGTTGATTTCCTTGGATTTCAGGAAAGCGTCGTAAGCCTCGACGGGGGCATCGGGATGCACAATCTGGAATTGGGGGTCCTTCTGTTTGGCGCCATACTCCTCGTTGGCCAGAAAGTAGCAGATATTGCCCTTGTAAAGCCAGGTCTGCGCCTTGCCGGCAAGCTTCTCGTCCTGAGTGCAAAGGTCAATAGCCTCCTTGGCCTTGACATAGTTCTTGTCATAATAGAAATTGTAGGCCTTGGTCAGGGAGGGTTTCTGGGCCAGGGTGGCCAGCGCGAAACCGGAAAGCAGGAAAAGCAGTAAGAGACGTTTCATTTTTTCAGGGAAAAATTAGTCGATAGACCCCGTTTGGTCATCGGAGTTTAACGATTGTTCTACATTTTCGTCCGTGGGGTTGACGATAGGATTGCCCTCTTCGTCAAATTCCTCTTCTTCATCATCTTGTCTGGGGACCACGCAGACGGCGGCGATAGTGTCGTTCTTGCGCAGGTCTATCAACTTGACGCCTTGGGTGTTGCGTCCGAGAATGCGGAGGGTATCCACGTGGAGTCGGATGGCGATGCCGGAGCGGTTGATAATCATCAGGTCGTCATCGTCGGTCACATCCTTGAGAGCGACGAGGTTGCCGGTTTTTTCGGTGATCTTGATGGTGCTGATACCCTTGCCGCCGCGGTGGGTGATGCGGTAGTCCTCGAGGAGGGAGCGTTTGCCGAAGCCGTTCTGGGAGACGATGAGCACGTTGCTGCGCTGGTTGTCGATGGCCAGCACGCCCACGATGGCATCGTCAGGGCCGGCCAGGGTGATGCCACGCACACCCGCGGCGTTACGACCCATAGGACGCAACTCCTCATTCTCCTTGAAGCGGATGGCGCGACCGGAGTGGAGCGCCAGCATCACATCGCTGTTGCCGTCGGTGAAGCGGGCGGCGATGAGGCGGTCGCCTTCACGCACATTGATGGCGATGATGCCCTTCTTGCGCGGATGCGAGTAGGCGTCAATGTTGGTCTTCTTGATAACGCCCTTTTCCGTACAGAGGATGACGAAATGGTTGTTGATATAGTCAGGATCGGTAATGCTCGTGAGGTTGATGATGGACGCGATGCGGTCGTCCTCCTCAATCTGGAGGATATTCTGGATGGCGCGTCCCTTGGAGGTCTTGACGCCTTCCGGAATCTCGAACACGCGCAGCCAGAAGCACTTACCCTTCTCTGTAAAGAAGAGCAGATAGTTGTGGTTGGTGGCCATATAGAGATGCTCGATAAAGTCCTCATCGCGGGAGCTGCCGCCCTTGGAGCCCTTGCCGCCGCGGTTCTGGACCTTGTATTCGGCCAGCGGGCAGCGTTTGATGTAGCCGAGGTGAGAGATGGTGATGACCACCTCGTCGTCGGGGATGGTGTCTTCCACACGGAACTCGGAGGAGTTGTACTCGATGGGCGAAAGGCGCGGGTCACCGTACTTATCCTTGATTTCCTGGAGCTCTTTCTTGATGATTTCCATACGGAGATGCTCGTCGGCGAGCACTTCCTGCAGATAGGCGATGAGTTTCATCAGCTCGTCATATTCGTTCTGGATCTTCTCGCGCTCGAGGCCGGTAAGCTGGCGGAGACGCATCTCGACAATAGCCTTGGCTTGGGCTTCGGAGAAGCCCCATTTTTCCATCAGACCGTTCTGGGCTTCCTGCACCGTTTGGGAGGCGCGGATGAGGGCGATGACCTCATCGATGATGTCGAGGGCCTTGAGGAAACCTTCGAGGATATGGGCGCGGGCCTGTGCCTTCTTGAGGTCGAACTGGGCGCGGCGGATGACCACGGAGTGGCGGTGCTTGACGTATTCAACGATGATGTCCTTGAGATTGAGCGTCATCGGGCGGCCGTTGACGAGGGCCACGTTGTTGACGCTGAAGGAGGACTGGAGGGCAGTCATCTGGTAGAGTTTGTTGAGGACAACCTCGGGCACGACGTCGCGGCGCAGGTCATAGACGATGCGGGTGCCGTTGCGCTTGTTGGAGAGATTCTCGATGTTGGTGATGCCGGCGATTTTATCCTCCTTGACCAGTTCTACGGTGTGGCGAATCATATCGGAGGGGTTGACCTGGTACGGCAGGGAGGTGACGACGATGCGGTTTTTGGTCTTGTCGATTTCAAACTCGGCGTGACCGCGCATCACGATTCTGCCGCGGCCAGTCTCAAAAGACTCGCAGACGCCCTGGTAGCCGTAGATCATACAGCCGGAGGGGAAATCGGGGGCCTTGATGTATTGCATCAGTTCGGGAATGGTGATGTCGTTGTTGTCGATATAGGCGCAGATGCCGTCGCACACCTCGCCGAGGTTGTGCGGGGCCATGTTGGTGGCC
>ERZ842401.4589-NODE-4589-length-15935-cov-7.064421_pt1 | contig 15935 bp, 9 predicted proteins | sample MGYA00521270_ERZ842401 | MGnify/ENA primary metagenome ERZ842401 (study PRJEB31892, sample SAMEA3878208) | bioreactor metagenome | biome: Moose rumen | place: Sweden | collected 2011-10 | study: EMG produced TPA metagenomics assembly of the PRJEB12797 data set...
AGGATGTGAAACGTGAGCCATAGTTAGGCATCACGAAAGACGGAACAAAGTCGGACACCTCACGGATATCACGGACACCCAGTGAGAACAAATTATCTCCTGACAATACAGTAGAACTTAAAGGCTGTTGACGGAGACGATAGAACTCTTTTGCCTGAGAAACCACCACGACCTCATCAAGGTCGTAGACACGGGAAGAGTCAGCCAAGGAAGGCGTAATAACAGCCTTGACAGGCAATACCGTCATCATCGCCAATGCTGCAATGACAATAACCTGCGTATCTATGGATTTTATATTTTGCATTCTCTTTAATTTTTATTTCGAGTGCAAAGGTACGGCAAACTTTCAGTTCCCGCAATCCATATTTATGGGGATTTTTTCAGGTATTCACCGTGCCACAGCGCGGGCAACGCCCCTTGGAGGCAAGCGGCGCACCGCAATGACCGCATACGTAGGGACGACGGGCATCACGGAGATAACGGTATACCGCAAAGGCGACATAGGCTACAAGCAACGGGTAGCCTATATAATATAAGGTGGAGACACTGAACACCACATAGTCAACGGCACACACGCCAGCCAGTCCACCCAGGTAGAGCAATGCGTCTGCTCCCGACAGGTGGCGCAGCACATCATCGACGGCAGCCACCGCCACGATGATGATCAGCCATACTGATGCCACAAAAAGTCCCAGATGCCATGGAAGGGCAAAGGGATTGAGCGACGGATGGTAATAGAAATGACGCCATGTCTCCGCACCAAACATCTGTATCGAGGCATAGAGTGTCGCCGACACTGCCACCAGCAGACAGAGCAGTGTGGGATAGAAAGAGTCGATATCATTGAAATGCACAATATAGGCGTCATGGCGATTCAGTCGGTAGAGTCCGTAGGCGACAACCACCACGACGAGGAAGGCAAGGAAGATCAGCAGATGGGTGTCGGAGAAGAAGTCGATAAACTGTGAGATAGGGTCGTCGGGCGACACGCCCTCAAGCATCTCACTCTCACGGATCCACCCCTGTGTCATTTGGTCACGCGCCACCTTCACCCATACTGAGTCGATGGAGTCGGCAGAGATGATCTGGATATCAGCGACCACCAGGTGCTCTCCCTCCACCACAAAGAGGGTGTCAAAAGCCATCTCACCAGGCTGGTCGGACAGCGGCAGACTCTTCCTCTTCACCACGAAGTTATAGTTTTGCGTATAGTGATGGGTGGTGAAAAACGAGATGGAGTCCAGTTGCTTCTCCGTCAAGTCCCATGCGTCAGGAGTCTGCGGACCGTGGTTATAGCAGGCGGTCATCAGCAACGCACAGAGGGTGAGTATATATAACTTAATCTGCCGCATACACATTCATCTGACAATTCTTACAATCAAACGCTAAACGGAAACGCCTGCCATCACCCAGACGGAGGGAAAGGGGCTCATGCCACTGTGGCTTGCTCCCGCCATGCTTGACGCAACAGCCAAGGGAATAGCGCAGGCAATGGCGACATTGCATCAGCAACATCTCCTTTCTCGGGCGACTGATCTCAAAGGCGGGCTCTACGTCTGACAGTCTTTTTTCCTCATAGAAATCACGTGCCAGACGGTTGGAAATATTATACAGATAAGGAAGGCCGTACCTTCGTCCCTCGAAGGCGGCACCTTCGACCCTCGAAGGCGGCACCTTCGACCCTCGAAAGCCGTACCTTCGACCCTCGGAGGCCGTACCTTCGACAAGTCTACGTCGTAACTCCGCCAAAAGACTGCTTGGAATGAAGTAGTTGAAGCCTTCCGGCAACTCTACCCTACTACACTCATAGGGGGTTCCGCCCAGTCGTGACAACTGTCGGAAGATATTCTCACGCTGTGGTTTCTCAGCCTGCTGGTGCTCGCAGGATACGCTTACCTCTATACCACCGGCTGACAGCGCGAAGCCGTCGGCTGTTGCCTCCAATCGCATCACCAATGGAATCTTACGCTCACTGCTCTTATGCGACAGGATGCGCTCAAACTCCTGGTCGTTATTCCGATAGAGTGCCATCCCTGCCCGCAGACTCCTCGGCATCTGCTGAGGATACAACCTGTTACCTTCCGCACGGTTGACACGAAATCCCTCCAACTCACGCTCCTGATTGATATAGCAGAGTCCGTCACCATTGGCAAAGGATGCCGTTCCTGCCACATTGAAAGAGTCACGGCGCACCTCCTTGACATAGCCCACATACTCGCCCATTGCCTTGGGCGTGTCGGGCGAGAAGATGTCTGGTATTCTGTCATGAAGGAAGTAGGTGGTAAATCCACGGTTGAACGTCTTGTTGAGATTCGGGGAGAAGGTATAGGCGCAATGCCCCTTCGAGGCACGACAGTAATCGTCTGGATGTTTCTGGATAAAGGCATCAAGTCGCTGACTATATGCCGCCACCACATTCTTCACATACGACACGTCCTTCAGTCGCCCCTCTATCTTGAAAGAGGTCGCTCCTGCCTTGATGAGTTCCTCCAGGTGATCGCTCTGGTTCAGATCCTTTAGCGACAACAGATGCCGCTGGTGCTCCAACTCATGTCCGTCAGCATCCAACAGGTCGAACTTCATGCGACAGAACTGGGCACATGCGCCACGGTTGGCGGAACGTCCGAAACAATACTGGGAGGCATAGCATAGTCCACTATAACTGACGCACAAAGCCCCATGGACGAAGACCTCCAACGGTATGTCAGGAACCGCATGATGTATCTCCGCTATCTCACTGGCAGAGAGTTCACGGGCGAGGACCACCCGCTGGAAACCGAGTTCCTTGAGCCAGCGCACCTTCTCCACCGTACGGTTGTCTGTCTGTGTAGAGGCATGTAACGCTATCGGAGGCAAGTCCATTCGCAAGATACCCATATCCTGCACGAGAATAGCATCCACCCCCACCTCGTCAAGTAGGCGGATCAGTTGCTCTGTCGCCTCCAACTCATCATCATAAAGGATGGTGTTTACCGTGACATACACCTTCACCCCGTAGGGATGGGCATAGTCACAGAGTTGACGGATATCCTCCACGCTATTGCCTGCAGCAGCACGGGCTCCAAACCGCTGAGCACCGATATACACAGCATCAGCGCCATGGTCGACCGCAGCCATTCCGCAGGCAAGGTCTTTGGCTGGTGCGAGCAGTTCGAGAGGTATCATCGTATCAGGTTGATATCGTAAGGTGTCTCTTGATATACGTAATAGTTGACCCAGTTGCTATAGAACAGATTGGCATGGGCACGCCACGTCACCAATGGTCCTTTAGCGGGGTCATTATCACGATAGTAATTCTTGGGAAGGTCCACGTCATCACGGATATCCTTGTCACGCTTATACTCGTTGTCGAGGGTGTCAGGCGCATACTCCAGATGACCCGTGACAAAGAACTCACGACCGCCACGTGCCATCACGATGCTCACGCCGCTATCAGACGACTCGGCAAGCAGTGTCAACTCCCGATTGGCAAGAACATCCTCCCTGTGTATCTCGGTATGGCGACTATGCGGCATGTGGAACATATCGTCGAAGCCACGGAAGATGGGTTGTTGAGGTAGCAGGATATCCTGTGGGAAGATACCAAACATCTTCTTCTCCAGCGGATACTTGGGAATGCCATAGTGATAATAGAGTCCTGCTTGCGCCGCCCAACATATATATAAGGTACTCGTCACGTGCGTACGCGCCCAAGTAAAGATCTCCATCATCTCGTCCCAGTAGGTCACGTCCTCAAAGTCGAGGGTCTCGACGGGAGCACCTGTAATAATCATACCGTCAAACTTCTCATAGCGCATCTGCGCAAAGTCACGGTAAAACATCATCATGTGCTCTATTGGGGTGTTCTTCGGCGTATGGCTACGCAGTTTCATGAAACTAATCTCCAACTGCAAGGGGGTATTCGACAACAAGCGGATGAGGTCGGTCTCCGTCGTAATCTTCAACGGCATGAGATTGAGGATGACGATCCGCAGCGGGCGGATATCCTGCATGTGGGCACGGGAGTCATCCATCACGAAGATGTTCTCCTGCTTCAACAGATCGATGGCGGGTAATCTATCCGGTAATCTTAAAGGCATACGCGCAACTTACATTACAGAAAACACACATACAGAGACATTGTCGTAGCCGCCAGCCTCAATGGCGACCTCACAAAGTCGGTTGGCAGAGGCACCTCCTAATAGCAAGCCCTCTATCTCCTCGTCATTCACCATATCCGTCAAACCGTCGGAACAGAGCATATAGACATCACCTACGAGGAAATCATCAGTAAACTCATAGAGGTCGATGAAGGAGTTCTTGCACCCTGCGCCAATACAATTGGTAATCACATTGGAATGGCGTTTCTCACCCTTGAGGGTATTCAGCGAATGGTCTGTCGACAACTGCATCATCTTCCCGTCACGCAGACGGTACAGACGACTGTCACCACAGTTCATCCAATAATATTTTCCCTCATAATAGGCTACTGCCACGAGCGTGGTACCCATCTCTGACAGACTGGGATCCACATACCCTTTCGACGCGATCATCTTATTGACAGAGTCGAGCCATATCACAATCATCTCATTGAACTCACTGATAGAGAGTCCCTTGGGTAAGTCATTCAGGAAGAACTGTAGATTGGCAAGCGCATCGGCACTCGCCACCTCACCTGCCTTATGACCGCCCATTCCGTCAGCCAAGGCAATGACAAAACGGTCGGAGTTCTCTGTCATAAACTCTGTATGATATGCCTCGCCACGCACAAACTTGTCGTAGGCAAGCACCATGTCCTCATTATTACTTCTCACACATCCCACACGGCTTGCTGCCGTTAAGACTATTCTACTCATAATATTATCAATACTATCTTAAATTTACTCAGGGGCCTTAGTTGACGGTCACCTGCAAGTTGATATTTGCCAGTGAGACGATGTCTCCACTCTTGATGGACATCGGGATATCTGGCAGTAAGTCACGCTCGTTGAGTTTCGTTCCATTAGACGAATGCTTATCAATGATACACCAGCCAGAGTCCGGCTTGTAGATTAACTGAGCGTGGACACTCGACACATACATATTACCCTCAAACAATTGCTGGTAAGGACCCTGTTTGCGCCCGATAATAGCGCCATTGATCCCTACGATGCGGATATTCAGTGAGGGGTTATATAGTGTCAGCGTAGGAACACCCTGTATCTGGACATCGGGAGGTGCTACAGCCTGACTCCGCTCTCGCTCGGAAGCGAATGTACGACTAATCTCCGCTGCCGTAATATGGGATGACGTCATACTGGGCTGTTGCTTCTCTCCAGGGGCAGCCATCAGACCGCCACAGTGCGTACAGCGTCGTCCGATACCCACACGACCACAATTGGAGCAATACTGCAACTGTTGACCACACTGGTCACAATAAGGGGATTGTTCCTCTATCTCTTCTTTACAACTTGGACATATTATCATAACTCATCCTTTATATCTTCTGGCAGTATCATCTGATAGGTCTCCTGCGTCACCTCACTCTGAGGCAAGGCACTGACACGGACAGACAACTGCTGGATTGTTTCATCAAGCATGTTACGCATCTCACGGGCATTACCGAACGAGTCGCTCTTGCTGACCACCTTACGACAGATAAGATCCATGAGTTTGAACTCTGCCGCAGGCGACAATGTGTAATTGTCTTTTGCAGCCATCTTCTTGTAGATCGCCAGCAACTCATCCTCGTTATAGTCCTCGATATGCATCTTATGTGTAAAACGGCTGGCAAGACCTGGGTTGACATTCATGAAGTCCTCCATCTCCTTCTGGTAGCCTGCGGCAATGACCACGAACTTACCACGGTCATCCTCCATGCGCTTCATCAGCGTATCGATTGCCTCCTTGCCATACTGGTCGTTCTCCGATGACAGGGTATATGCCTCATCGATGAAGAGGATACCACCCATCGCCTTGTCGCACATGTTATTGACGATCTTCGGTGTCTCACCCATATACTTACCGACCAGTGTCGCACGACTGGCCTCGATGACACGACTGGTAGGCAGGATCTCCATACTCTGTAACACCTCACCCATCTTTCGGGCTATCGAGGTCTTACCGGTTCCCGGATTACCCGTCAGGATGAAGTTCATCGCCATCTGCTGCACCTTACCGGCACCCATCGCGGCACGCTGCTTCATGAACATGCTCTGTACGGCGAGGCGGCGGATCATATTCTTGACGGAGCGCATACCGATAAACTCGTCGAGTTCGTTGAGGACCTCGTCCAACGGACGGACCTTCTCGCTCTGCTGTACGGCAAGGTCTGCCTCCGTGATACGATACATATCCTCGTCCTTGAAGTCGGGATTGTTCACCTCCGCCATCAGGCGCTGACTCTGTTTCTCAACGGCTGCGTCGAAGATACGACGTGCCTCACGGGCATTGCCAAAGTTCTTGTCACGACGCAGATACAACTGCTCGAACTGGCGGTGCACCGCATCACGGGTGGTATCATCCACCGTGAAGTTCTTGCCTTTAGCGAGGTTGACGAAGATCTGAGTCAACTCATCTGGCGTATAGTCATCGAAGTGAATGGTCTGCGTGAAACGACTCTTCAGTCCCGGGTTCGTGTCGATAAAGTCGTGCATCTGATCGGTATAACCTGCCACGATACAGATGAACTTACCACGGTCGTCCTCCAGTCGCTTCAACAATGTGTCAATAGCCTCACTGCCGAAGGAGTCCTGATCACTGGACTTCAGGGTATATGCCTCGTCGATAAACAGCACACCACCCATCGCAGAGTCAATCAACTGGTTCGTCTTGATAGCCGTCTGTCCAGAGTAGCCAGAGACAAGTTTGCTACGGTCTGCCTCCACCAACTGTCCTCTGGAGAGGATGCCAAGGGTGCGGAACACATCTGCCATGATACGGGCGACCGTCGTCTTACCCGTACCAGGATTACCCGTAAAGACATAATGCTTGCCTTGGAACGTGTTGGTCTCGCCACGGCGTATCTGCAGGTTGAGGAAGGCGGCGAGGTTGGAGATCTCCTGCTTGACGGCAGCCAAGCCCACCATGCCATTGAGTTTCTCCAGACATTCGGTATAGTCGACAGCCTTCGGAGCCTCGTAGGGGATATCCTCCTGTATGATGGTCATCAACTCCTCGTTGGTCTTCGTCGACATATCCTCCTTCTGCAGACGCTCCGCCTGCTTTGCCGTGATCTTGTCGAACAACTGGCGCATGGTACGTCCATTGGCGAAGTCCTTGTCACGGGAGTCGTATAACTCGGTGATCATCTTCCGAGCCAACTCCTCCGCATCAGGAGCAAAGACATATTTCTTCGACTTGGCGAAGACCTGCATGATCTGATACAGTTCCTCGGGATTGTAGTCGTCAATATTCAGGAAATAACTGAAACGGCTGCGCACGCCAGGGTTGATACGGAACAGGTTCTCCATCTCCATGCGATAGCCTGCGGCGATGACCACGAACTTACCGCGGTCGTCCTCCATGCGCTTCATCAACTGCTCCAGAGCCTGTGCGCCTTGATTGTCACGATCTCCGCCCTGACTGACAGGAGCCAAAGTATAAGCCTCATCAACGAAGAGGATACCACCCATTGCCTTATCGCACAAACGATCGACAACCTTTGGGGTCTCTCCCTGATAGGGACTCACCATCTTAGCACGGTCACACTCTACCACATGTCCGCTATCAAGGTAACCGATAGCCTCAAGAATCTCGCCCAACTTACGGGCGATCGTCGTCTTACCCGTACCGGGATTACCTGTCAAGACAATATGGATGCCAGCCTTCTGCTGCTCACCAAGACCACGCTGTGCACGCTGTACACTATTCTGTACCGAGTAGGCGATCTCACGCACCGCCTTCTTCACCTCGTCCATTCCAATATACTGGTCGAGGTCGCTCAGGATATCATCCAAGGTGCGCTCCTCTGGCACATAGCCACGGATATCGCTCTCCTCTATCATCGTTGCCTCAGCACCTCTGCTGATAAAGGATGTGAAGATATCCTCCGCGGTCTTCACGGCAAGATGGCAATAGCCGAAGGAATCGTCCTTGATCTTCACTTGATACTGGAAGTATCGCTCCAACTTATGCTCTGCCTCTGGCGTATAGGCGGCAATGCCGTACTTCATCCGCAACTCCTGTTTGCAGACCTCACATAGTTCGGCATAGCCGGGAGTCGGCAGACGGAAGATGTACTTGAAGCGGTTCTGGGCTGCAGGGTTATTGGTGAGGAAGTCGTCCAAGCCTTTAGGCAGACCGGAGATGATGACGATGGGGTTATCATCCCATTTGTCCATCTCGACGAATAACTTATCGAGGGGGTTCACCTGGTTGGAATAGCGATCTGGCAACAGTTTCTGCACATTATCAAAGAAGAGGATACCATCCTTCGCCTTCTTGATATTATCGTCCCACTTATCGACAAAACGCTGGTAGTCGACGGCATCCACCATCGTCAACTTCGGTTTGTCGATAATCTTATGCTGATAGAAATAGTCTCGGATAATCTCCGCAAGTGCCGTCTTACCCGTACCTGTCTCACCAATGATAATAGCATTCACGCTCAGCCGCACCTTCATGATGTCCTTGCGGGAATGGAGATAAGTATAGGTGTCGACTACCGTCTTGAGTTGTTTCTTGACATCATCAAGCCCCACCAACTGGTCGAGTACGTTCTGTGAGATAAGCGGTTTACCACACCACTTACAGAACTTCGCTATCGAGCGGTTTTCTTTATGACAATTCTCACAAACCATATTACTCCACGTCCTTTTGTAATTGTTTAACCACTGCCGCCGGCTTCAACTTCCAACTGTCCAGATTAGGATTGCCCACATTCAACAGATTGGGGCTGAAGATGATCAACTCCATCAACAAGAGTCCTACCAGTGCCGACCATAATATATAGTGTAGGACTGACTCTCCACTCAATGAGCGCACCTGATTGGTCACATCATCAAGCAAGCCGAAGTTAGAACCCTTGAACTTGAACTTCCTTTCCTTGAAGGTATAATAGAGCGGCTCCAGCAGGATCGACTTGACATCATCGTCCATCACCTCGGATATCAACAGGTTCTCGCTGTTAGTATCGGCACGGAAGTCTGTGAGATGACAGATAGCCATATATACCAGCGTCATCAAGATGATTGCGGGAATGAAGAAACTCGGCGAGGAACTATTGACATACCTCAGTATCATCACGGGGATATAAGAGGAGAGAACTCCCAGCAGTCCCCACAGACAGGACAGGACGAAACCATAACCCTTGAAATAGGCTCTGGTACCTATAATAATAGCCGTCATACCACCAAGAGGCAGCACGATAGAAATACCCGCATGATCCAAGAGATAGTCACGTCCGCTGACTCCGAAGAGAAGCAGGAACAATGCCCAGACACCACAAAGAGAATAGAACACCATTCGCCATGTCTTCTCCTTGCTCTTCGCCCGATAGAAGCGCTGACGCACATCCCTGTATTTCGAGGCAGTCTCCTCCTTGGCATTTCCGAAGCGCTTGAAATAGGGCTGGTTGGGATCTATCTCGCCAAGGGTCAGTATCCATCGCTCCAGACTGCGCTCATAGGAATAGGTCTCGCTGAAATCCGTCTCGGGATTCTCGTGGAAGAAAATGGAGAGCCACTGGCTCAAGGAACCGCGTTTCAATTCCTTAACCATCTCGGGACGATGCCCGAGTTGCTCTATAGTAAGTCCGTCTGTCAGTTCCAGACCGTCGTCCAGCAGATAGGAAGGACGCGCTCCCAAGATGCGACAGAAGCGATAGGCTGCCGTCCGCATGTCATAGACTCCCAGACGCTCCGTGTTCTCCGCACTCTTCATGTCGAAGCAAGCACGTGCATGGTTCAGTTGCTCAAACCATCCGTGCAACTGGGCAAAGTATGCGAAACGACCATTCGCGTCGGAGAAGTCCTTGATCTGCTCGTTGAACTCCTTCTCTGGAAGATGCTGCCACTCCTGCATCAGTTGTCCAAGCAGCACACCTACACGATAAGGGGTGTCAGCCTCCTGTAAGTCGAAGGCAGCATCACGGTCTATATTATACAGCACCTTATAGCCTAAGGAGCGTGAGGGCTTCTGCCCATTAGTCAGGATGCGCAACGCCTCACATGCCATACGGTCCTCATGACAATACATCCATGACAGGAGTCGCCCGTCACTGAGTGACATCCATGCGTCCTCGGGGCACTCCTCATAGCCGAAGGAGCGTACAATCTCCTGAAGCGTTGAGGAAGGATACTGGTTCAAGAATGGTATCTCTTTATCTATCTCATAGACAAGTCGTAATACGGCAACACGCCCGTCGAACTCCTTCTCGGAGAAATAACTACGGAGGCGGTTAGCGTCTGCCTTTGAATGCGACTCTATATAAAGGAATAGCGTGTCATTGGGGTTACGCAAGGCGATGGCATACTCCTCCTGATAACTCAACACGGAGATGCTGACACTATGTATGTCATCACAATGATTACCATGCAGGTCGACATACGGATAGGTGGGCTCCATGACATAGATGGAAGCCATCAGTCCCGCATGCTGGTCAGCAGGATAACGGTTGACGACGATATCCTTGACGGCAGAACTCAGTTTCACATTACCACACTGCTCCAACCAACCGGCTATCCTGCCGTTATAGAGGTAACTGATGGCAAGACGCTCATTATCCAACAGCAAGGGAACCAGTTCATGAACATTGTCGGCAACGAGGTTCTTCTCCGGGTCAACGATGAAACTACGGTACTTCAGAATCGGCGATGAGATATCCACTTCGACATCCTCACCAAGGAACCAACGCTCCACCTGCTCGTATTTCCAGCGGTTTTGAGGATTAACGGCAGTGAGACCTTGGATGAGCATCTTCACACGGTCAGGAAGATCGTTGATACGAGGCAGACGACCCTCGTTCTTCTTACGCATCATCACACGCTCGTTCTGACTCAACGGGTTCTCACCCAACCAGAGCGTCATCATGGTGATACCCAGAGAATAGAAGTCGGCAGAGGGAGTGATCTCCACCTCACCGTCAATCACATCGTTATACATCTCTGGAGCGGCATATACCGGGGTACGAGCCTGGGTGGTCCTGTGCACTCGCTCATCACCCTCCAGCACACTGGATATACCGAAATCGCCCAGCACCACCTCCTGATGGTTCTCATCACGAAAGAAGAAGTTACCGGGCTTGATATCCTTATGGATGATATTACTGTTATGGCAATAGGCAAGAGCGGCGGCAGCCTGTAAGGCGATACGGCGGAACTGGTTGAAGTCACCGTCCAGGTCGTACTCACTCAATGTACCACCACGCAGATACTCCATCAACTCATAGTCACGGTTCTTGCCGTCCACATAAGTCTTGCCGTAGTCGTATATCTTCACGATGGTCTCCATGCCGAAACTCTGGACGATACGCAACAACGTCTTCTTGATAGAGAAATTCGGATAGTAGATTTTCAGGACCATCTCTTTCTGGTCACACTCTACCAAGAACACTTGTGCCTCGCCCGAATTGTCGCTCAGGCATTTGAGGTTGTGATATACTTTCCCTTTGATGATAAAATCGCCAGCAGCATTCGTCTGGGCAGACTCTCTGACACCACCCGGGACGAAGGTCTTCTCCCCTGCACCCGCCTGGGGTGCCACTCTCATGGTCTTGTTTTCTTGCCCTTGAACGTTTCTTATGGTTTGATCCATTATTTATCGTCTTTAATTTCCGCAGTACTATTCTTCCCTAACACTACCCATTTTCCACCGAGGTGAGGCTTGGCGCAGCCACAGGGACTGCTGTGCAGCGCATGCTTGAAGTTGCACACCCAGGCAAGACGGACACCCATCGGTTTACTTGCCATCGCATAGTTGCGGGCTTGCACCGGAGAGGATGTGGGGGGAACCGCCAACCTATCAAGGATGGCAGAGAGCGTCTTGATCTTCTCCGACTTCTGCTCCTCCAACTCCTCTTTCGTCATACGCTTGGTATTCACCTTCGGAATCACAGGGTTCTCCACCCCTGCGTCTTTCGCCAGCAGGGTCAACAGACGCTCACGCAACTTCATGTTCATCTGCTCCCTGACGATATCACGCTCAGAATTATAGGGAAGGGAACTCTCCAGACGGGAATACTCTTGCACGACATCCATCAACTCCTTATAGTCGGGATTCTTCTGCAACTCTTTCACCAGTTCCTTTGCCTCGGCTGTCAACGCAGTACCGCACTGCTTACAGAAAGCAAAGTCATTCATGGTATGACAGGTGGGACACACCAGTCCGCCACGGGGACTACCACACTCAGGGCAATATGCCTCATTACCCGTCAGATGGGCACCGCAATAGGAACAGATGTCCTTGCGAATGTAATGATGGCACGTCTCACAGAAATCGGCATCGGGATCCACCTCTGCACCGCAGAAGGGACAGGATGACTTGCTGATAGGCTGTCCGCACTGGGCGCAGAACATCGCCTCCGGGTCGTTGATTGCTCCACAGAAGGGACATTTCTTTCCTCCAGCCTGCTGTTGTTGCTGCTGTTGCTGCATCGCTGGCTGAAGGGGTTCATCCTCCCGAATGCGCTCCTTCTCACGAACAATTTCCTGGGGGCGTATAGTCCTCTCGGTTTTCTCAGTATTAAGGGAATTATCGCTTGTCATTTTATTAGGATAGCATTAAGTTAGGTGCAAATATAGCAATAAATTTTTAAAACAAACAAAAAACCGCCGTAAATTTATATTTACGACGGCATTTTTATGTGTTTTGGGTTCATTTTTACCAGAGAGAGAGGCGTTTTTCCTTAGGAATAAACATCTTGTCGCCATCCTTGACACCGAATGCCTCATACCACATATCGATGTGTGGCAGGGCACCGTTGACACGCCAGCGACCCAGTGAGTGCGGATCACTCTTGGTACGGTTGCGGATTTCCGCCTCTGTGATATTGCCTGCCCATACTCCTGCATAGGCAAGGAAGAAGCGCTGGTCAGCGGTCAACCCGTCAATGACGGGTAGCGGACCGCGCTTTGTAGCATTCTTATAGGCATACCATGCTACCTGCAGACCACCATGGTCAGCAAGGTTCTCACCCAATGTCAAGCGTCCGTTGGCATTCAAATCAGGCAGCACCTTGATACCAGAGAAGAAATCAGCATACTTATCTGTGCGCTCTGTAAAGTTTTTTCCATCCTCATCCGTCCACCAGTCGTGCATGTTTCCATCTTTATCGAAACGACGACCCTGATCATCGAAGCCATGAGTCATCTCATGACCGATCACCACACCGATAGCGCCATAGTTAAAGGCATCGTCGGCTGTCGGATCGAAGAAGGGCACTTGGAGAATACCAGCAGGGAAACAAATCTCGTTGGTGGTTGGGTTGTAATAGGCGTTCACCGTCTGTGGAGTCATATACCAGTCATCACGGTCAACGGGTTTGCCTGCCGTATGGTTGATGCGCCACTGATTCCAGAAACGACTGCACTCCTGCATATTGTCATAGTAAGATTTTTTCGCATCAATCTTCAAGTCGCTCATATCCGTCCAACGGTCAGGATAGCCAATCTTCACATAGAAGGTATTCAACTTCAACAGGGCGTTTACCTTCGTAGAGTCGTCCATCCAGTCCTGTGCCGCAATACGCTCACCAAGGGCAATACGGAGATTCTCCACCAAGATCTTCATACGCTCTTTTGACGAGGCGGGGAAATATTTCTCCACATAGATCTTACCCAGTGCCTCGCCCATCACACCTTGCACCTGATTGGTGGCACGGCGCCAGAGGGGATGGTCCTCTTTCCTGCCAGACATCACCTTGCCGAAGAAGTCGAAGTTAGCGGCGCGCACCTCGTCATTCAGATAGCCAGCGGCAGAGCGGATAACACCCCACTCCATATAATCACGGTACTCCGCAGGGGTAATCTTACCGAAAAGTTGATCGGCACCCGCCATAAAGTCTGGCTGTCCTACTATCATCTCCTGGATATACTGGCTGGCGATGCCCTTGGCGTTCATCTGCCTCTCCAACTGAAAGTGGGGGTATTTGCTGTCAAACTCGCCCAGCGTCATCTTGTTATAGTTGGCAATGGGGTCACGCAACTCCGTACGAGACTTCGACACCTTTGCCAAAGCGAGTTCCAAGGCGAAGATGTTCTTCATCTTCTTCTCGGCGGCAGCCTTCTTGAAACCAAAGAGTTGGAACATACGGACGATGTGCTTCTTATAACTCTCGCGGATCTTCGCAGTAGCCTCATCATTCTCCAGATAGTAGTCTTTCTGTCCCAGGGCAAGTCCTCCCTGGTTGACACTCAGGATATTCTGGGTGGCGTTCTTGTCGTCGGCACCGATATAGGCACGGAAGAACTCCGAGTCGCCATAGGGCATCATCTCCAACTGGATATCGAAAAGTTGGGCAACGGTCTTTGCCGCCTCCATCTTCTTGATAAGCCCCATCACGGGAGCCAGTCCGTCCTGCTCACGACGAGCAGAGTCCATAGCGAGTTTATACAGGTCGCTCAGTTTCTGCTCCACACTACCCTGCGGATAGGTTTTCTCCTGCAACTCCTTCAGAATACCGTTAATACGCTTGTTGTTGTCCTCGGCAAGACGGTCGAAACTGCCATAGCGTGAATAGGCGGCAGGCAACGGGTTCTTTGCCATCCAACCGCCACAGGCGTAACCATAGAAGTCCTCACCTGGCTGTACCTGTGGGTTGAGGTCCGTCAGATCGATTCCCGACCTCAGTGTCGACTGTGCCATCGTGGCTATCGACATCGATGATAATAACATCATCATAAATACTCCTTTAATTTTCATCGTTCTTTTTTATGTTAGTTGCTCTAATTCCTCTGATAACTGCTCCCAACGCTCCACCTCCTCGTCGAGCGACTTCTTGATGGTGGTATACTCGGTGACCAGTTCCATATCCGACGCTTTCGCCGGGTCCATCAGCAACTGGTCAAGTTCTTTCAACCTGCGCTCCATGTCGCTGATCTTACGCTCCGACTCCTCCACGGCACGCTCTGCCTTGCGGAGTCTCTTCTGCTGCTCCTTCCTCTCGGCATACGCCACAGACTTAGGTGCCGCCTCCTTGGAGATTCCCACAGTGGGAATGTTCTTTTCCCACGCTAAGAATGTTCCATTCCCACGCTGGGAATTTCTACTCTCCTTGCCTAACTCATTCAATTCGGTTATCTGTCTCGCTTGCAAGAAGTCATAGATACCGCCCAGATGCTCCCTGACCTTACCGCCTCCGAACTCGTAGACCTTCGTCACCAGACCGTCCAAGAACTCACGGTCGTGGCTGACGATGATTGCCGTACCATCGAAAGCCTTAATGGCTTCCTTGAGCACATCCTTCGAGGGCATATCCAAATGGTTGGTGGGCTCGTCGAGGATGAGGAGATTGACAGGTTCCAGCAACAGGCGAATCATCGCCAAGCGACTTCTCTCACCGCCACTCAGCACCTTGACTTTCTTGTCGGAAGCCTCGCCACCGAACATAAAGGCACCCAATATATCATTGATTCTCAGTCGGATATCTCCTTTCGCTACATAGTCTATTGTCTGGAATACCGTCAACGACTCATCCAGCAACTGCGCCTGGTTCTGGGCGAAATAGCCAATCTGGATGTTATGACCTATCTTCAGGTTGCCGTCGAAAGGAATCTCCCCCATGATACATTTCACCAGCGTGGACTTACCCTCACCGTTCTTCCCGACAAAGGCAACCTTCTCCCCACGCTTGATCGTCATGTTCACCTGCGAGAACACCGTGTGCTCGCCATAGGCTTTCCGCACCTCCTCACAGATCACGGGGTAGTCGCCACTGCGCAGACAAGGCGGGAACTTCAGGTGCATAGCGGCATTATCCACCTCATCGACCTCGATAGGCACGATCTTCTCCAGTTGCTTGATCTTCTGCTGCACCTGCA
>ERZ842401.4590-NODE-4590-length-15934-cov-4.857800_pt1 | contig 15934 bp, 18 predicted proteins | sample MGYA00521270_ERZ842401 | MGnify/ENA primary metagenome ERZ842401 (study PRJEB31892, sample SAMEA3878208) | bioreactor metagenome | biome: Moose rumen | place: Sweden | collected 2011-10 | study: EMG produced TPA metagenomics assembly of the PRJEB12797 data set...
ATAATTATAATAATAGTCTTAAGCGTGCGTGCGTGTGCGCGGGAGGCTGTCTATGAGCCAGGCCATACCACACTGGACGCCGGAGATGCTGGACGCATACAACCTGAAGCTGTCGAAGGCGAAGGGGCAGATAATCCCGCCGCCGAAGAAGCTGCCGGGCAAGAAGCCGAAGTTCGACTCCGTGGAAGGGAAGCTGCCCGCAGGGATGAAGGTCGACCTGAGCGATCTTGTGAGCTACCAGCCGGGCGGAAGCATGGCGGTGCCCTTCCGCGCCGCCGAAGGCAAGCAGTCGAAGACGGAGCAGAAGTACAACCGAGAGGTGCTCGGGGGCAATGGCCGCTTTGAGGCCGTGACCCTTCACCTGCCCGGAGGCGGAAGGTACACGCCCGACTTCATGACGGTCGACGACGGCGTGGTCACCTTCCACGAGGTCAAGGGCAGCTACCGCCTCGGATCGCAGGGCAGGGCCTATACCGCGTTCCACGAAGCGGCGGCCTACTACCCGATGTGGCGGTTCGTGTGGGCGCACTGGACCGGCAAGGCGTGGGAACGCAAGACTACGCCGTGGATAAAGCCGCCGTACATGTGGGTTTGACAGCCGGTTGAAATGCGATGAACTGCACCCCAGAGAAATGCCCGCACAGGGCGCTGATGGAGAAGGCAAGGGCCGCTTGCCTCTCCTGCGACCACCTTCAGCCCGCAGGGCATGGAGGCGTGAAGTCCTACGACTCGATGGGCGAGAGACTTGTGCAGCGCGAGAAGATCGCCTTCGACCGCACCCCAAGGGGCCAGGTCACCACCCTTCCCGCCGAGGTCGAGGAACGCACCGCCGAACTGTACCGCAGGTGGTGCGGCATGGACACCATAGACGCCCTGCTCATGCTGCACGTGTCGAACGGCGGGACGTGCGCCACGTTCGGCGCGTACCTCGACAGGGTGAGGCAGACGATATCCGGCCTCGACTGCACGCGCGAGAACTACAGGGCGACGGCGTGGGCCAAGTTCCAGCGGCTCGTGCGCAGGTTCGCGCCCTTCCTGAAGGGGCGGCTCCAGTCGTGGGACGACGGACACGGCGGCGCGATCAGGAAGGAGCGGGAAGGAGCGGAGCGCAGGGCGATGCAGGGCGACCTGTTCGGATGGGAGGGAGTCCAGTGACTCGCCCCGAGAATAATATAAAGCGCCGAGCCGCGATTGTCAAGTCATTTGTCGCGCCAGAGGCCGCAGGGACGGCGCAGGACGCGTCCGCGGGATCGGGCGGGGTGATTGCGCGGAACTTAAACGGAGCGCACAGACGGCGTTCCCGGGGTCTCGCGCGATGGGGGTAGGTACTCCCGGAGGGGGCCAGTGTCTCCGAATGCCCTTGGCGCGAGGTCTCGAAAAAATTTGTAGTGACGATTTTTTGCAGGTAAGGAGGTCAGCGATGCGGAAAAAGACGAAGGCGGCGTCGGCTCTGCCGGAGGTAAAAGCCGACGAAAACGGCGGGATCGCCATTGCGGAAGGCGTCGCGCGGGTGGATCTGTCCACCCTTCGCGAGAACCCGAAGAACCCGTCGAAGGTCGTGGAGTCGGAGTTCGAGCTGCTGCGCGACTCGATGCGGAGGCTGTTCCGGTTCCTGAAGGACCGCCCCATGCTCGTCGAGGCCGACGGGATGGTGAAGTGCGGGAACAAGCGGCTGAGGGCTCTGAAGGCGAACGGCGTGCGGTTCGTTCCGGCCGAGTACGTGCGTTATCTGGCCGACTACACTCCCGAGGAGGTGGACGAGTTCATCCTTCAGGACAACCTTCACCGCGGCGTGTGGGATGCCGAGGAACTGCTGGCGCAGTACGACGCGGACAAGCTGAGGTCGCTCAGCTCGGAGTTCGACGAACTGATCGCCGAGTTCGAGAGGAAGCGCGGGGACGAGGACTTCGAGTATTCGTCGAAGATCGAGGCGCCGCACTACAACATCACGGGCGACAAGCCCGCCGTGGAGGAGCTGTACGACACGGAGAAGGCGGACGAGCTGGCGAGGGAGGTGGACGCGGCGAAGGTGCCGAAGGAGGTCAAGCGCTTCCTGAAGGCTGCGGCCATGCGGCACGTGGTCTTCAACTTCCGGAACATAGCCGAGTACTACGCCCACGCCGACGCGAAGGTGCAGAGGCTGATGGAGAAGTCGGCGCTGGTGATCATCGACTTCGAGGACGCGATAAGGAACGGCTTCGTGATCGTGTCCGAGAAGATGGACGCGCTGCGGGCGAAGGAAAGCGAGGGCGAGGATGCGTGACGACTTCTGCGTGTTCATACTGACGCACGGCAGGGCCGACAACGTGATAACCGCCCGGACGCTGAAGCGGCAGGGCTACACCGGCAAGACCTTCTTCGTGGTGGACGACCAGGACGACCAGGTGGGGCGGTACCGCGAGAACTTCGGAGCCGAGAACGTGCTGGTGTTCGACAAGGAGGATGCGTGGCGGAGGTGCGACCCGATGGACAACGCGCACCGGATGGGCGTCATCCTGTACGCGAGGAACGCGTGCTTCGACCTTGCGCGGAAGGTGGGCGTCAAGTACTTCCTGGAGCTGGACGACGACTACAAGCAGTTCTGCTTCAGGTGGAGGAACGGCGACAAGCTGGACTGGAAGGACATGGACGACCTCGACGCAGTGTTCGAGGCGATGGTGGAGTTCCTGATCGCGACGAACGCCGACACCGTGGCGATGGCGCAGGCCGGAGACTTCGTGGGCGGGATAGGCTCGACCGCCGCCGGGCATCCGCTCCTGCGCAAGGCGATGAACACGTTCTTCTGCAGGACGGACAGGCCCGTGAGGTTCCAGGGCTCGATAAACGAGGACGTGAGCATGTACGCGCTTGCCGGGCTGCGGGGGCGGCTCGTCCTCACGCTGACGTCCGCGATGATCGTGCAGATGGTGACGCAGACGAACGAGGGAGGGATGACCGGCACGTACCTCGACGGCGGCACGTACCTGAAAAGTTTCTACTCCGTGATGGCCGCTCCGTCGTGCGTCCGGATCTCGATGCTGCACGGCGGCACGAAGGACACCGCCCAGCACTGGCGGATCCACCACCACGTGAAGTGGGGGAACTGCGCGGCGAAGATCATCAGCGCGAAGTGGCGCAAGGGGAAGTGATGCGGGATGGCGGTCGCGGAAACAGCGAAGGTCGAGGCGCTGGCTGCCCAGGGATTGTCGAGGATCGAGATCCGCGGGCTGCTGAAGCGCGACCTTCTGCCTGAGGAGGTGCGGGCCGTGGCTGCCGGACGTGGCGTGTGGAAGCTGAAGGAGGCGAGGCGCAAGGAGGCGAAGGGCGAGGCGAAGTCCGGAGCCGACCGGATGCGGAACATGCGCGCGAAGGACTGCGCGCTGGAGCGGCGCGAGCCCGCGAACATGGCGCGGCGCCGGAAGCTGGAGAAAGACCCGGAGGAGTGGCTGCGGTACTACTTCCCGAACGTCTTCACCCTGCCCTTCTCGGACGGACACCGCGAGATCATCCACGCGATCGTGAGGACCGACGCCGCGGGCAAGGACATGGTGGTGGCCGCTCCGCGCGGCGAGGGCAAGACGAACATCCTGCGCTACATGTCGATCTACCTGGTCGTGACGGAGCGCGCGAAGTTCGTGGCGATGGGAGGATGGCAGAGCCGGTCGGCGTCGGAGGCGTTCTCTACGTGGGTTCTCGCGATAACGTCCGAGAGGCTTGTCGCGGACTACCCCGAGTTCTTCGCGCCCTTCGCGGTGTCGACCCACGCGAACCGCCTGCCGCGCCTTCACTGGCTGGGGGAGATGAGGCCGACCGGCGCGGCGATAAGGTCCAAGCTGATGCAGATAGTCTTCCCCGACGGGCGCGGCGCGATAGCGGCGGGTTCGCTCCAGGGCGACGTCAAGGGCCTGAACATCACGACGGCGAGCGGCGCGTCGCTCCGTCCGGACAAGCTGCTGCTCGACGACCCGCAGGACGTTGACCGCGCGGACGATCCGAAGTTCGTCGCGGAGACGATCAAGAAGATCGACACGCAGTGGCTGTGCCTCGCCGGACCTGACTCGCGCATCTCGATGATGGTGGCCTGCACCATCTACGCGCCGGACGACGTGGGCGAGACTCTGGGCAAGAGGCGCAACACGGTGTTCGTGCGGATCCCGCGCGTCGTGTCGTGGCCTGTCGATTTCGACGAGGCCGAGTCCCGGACGCGCCAGCTGTGGGACAGGTGGTTCGACCTGTACGACGACGAGAACACGCGGGACATGGCGTTCAAGTTCTACGAGCTGAACCGCGTCAGGATGTGCGCGGGGTTCAAGGTCTCGTGGAAGTACCGCTTCGACAAGGCCAAGGGCGACCCCGACGCGTACTTCTCGGCGATGGTGGACTACTACACCAAGGGGCGCGAGGCGTTCTTCTCGGAGTACCAGAACCAGCCCGTCACGTACGACACGAAGTACTACAAGCTGAAGCCGGATCACATCATCGAGCACCAGGTGGAGCTGCACGAGGACGAGCTGCCGGAGGATACCGTGTACGCCGTGCTGACCACGGACATCAACTACTCGTACGGACTGACCTACGAGGCGACGGCATTCAACAGCGAGGGGCGGAGCCACGTGTTCGCCAAGGGCGTGTGGTGCCAGGCTCCGCTTCCGATCTTCGCGAAGAACACGAACCAGGAGCAGAGGCAGCGGCTCGTCAAGAAGGCGCTGGAGGTCTTCGCCGAGTGGGTGGACGTCCAGCCGTGGAAGCTCGACGACTGGTACATCGACGCGGGCGGCGAGCAGTTTGACACGGTGACGCGCTTCTGCCGCGAGGCGAAGAAGAACGGCAAGCTGGGGCGCGCGATGATAGGCCGCGCCGGAAAGACCTACGACCCGTCCGTGAAGACGCGCGTCGGCCGAGTCCGCGGCAAGGTGTACGCCTGCTTCACGCGCACAAGCGGCAAGTGGTACTGCATGGACGCCGACTACTACAAGGAGCTGGCGCAGACGTCGTGGATCACTCCCATTGGCGAGCCGGGGAGCGCGACGATATACAAGGGGTTGCACGAAGGGTCGCACCGCGACTACGCCGAGCAGATGTGCCGCGAGGTGCTGATGGCCAAGGGCGTGATAATGGTGCGTGGCGGCGGCACGATGGTGGTGTACAAGTGGAACACCCTTCCGGGCAAGCACGACCACCTGGACACCCACGCGATGGCGTATGCCGGCGCGGGGTACGCCGGAATACTCTCCGCGCCCGCGTCCGGATCGCAGAGCGACGCGGCGCTGGCCGGATCCAGAAACGATGCGAACGCACCAAAGCGGAACAGGAGGAAGGTCTATCATGGCTAAGAACAAGCGGAAGGTTTACAGCGAAGTCATGGGCGAGGACGGGCTGGCCGACGGCATCCCCTGCGCCGACTGCGGATGCCGCCATTCGTACGTAGTGCGGACGGTGAAGATGGGCGAAGTCATACGCCGGACGAGGCGTTGCCGGAACTGCGGCAGGGAGTTCTACACCACCGAGTCGTCGTAGCGTTCTACTGTATCTTTGACGCAGTAGAACCACCCCGCCGACTGTATCTTTGACGCAGTTGACAGCGGAGCGCCGACTGTATCTTTGACGCAGTAGGAGCCGTGCGGAGGCGCAGGACGGATCGGCGAAGCGCCGAAAAGTGCTACATATAGCAGCAATCGTCTTTTTTGACGTTTGACAATCGGTTAATATGTGCGTGATGACAGAAAAAACCATAGACGAAGCGGCGAAGAAGCCGACCCCTGGAGTGTCCGACTCCGAGTTCGCGGATGCGATTGCGAACCCTTCCTCGTTCACCGTGGACGGGCTGTCTCAGACTAACCGCCCGATATCGGGGCTGATTGCGGCTGACAAGTACCTGCGCCAGCGCTCAAGGAAAATGCGCCGCCGCCATCCCCTTTCGGGAATGGTGACGCACCTCGTGCCGCCCGGCACTTGCGACCGCTGAGAAAGGAACCTGCGAAGATGGCGAAGAAACACCAGAGGGCATCGTTCGACGGGGCGCAGGTAAACGCCCGGTTCGACAACGCCCGCCACACGCCGGACACGGAGTCAACCTTCCGCAATGTCGATTCCCTTGCGATGACCGCCGCGCTCAATCCGACCGTGAGGCGCACGGTGCGCGACCGCGCGAGGTACGTGGTCTTCAACTGCCCGTATGCCTTCGGCATGCTCGACACGCACGCCTCGTACGTCGTGGGCTCGTGGGTGTCCGCGTCCTTCCCCCGCGGCGGCATACCCGAAGGCGTCCGCGACAAGCTGGTCAAGGCGTTCGACGCGTGGGCGCTCAAGGTGGGGCTGTGGGAGAAGCTGCGCACGATGGTCCGGGCGAAGACCACGGACGGCGAGGCGTTCGCCACGTTCTACACGGATCCCACCATCGTGGACAGAACGAACACCGTCACCCTGAACCTCGCCACCATCGAGTGCGACCGCGTGGAGTCGTGGACGGAGGCGATCAAGAGGGAGAACGAGACGGACGGCATCCGCTTCGACCCCTACGGCCACCCGACCGAGTACCGCATCTTGAAGTACCACCCCGGCGACTACCGCGCGATCAGGAACATCAAGTACAAGGCGGGCGAGTGGATAAAGGCGACGAACGTCATCCACTACTTCGACGTGCTTCGCCCCGAGCAGGTGCGCGGCGTCTCCGACTTCGTGTCCGCGCTCGACATTCCGGCGGACCAGAAGTCCTACCGCTCGTCGGTGACGCAGACCGCGATCAACGCGGCGTCCGTGTCGGGAGTGCTTCAGACCGACAACGTGCCGGAGTGCTTCGACGACGAGGACGGGGAGCTCGGCAAGTGCGCGATGGAGGTCAAGCCGAACACCATCTTCCAGATGCAGCGCGGAGCGCTCGTGACCCTTCCGGAGGGATGGCATCTCGCGCAGCTCCAGGCGCAGCAGCCGACGGAGCAGTACGACAAGTTCGTGCGCGCGCTCATCGCTGAGCTGGCGCGGTGCATTTCCATGCCGGTGAATATCGCCATGTGCGATTCAAGCCAGCACAACTTCGCGAGCGCGAAGATCGACCACACCATCTACGGCGACAAGATCAACTCGATCCGCTCCACCCTCGCCACGAAGGTGCTCGACCGCATCTTCTTCAAGTGGCTGGAGGAGTACGCCGTGCATGAGAGGCTCGACGAGAAAACCCTGCTCGCCCTCTCCGGCGTCGAGTGGCTGTTCATGGCGCGCGGCAACGCCGACGTGATGAAGGACGCCAGCGCAGACAACACGCGCCTCGGCAACGCATCGCTTTCTTACGAAACCCTCTACTCGAAGGACGGCAAGGACTGGAAGCGCGAGGTGAAGCAGGCCGTCGATGAGCGCGCGATGATGCTCAAGTGGTGGCGCGACGCGTGCAAGCAGAACGGACTTCCCGAGGACACGCCCTGCCCATTCTTCGCAAAGGCCGCGACGCCTGCCGCGCCGACGGCGGACATGGTGGAGCACGACTCGCAGAAGAACCTGAACCCGAACAACAAAACGAAAGGAAAGTAATATGCCTCAAGACAAGATCGAGGAACTTTTGAAGAAGCCGATCGTGGCGACCGGCACCGTGGAGCTGGTGGCCGCGAAGGACGCCGAGGGCAAGCCCGACGCGAACGGCAACAAGCGCATGAGCATCGTCGCGTACAACGGCGGGCTGATGAACGTGGCATGGGGTCTGCCCGTCGGCATCGAGCTGTCCGGCCTGAAGTGGCGCGACGACCAGGCCGTGCCGATCCTGTGCCAGCACAAGACGTACACCCTTGACGCGATCTGCGGACAGGCGACGAAGATCTCGCACGACGGGAAGACCCTCAAGATCGACGCGGACTTCATGCCCGTGTCCCAGGACGCCAAGAAGGTTCACGACCTTGCGAAGGCCGGCTTCAAGTTCCAGGCGTCCGTCGGCGTGTCCGCGAAGGACGTGCTGTATGTCGGCAAGGAGGAGTCCTGCAAGCTGAACGGGGAGGAGGTCAAGGGCGAGTGCTACATCGTCCGCGCCGGAGTCCTGAACGAAGTTTCCATCGTCCCACTGGGGGCCGATGGGTCAACACAAACGGCGATTGCCGCCGCACACCAAGGAAAGGAGGGCGAAATGCCCAAGCCTGAAAACAAGAACGAGCCGGTGCAGGCCGGAACACAGCCTGACACTGCAACCGTGGAGGCGGCGAAGACCGCAGAACGCGAACGCGCCGCTTCCCTGATTACCGCGTGCAAGGGGCACGAGGACATCCTGGCCAAGGCCGTCACCGAGGGCTGGACCGCCGAGAAGGCGGAACTGGAATGCCTCAGGGCGGAGAAGGCCGCAGCAGAGCAGGCGAAGATCGAGGCCGCGCGTCCCGGCGCACCCGCGATCATCGACCTCAAGGCTTCCGCGCCGAAGGACGCGAAGACCGTGGTCGCCGCCGCCTGCATGGGCGCCGCGATGAGCGACGCGAACGTGGAGGCCACCTGCAAGGGCGCCGACCTCGACGCCGCGCACGACCTCGGCATCACCCGACTGAGCGACATCTTCGCCGCGTTCGGGTTCGCGTACCGTCCGGGCGACAACGCCTCGATGACGAAGGCGATCAAGGCCGCGTTCTCGAATGCGGACATCCCGAACGTCCTCTCGAACGTCGCGCACAAGTTCGTGCTTGCGGGCTTCGGCGCGGTCGGCGACGACTGGCGCAAGATTTCCCGCGCCGTTCCGGTCGTGGACTTCAAGGCCGTCAAGGGCGTCCGCCTTGTCATGGGCGGCTTGCTGAAGCCTCTCGCCAAGGGCGGCGAGCTCCAGCACGTCGACCTCTCGGACGAGGCGCGCAGCATCCAGGCCGCGACGAAGGGCTCGATCGTGGGCATCACCCGCGAAGACCTCATCAACGACGACCTCGGCGTGCTTTCCCTCGTTCCTGAGCGCTTCGGCCAGATGGCCGGCCGCACGATCAACAAGGACGTGTTCGGCACGCTCTCCACGACGGGCAGCCACTACGGCGCGAACACCTCGGGGGCGCTGAACCTCGCGAACCTCGCATCCGCGTACGCGCTTGCGCTCGCCATCAAGGACAGCGACGGCAATCCGCTCGGTGCGATCCCGAACCGCATCCTCTGCTCGCCGTCGAACTTCCTCACGGCGAAGAACATCTACCAGTCGGAGCACATCACCGGCGCGTCCTCGAAGGAGGGTCGCGACAACGTGATGCGCAACATTCTGGAGCCGGTCACTTCGCCGTGGCTCAGCGGCACGAAGTACTGGCTGTTCAACTCGTCCTTCCCGCTCGTGGACGTCGCGTTCCTCAACGGACGCCAGACGCCCGTCGTCGAGACGGCCGAGGCGAACTTCAGCCAGCTCGGCATCGAGATGCGCTGCTACTTCGACTACGGTCCGTCCGCAGGCGAGTACAAGGCCGCGCTCTACTCGACCGGCGCGTAAGGTTTTGCGGCGCGGCGGCATCCCCCGTCGCCGCGCCCTTTTCGAACACTCCAAGAAAGGAAACTGAAAAATGGCTATTGCTGCTACTGCGGCCAAGTTCCGCAAGACGGGCGACACGCTCGACTACACTCCCGGCTCCGCCGTCAATGCTGGCGACATCATCAAGGTCGACGGGCTTCTCTGCATCGCGCAGTGGGACATTCCGGCGAACACGCCTGGCGTCCTCAAGGTTCTCCACCGCGGCGAGGTGGTCGAGGTGACGACCGACGAGGCGATCGGCGCGACCAATGCGGGCGTGGCGATCTACGTGGATTCGTCCGGCCTCGCCACGAAGACCTCGACGAGCAACACGCTCCTCGGGTACACCCGCAAGGCCGTCGGCGCGACCGACCTCAGCTTCGAGGTCGTCTGCGCCTAAGAGGGCAAGGGGAACGTGCCGATGCGCAAGCCGAGCGAGTACCTTCCCGCCGCGCTAAAGGGATTGCGGAGCCGTCTGATGCCGGACTGCTCCGTGACCCTTTGCTACGCGGGAATGTCGTCGATGGTGACGCGCGTCGGCACGACTCCAGTGGGCGAGGACGCGCTTTCGGGTACGGAAGTCCCGGAAGGCGTCCGCGTCCTTGCAGGGGCCGCCGACTTCCCCGGACTCGGCAGGGGGCGGCTCGTCTCGCTTGACGGCGAGTTGCGCGTCGTGACAGGCGCGAAGACTGATCCTGCGGGAGCGGTGCTCTCGCTGTCCCTGTCCGCGTCGCTCGCCGCGACGAAGGCCGCGTACAGGAGGCCGGGGACGAAGATTGCCCAGACGGTGGACGCCCTGGCCGTCGAGGGCGAAGTGGCGGATCCCGTGTCGGACGCGATTGCGCCCGCGGCGTTCCGCCTGTGGACGGTGGCCGTCGCGGAGGACGGATGGCTGGAGCCGACCGATCCGCAGATAGGCGACGTGCTGGAGCTGTCGCCGCAGGACGTGACCCTTCGCGTTTCCGCGGTTTCGCGGCGCGACGGGTTCTGGATTCTCTCTTGCAGGGCGAGGAGGTGACGCCGTGCCCGCCGCCATCGCTTTCGAGTGCGAGGTGTCGGAACGCGGCATCGCCGATTTCAACAAGGCGCTTTCCAGATACCAGGCCGAGACGCAGCGCGACATGCGCGGGGCGCTCCGCTCCGCCACGATCGACCTCGTGAAGTCTCTCAGGGCGCGGACGCGCAAGGCGCCGAAGATAGTCCCGCGCGAGGACGTGCGCTGGGGCGAGAGCGATCCGAAGTACATCACCGGAAAGGACGGGCGGCAGTTCCGCCGCGTGGTCGTCTCCCGCTGGTTCGGCGGGAAGAAGAAGCAGAGCGTGCACTGGCAGCTCGTGCAGACGAAGTACCGCGCCCGCAAGACCGCGCGCGGCGTCTCCGAGTCGTGGACCGAGTCGAAGGCGACGATGCTGCGCGAGGCTCGGCAGAGGTTCGGCGGCATCCGCCAGTGGGGGCTCGCCAAGAAGTCGTGGGGATGGTTCATGAAGTCCCTGTTCGGGAAGTCCATGCAGGACGAGAACCCGAAGGCGCTGATCAAGCCGAGCATGGTGGACGGCGGCATCCAGGAGTTCCGGGAGACGCTTCCCGACGGCACGGTGGATCCGTCCGCTCCGATCAGGTGCGACATCGACATCGTGAACAGGCTCGGCTACATCAAGAAGGCGATGCCGCCCGGAGTGCTGGCGGTCGCGGTGCAGAAGGCGACGAACAGCATCAACCACAAGATAAGCGACGGGCTGAGGTCGCGCAAGTTCGGGAATTGACCGCCGGTCCAAATGCGGAGGTTTTGAACATGAGAAAGTCAGTCAGCGCATCCCTGGAGGCGAGGTTTCTGGAAATCCTGCGCGAGGTCGTGCCGGACGTGAAGTGCGTCGGGCTCCTGGCGACTGCGGACGCGGGGAAGGTGAAGGACGAGGACCTGACCTCGTTCCAGGTGCGCGTGTACGAGTTCAAGCAGCCGAACGAGGCGACGGCCGCGTTCACCGTGAAGGCTGAGGTGCGGCTGAACGTGGAGCAGGCCGAGAGCGCGAACGGCGGCACGTTCTACGAGGCGCACGAGAAGTTCGCGCTGTGGCTGGAGCGCGTGATGCTCGGCGACAACTGCGAGGAGCTGGAGACCGACGAGGCGTACATCAACGGCTTCCAGCGGACTGGCGACGACAAGGATTTCGACACGACGGACGGCGTGTGGTTCGCCGTCTGGAACATGACCATTTCGGGTCGAATAAAAGCAACAGAACAGGAGGCTGAACAATGAATGCAACATTCAACTCCGGCATAGACCACTTCGGTCTCCAGTCCGGAACGTCCAACGCGCTGAAGGTGGTGTCGTCGAACGAGAACCACTCCAAGCAGTCCGCGTCCGGCGCAAACAGCTACGACGACCCCGCCGTGGTGGATTCGTGGGGCGAGACGGCGGAGCCGTCCTCGGAGTACGAGGTGGTCTCGCAGCTTGCACACACGCTCGCCACGCCGAAGGTGACGCTCGGGTCGCTGGTGGCCGCGAACAACTCCGGCATCAAGATCGGCGGCACCGCCGTGCCCGTCGTGACCGGGCGCCTCTCGATACGGACGCAGGCCGGAAGCTCCCCCAAGATCACCGTGACCGGAAAGGCGGTGCAGACCGGCGCCACGCAGCTCCGCGTGTACATCCCGCCGGCGTTCACGCTGTCGCCCCGCCACCGCGCGCAGGACTTCATGAGCCTGTGCACCATCAAGAAGGGATCGGGGACGCTGACCGTGGCGGACGACAAGCTGGACTACGGCATGGAGTCCGTGAACGGCGACTTCCCCATCGCGATAACCCTCTCGCAGCCGAAGGGCGAGACGCTGGGCTACGACCTTCACGGCGAGATGATCACCATCGACTACGTGATGAACTGGTATTTGCCGACCGAGCCGACCATCGTGCTTGCGTCCTCGGTGACGCTCCGCACGTCGTCCGCCAACTCGTCGAACACCTCGACCGTCACGCCCACGATGAGCACGCCGGAGTCGTCCGCGCATCCCGAGGGTGGGTACACGCAGTACACCTGGCAGGTGCAGATCCCGTTTATCGGCTACGAGGCGTCGTAAGGAGGTCCGGGCGTGGTCGCGCAACTTGCGAGGGACGACTTCGAGGACATGCGGGCGGAGGGGCTTCAGCCCACGCTCGACGACTTCGACCGCCTGAACCAGCTCGCCCTTCGCCTGGAGGACGGAGCCGAGACCACGCCCGCGAACCATCCGCGCATCGGGTGGGCGGGCGACGTGCCCTTCCACGAACCGACCGCCGCCGCGCTCATGTGGCTCCAGGACTACGCCGACCACGTGAAGTGCGACGCGCAGACGCGGCAGACTTTCTTCTACTTTGCCTGCGCCCACGCCACCGACCCCAAGGCGTTCGAGGGTCTGGAGTCGCCGCGGAAGATAGCCAGGGCCGTGAAGGACTGGCTGAGGAAGCTGCCGTGCACGGAGCGCGAGATGGCGAGGGCGTGCCACTACGCGACATGGGGATTCGACGACGCGGTGGCCGCGCCGACGCCGACGAAGCTGGAGTACATGCGGCGCACGGGCCGGACTGTGGCGATGGAAAACCTCGCGCGGGTTGAGCGCGTGATGGCGCAGGCGGCGGCGTCCACCGGGCTGTCGTACTTCGACCTTCTCGCCCAGACCCCTTCGCGGCTGAACGCGATGGTCGTGGCCGCGCAGGTGGAGGCCGGCGCGACGGTCTCGCTCGACGTGGCGAAGGCGCAGGCGGACTATTCCGGGACGCTCCGCGAGATAAGGATGCGGCTGGAGAAGGAGCGGACAAATGGCTGACGAAGTTCGTATACACCTTTCGACGTACCTGAAGGACGCCGGCATAAAGGCGACCAAGCAGCAGGTCGAGAAGTTGCAGCGCGACATCTCGAAGATGAACCGGCAGGCGCAGCGCGACACCGAGAGGACGGAACAGGCGCTCGGCCGTCTTCCTGGTGTCTTCGGCAAGGTGCAGAGGGCGGCGAGCGGCGCGTTCGGCACCGCGCTCGCCGTGGTGGGCGCGTTCAAGCTGGGGTGCGACATCGGGCAGTGGCTGTACGACAAGGTGCTGACGCCGCTGTTCAAGCTGAAAGACCCCATCGAGGAGCTGAAGAAGCAGAACCGCGAGATCGAGCGCTCGTGGAAGGACGCGACGGCGCGGTTCGACGAGTCGATGGAGACGTGGTCGGCCGGATGGGCGAAGGTCGTGGACGGCGCTGACAAGGCGCGGCAGAAGATCGAGGACCTGACGCAGGCGTATCTGAAGATGCAGACCGCGCAGGAGCGGGGCAGGGCGGCTGAGGACGACGCGAAGCTGCTTGCCATGCAGAGGGACAAGTTCGACGAGATGGCGGCGTCTCCCACGGCGGAACACGCGGCATCCGTCGGGAAGTACCACGACGTGCTGATCGCGGAGGAGCGGGCGAAGCAGAGGCTGGCGAAGTTCGACCGCGACGCGGAGGCGAGCGCGGCGAAGCAGGCGTCCGCCGAGGCGCAGCTGAAGGAGGCCGTGAACAAGCGCGTGTCGCTGAAGCGGCAGATGAAGGAGCTAGACGAGAAGCTGTCCTACTTCCAGTCCCAGGCGTCCGTGGACAAGTACGGCTTCGAGGGCTCGGTGGAGAAGGAGAAGGAGCTGGCGAAGGACAAGGCGGCGCTCCAGGCGAGGATAGACGCAGCCGACAGGGACGTGGAGCGCAGGAAGGCTGACATCGCCGCCATGTCCGCGAGCCGCGCCGCAGAGGCGCAGGAGCGCGAGAACCTGGTCGAGCGCGCGAAGCTGGAGGTGGACGAGAGGAAGAAGGCGTACGACGAGTACGTGGCCTACGTCGAGCAGGAGGACGCCGCGAGGGCCGAGGAGGCGTGGAACCATCAGCAGGAGGAGATTCGCCGCGAGGCGGAACTTGAGCTGAAGGAGCGGCAGAGGGTCGAGCGCGAGCTGGCCGCGCAGCGGATCGACGACCTTCGGAAGGAGCTGCGGGAGCGCGAGACCGCCGAGAACGCGGCGAGGAGCCGCCAGAGCGCGGCGGAGGGCTCGCTTTCCCAGGCGTGGGGATGGTATCGCGACCAGTCGAGGATGCAGGCCGTCATCGACGAGCAGAAGGCCCAGGCCGCCGCCGAGGTGCAGTGGCAGAAGGACTTCGAGCGCCTGAAGACGTGGCGGCGCGACTGGCGCACGGCGGAGTTCGGCTCGCTTTCCGCTTCCGACGAGGCGGTGCGGCAGGTGGCGTTCGCCAAGGAGGAGAAGGCGGCGGCCGACCGCGCCGTGATCGAGACGGCCGAGAACACCCGCAACCTCGCGGAGAAGATGGAAGAGCTGATCGCGGCGAAGTAGGAAAGGAGGCGTATCGTGGCACTTGCAGACCATTTCACCGGACGGGTCGCCCAGCGCGAATATTCGCAGGAGTTCGACTTCGAGTACATCCCGAACTACACGGTCGTGACGCGCGACGGCGTGGAGGTCCAGAGGTACATATCCTCGTACACGCGCAACTTCGTGACGGCGAAGGTCGTCGAGCAGACGTTCAGGTTCACGGGGTGCAGCGCGACGGAAGCGAACACCACCACGAACGTCTCGGTGACTGACAACAAGGGGACGAGCTGGTCGGTGCCGATGAAGACGGCCATCGTCGACGGATCCACCGGCTCGCGCGTGATGATCGTCGAGGAGGTGTACGTGCAGCGCACGCCGATCTCGCCCCACATGTGGGAGGTCATCGTCACGCGGCGCGGCTTCAAGTACTACGTGAACGGCGAGGCGATCACCCTGTCGAACACGCCGGCGTGGATCGCCGACTACGTATAGGAGGGCGCGGCATGTCTTTCCACGTCAAGGACGACTTCAAGGCAGGCGCGCCGATAAGCCAGGTTCCGGCGGGCTGGTTCAACTCCGTCGCGAAGTTCCTGAACGGACTCGTCGGCGGCTTCGGGGTGAAGATCGACAAGAACGAGAGCGGACGGTCCACCGCGTCGATCGACAAGCAGGTACTCCAGCAGGAGATCGACAACATCACGAACACGCTGAAGGTGTCGAAGGAGATGGGCGAAAGTCCGCTTGACAAGACCGACACGGAGGCCGACGACGACACGGACGGCGAAACCTGGACGTGGAAGTCCGGCGGCGCGAACGGCCTGAAGATGGACGCGTACTTCTGCATCGTCGAGGAGGAGGGCTGGCACTACTTCCAGAGGGTGCGGCTCGACATAAGCAAGGACGGCCTGATCGTGAAGGCCGAGGCGCTTGACGGACGCAGGGAGATCGAGGCGTAGCTACTGTATCTTTGACGCAGTAGCCGCCGACCGTCCACTGTATCATTGACGCAGTAGGCGAACGCGCTCCCCCTCTTTCCCCCACCACCCCCATTCTCCCCCTTTACTCGGAAACAGGAAAGTATCTCTCCCCCCATATAATAATATACTTACTACTAAAGGGGGCGGGGGTGGTTTGACGGCTGGTCCAAATGCGGAGGTAGTTCATGGATCAGATAAACGCAGTGGTGGATTGCGACGTGTCGC
>ERZ842401.4591-NODE-4591-length-15930-cov-3.752756_pt1 | contig 15930 bp, 16 predicted proteins | sample MGYA00521270_ERZ842401 | MGnify/ENA primary metagenome ERZ842401 (study PRJEB31892, sample SAMEA3878208) | bioreactor metagenome | biome: Moose rumen | place: Sweden | collected 2011-10 | study: EMG produced TPA metagenomics assembly of the PRJEB12797 data set...
CCGGCAAGGATGGCGTCTTCGATCCCGGTGAAAACTCCGTCGGTCTGACCATCGACGGCGTGGGCGACGTGAACCTGCGCATGTCCATCTACTTCTTTGAGAAGATCAACGCCGCCGGCATCCGCACCCACTACGTCAGCGCCGACCTTGCCAACACCACCATGGAGGTGCTGCCCGCCAAGGTGTTCGGCCACGGGCTGGAGGTCATCTGCCGCCACAAGGCGGTGGGCAGCTTCATCCGCCGCTATGGCGATTACATCGAGAACGGCGCCGACCTGCCCGCTTACGTGGAAATGACCTTCAAGGACGACGCCAAGGGCGATCCCCTGGTGACCAAGGACGGCCTGATCGTGCTGGGCGTGATGACCGGCGAGCAGTACGACGCCATCAAGGCTATGACGCAGCAGATCACCCAGATCGTGGCCGATGAAATGAAAAAGCGCGGCCTGGTGCTGTACGATATCAAGTTTGAGTTCGGCTATGACGCCAACGGCGACGTGATGCTGATCGACGAGATCGCCAGCGGCAACATGCGCGTGTACAAGGACGGCCAGTACGTCGATCCCATGACGCTGTCCCAGCTGTTCTTCGCGTAAACCGATCCTGCGCCGGGGAGGAGCTTTCCCTCCCCGAGGGAGACGCCCCCGCCCACCTGGCGGTGCGATACGGCGTGCCGGAGAAGCTGGTCACTTTCTGGCTGGAGGCTTACGGCCCTGGGTTTTCCCGCCAGCTGCTGGAAGCCTTTTTGCTGCCGGCGGAGACGTTCCTTCGTATCAATGTGCAGAGGACCACGGCGGAAGCCCTTACCGCCTCCCTGGAAGCCCATGGGGCGCGGCTGCGCCCGCTGGACTTCCCCCCAGGGGCGGCAGTGCTGGAGTGCTCCGGCTCCCCGGCGGCGCTGCCGGAGTTCCAGGCCGGGCTGTTCCACGTTCAGGACCTGAGCGCCCAGCTGGCCTGCGCCCTGCTGGCTCCCCAGCCGGGAGTGCGCCTCATTGACTGCTGCGCCGCCCCGGGAGGGAAGACCTTCACCCTGGCTCAGGACGTGGGGGAGAAGGGCTCCGTCACCGGCATCGAGCTGCACCCCGGCAGGGTGGCCTTGCTGGAGGAGGGCGCTCGGCGGCTGGGGCTTTCCCAGGTCACGGCCCTGCAGGGCGACCTGACCCAGCCGGTGGACCTGCCCCCGGCAGACGGGGTGTTCTGCGATGTGCCCTGCTCCGGGTACGGCGTGCTGCGCCGGAAGCCGGAGATCCGTTATAAAGACCCGGAGAGCTTCCGGGAGCTGCCCGCCCTCCAGGCCAGGATCCTGGATACGGCAGCCTCGTTGGTCAAGCCCGGAGGCCGGCTGGTATACGCCACCTGCACCCTGGATCCCGCCGAAAACGGAGACCAGGCGGAGGCCTTTCTCCGGCGCCACCCGGAGTTTTCCCCCGTTCCCATCGACCTGCCCGGCGTCCTGCCTGTGCTGGAGGAGCCGGCCTATCAGCGGACCATGACCCCCTTTTCCGGGGCCTCGGACGGCTTTTTCGCCGCCCTGTTCCGCAGAGAGAAATGAGAGTTGCCTTTGAAAAAGAGAGATATCAAGTCCCTGACCTCGGAGGAGCTCACCGGGGAGCTGCAGGCCATGGGCCTGCCCCGGTTCCGGGGAGAGCAGGTGTTCCGCTGGCTCCACCAGCGGGGCGCCCGGTCCTTTGAGGAGATGACCGACCTGAGCCGCGACCTGCGGGCCAGCCTGGCCGAGACCTATGAGATCGCCTGGGCGGATCCGGAGATCAAGCGGGTCTCCCGGGACGGGACCGTCAAGTACCTGTTCCGTCTCAACGACGGAGAATACGTGGAGTCCGTGCTCATGGAGTACCGCCACGGCACTTCTATTTGCATTTCCACCCAGGTTGGGTGTAAAATGGGCTGTACCTTCTGCGCCACGGGCCAGGGCGGCTTTGCCCGGGACCTGACCCCCTCGGAGATCCTGGCCCAGATCCAGTCGGCAGAGGCCGACAGCGGGAAGACCGTCTCCAACGTGGTGCTCATGGGTATGGGAGAGCCTCTGGATAACTACGAGAACGTCCTGCGGTTCCTCTCCCTGGTCAGCGACAGCCGGGGCCGGAACATCGGCATGCGGCACATTTCCCTTTCCACCTGCGGGCTGGTGGATAAGATCTACGACCTGGCGGACCGGAAGCTCCAGCTGACCTTGTCTGTCTCCCTCCACGCCCCCAACGACGCCATCCGTCAGCAGACCATGCCGGTGGCCCGTCGCTGGAGCCTGGAGGAGCTGCTGAAGGCCTGCCGGTATTACTGCGAGACCACGGGCCGCCGGATCTCCTTTGAGTACGCCATGATCCGAGGCGTCAACGACAGCGACACCTGTGCCCGGGAGCTGGCGTCCCGCCTGCGGGGCATGCTGGCCCATGTGAATTTGATCCCCGTCAACGACGTGACGGGCACCGGATACGAAAAGACCGGGATCGAGCGGCAGAAGAAGTTCGTCTCGATCCTTGAGAGCCGGGGGATCCCCGCTACCGTGCGGCGGACCCTGGGCTCGGATATCGAGGCCTCCTGCGGACAGCTGCGGGGCCGGAGAGAAGGAGGACAGCGCCATGAGAGTTGACTTTCGCACCGACGTAGGCATCGTGCGGGAATCCAACCAGGATTCCTGCGACTGCGGGCTTTTCGACCCAGAGAGCGCCTGGGTCCTGGTGTGCGACGGCATGGGCGGCGCCGCCGGCGGAGATACCGCCAGCAGCCTTGCCCTGGAGACCCTCCGGGAACAGCTGCTCAAGGGGTACCGGGAAGGCATGGGGGAGGGCAACATCAAAAGCCTGATCCTCAACGCCGTCACCCGGGCCAACGATACCGTGTACCAGCGCTCCCTGGAGCAGCCGGAGCTGCGGGGCATGGGCACCACCGCCGTGGTGATGGTAGCCGCGGAGGGAAAGCTCCACGTGGCCCACGTGGGAGACAGCCGGGCCTACCTCAAGCGCCGGGACGCCTCTCAGCCGGAGCAGATCACCATGGACCACTCCTACGTGCAGGACCTGGTGAACTACGGGCAGATCACCCCCGAAGAGGCCCGCAACCACCCCCACCGGAACATCATCACCCGGGTGCTGGGCGGCCACGAGGAAGTGACACCGGACTACCAGACCGTGGACTTCGGCCCGGGAGACCTGGCCCTGGCCTGTTCCGACGGGCTGTCCAACTACACCGGCATCCCGGAGTTGGCGGGCTTTATCGAGAAGGCCGCCGGGGACACCCGGGCCCTGGTGGACAGCCTTATCGACCACGCCGTGGCCAGCGGCGGAGCTGACAACATCACCGCCGCCGTGCTGATGAACGACGGCCCGGCAGACTGAGAGAACGGAGGACGACACCATGGAAGATAAATTTGTGGGAAAGCGGCTGGACGGCCGGTACGAGATCCACGACCTTATCGGCGTGGGGGGCATGGCCTGCGTGTACCGGGCCTATGACCGGATGGAGAGCCGCTGGGTGGCCATCAAGATTCTGAAGGAGGAGCTGGCGGACAATTCCGAGTTTTTGCGGCGCTTCCGCAACGAGAGCCGGGCCATCGCCATGCTCAGCCACCCCAATATCGTCAAGGTCTACGACGTGAGCTTCGGGGACAAGATCCAGTACATCGTCATGGAGTACATCGACGGCATCACCCTGAAGCAGTATATCGAGCAGGAGGGGGTCATCCGCTGGAATGAGGCGGTGCACTTCACCTGCCAGATCCTCATGGCCCTGGAGCACGCCCACAGCAAGGGCATCGTCCACCGGGACATCAAGCCCCAGAACATCATGCTGCTGCAGGACGGCTCCATCAAGGTGGCTGACTTCGGCATCGCCCGGTTCCTCCAGAGCGAGACCACCACCATGACCGACAAGGCCATCGGCTCGGTGCATTACATCGCGCCGGAGCAGGCCCGGGGGGACTACATCACCGACAAGGCGGACGTCTACTCCGTGGGCGTCATGCTCTATGAGATGACCACCGGCAAGCTGCCCTTTGAGGCGGACAACGCCGTTTCCGTGGCCCTGATGCAGCTGCAGGCCAAGCCGGTGCTTCCCCGGGAGCTCAACCCCGGGCTGCCCCTGGGCCTGGAGCAGATCACCATGAAGGCCATGGAGAAGGACCCCATGGATCGGTTCCAGTCCGCCGGGGAAATGCTGGACGATCTGGAGCAGCTGCGCCGGGACCCCCAGATGGTGTTCCGCTACGGCTTCCGGGAGGACGTCTCCTCCCGGGATACCGGCTCTTCCGGCTCCGCCGGGGCGGCCCTGTACGATAACCGCTCCTCCCGCCGGCAGGAGCGCTACACCCCCGCTTACGACGACAACTACGAATATGAGGAAGAGCTGGTCCGCTCCCGCCGCAGCGCCAAGGGCGCCATGGTCATCAAGGGCATCGTGGCGGCGGCCGTGGTGGTGCTGCTGGCCGTGGGCGCCGTGTGGCTGATGAACAACTGGAACACCCTGTTCACCGGCCCCAGCACGGAGGACGACCAGGTGGAGATGCCCAGCTTCGTGGGCAAGCTGTACACGGAGGTGGTCTCTGACCCGGTGTACGCGGAGAACTTCGTCTTCACCACCACCGAGGGCAACGACCCCGACAAGCCGGAGGGGGAGATCCTCAAGCAGACCCCCCAGGCCGGCCTGAAGGTGAAGAAGGGCCGGGAGGTGGAGCTCATGGTCAACGGCAAGGTGGAGAAGGTGCAGGTGCCCGCCCTGGAGAACTACTCCCAGGCCGACGCCATTGCCCTGCTCAAGCAGCTGAATCTGAACTACCGCTCCGAGAACGTGACCCATGACGAGATCGAGGTGGGCAAGGTGGTCAGCACCGACCCGGTGAAGGGCACCGAGGTGCCCCAGGGCACGGTGATCACCCTGAACATCAGCAAGGGCCCCGCCAAGAAGAAGGTGAAGGTCCCCGATAACCTGGCCGGGGACGTGCTCTATAACGTGTCCGCCAAGCTGGAGGACGCCGGCCTGAAGGTGGGCAGCATCACCCGGGACGACAGCAGCACTCTGGCCCGGGATACGGTCATCAGCACCAACCCCGCCTCCGGCAGCGAGATCAGCGAGGGCGCCGCGGTAGACCTGGTGGTCAGCTCCGGCAAGGGCGCCGCCAAGAATCTGAGCTATTCCGTGCCCCTGCCCTCCGGGGTGGACCGGTCTATCTATCTCACTGTGTACCGCAACGGCACCCAGGTGGATTCCGACGTGGTGAATCCCGCCTATAACGGCAGCTACTCCCTGCAGTTCACCGGCACCTCCGGCAAGGAGACCGTGGTGGTGGAGCTGGACGGCCAGAAGTATATCCAGCTGGAGTTCGACTTCGACCAGGCCGTGGTGAATCCGGGGGAGATCACCCCCTACCAGCCGCCTCAGGAGAGCAGTGAGGAGAACAGCGAAAGCAGCGCCGAGAGCAGCGAGTCCTCCGAGCCCTCCACCGAGCCCGAGTCCTCCGAGGACTCCGGCTCCGGCGAGACCATCGAGTGATCCATGGAGCATGAGGGCTTGATCCGAAAGGGCGTGGGAGGCTTCTACACCGTAGAGGCGGACGGCCAGCTCTTCACCTGCACCGCCCGGGGCAAGTTCCGCAAGGAGGGCGTGTCCCCCTGCGCGGGAGACCGGGTGCGCATCAGCGAGAGCGGGGGAGAGGGCGCCGTGGAGGAGATCCTCCCCCGGCGCAACCACCTGACCCGCCCGCCCCTGGCCAACCTGGACCGGCTGTTCGTGGTGAGCTCCGTGCGGGAGCCCTTCCCCGACAGCGTCATGCTGGACAAGACCATCGCCGCCGCGGAGCTTCACAGCATCCAGCCGGTGGTGGTGTTCACCAAGACGGACCTGGAGGACGCCTCTGCCCTCAAGGCCGTGTACGACCTGGCAGGCATCCCCTGCTTCGTGGTGTCCTCCTCCCAGGGGAAAGGGGTGGAGGAGGTCCGGGCCCTGCTGACGGGCAAGGTCTCCGCCTTCACCGGGAACTCCGGGGTGGGGAAGTCCACCCTGCTCAATGCCCTGTTCCCGGAGCTGGACCTGCGCACCGGGGAGATCAGCCAGAAGCTGGGCCGTGGCCGGCACACCACCCGGGAGGTGGAGCTCTACAAGCTGGGGGAGGACACCTACGTGGCGGACACGCCCGGCTTTTCCACCTTTGACCTGACCCGCTACCAACTTACAGACCGGGAACAGCTGGCCCGGGGCTTTCGGGAATTCCTCCCCTACCTGGGGGAGTGCCAGTTTACCTCCTGCTCCCACACCAAGGAGAAGGGGTGCGCCATCCTCAAGGCCGTGAAGGAGGGGAAGATCGCCTCCTCCCGGCACGAGAGCTATCAAGTCATGGTTGACGAAGTAAAGGACTGGAGACAATGGCAGCAGAAAAGCAAAAATGCATGATCCTGGGGGCGGTGCCCATCCAGGGGGAAGAGATCTTCGCCCAGTATGACCCCCGGGAGTATTTCGTGATCTGCGCGGACGCCGGGTGGGAGACCGCCCGGAAGTACCACATCACCCCGGACCTGGTGGTGGGGGATTTCGACTCCGCCAAGGAGCGGCCCGGCAAAAACGTGAAGGTGGTGACCCTCCCGGTGGAGAAGGACGTCACCGATACCCTGTTCGCCGCCCAGAAGGGCCTGGCCCGGGGCTATCGGGATTTCGTCCTCCTGGGGTGCCTGGGGGGCGCCCGGTTCGACCACACCCTGGCCAACCTGGAGACCCTGGAGTACCTGCTGGACCACGGCGCCCGGGGCGTTCTGGCGGACGAGCACACCGCCGTGTTCCTTTTGCGGGACCGGCTGCTGAAGATCACCGGGGAGAAGGGGGCGACTGTGTCGGTGTTCCCCTATCGGGGCACCTCCTGCACCGTGAGCTACACCGGCCTGCAGTACCCCATGACCCGGGAGGACCTGGTCTGCGGGGTGCCGGAGCCCATGGGCGTCAGCAACCGGGTGATCGCCGACAAGGCGGAGATCCGGGTGCACCTGGGCACCGCTCTTATCGTTCTCTATCAGGAGTAACACTTTTTCCTCCCGGTGCTATACTGGTAGTATCACAGCCGGTCGGCGGCGGGGAGGTGAGCGCATGCTTCCGAAGCTGGGGAGAGACCCCTGCCTGAAGAACTACCGGGCCCGGTGCTTCTGCACGGTCAGCTTCGGCCTGGGGATGTGCGTCTCCTGCTTTTGCCCAGCCGGGCTCACCCTGTTTCTCTGCGCGGTGATCCTGGTGGCCCTGGGCGTGTCGTTGCTGCGGCATTGAGGGAGGCGTATGGGATGAAGATCGTGATCATGGACCGGAGAAAAGGCTTCTTAGGCGTTTTGCTGCGCCGGTGGGCGAAGATCCCCCGGACGGCGGAATAGGACCGACGGATGCAAAGGCTTTGCCCCTGGGGCAGGGCCTTTTCCTTTTGCGCATATTTTCCCTGCCGCCGCATAAGTATGGGGTGAAGAACAGCAAAAGGAGAGGATCATCATGCAGGCCAAGATCAAGACCCAGCCGTATGAGACATTCGCCCCTCTCTATGACGGGACCTTTGAGGCCCCGGTGGAGATGGAGTTCGACCTGCCGGACTACTGCCCGGATATCCGCAAGGTGCTCAAGTGCCAGGCCAGCCCTGAGCTGACCCGCTATGAGCTGGGAGAGGACAGCCTTCGGTGCGAAGGGGTGTGCGAGGTCCGGGTGCTGTACCTGGACGGCAAGAGCGACGCCCTGCGTTGCTGCACCTTCACTAGGGAGTTCTCCGCTGCGGTGAAGACCAAGCCCGGCGGGGAGAACGGGGTAGCCTGGGTCCGGGCGTCCATGGGGCGGGTCCACTGCCGGGCGGTGAACGCCCGCCGCCTGGAGCTCCGCGCCGCGGTGACCCTCCGGGCCTTGGCCGTCACTCAGCAGCGGGAGCTGATTACCTGCGAGGTGGAGGACCCCACTATCCAGCGGCTGCGCAGCACCTACCCGGCCACCCGGGCGGTGAATGCCCTGAGCCACCGCTTCACCGTGGAGGACGTCTGCGCCCTGAAAAATGGCAAGCCTCCGGTGGAGGCCATCCTCCGCAAGAGCGTGGCCTTCCGGGTGCTGGACCACCGGCTGGAAGAGGACCGCCTTACTGTCAGCGGGGCCATGGACGTGACCTTCCTGTACCTCTCCGCCACGGAGGACAACACCGCCGAGACCATGAGCTTCTCGGTGGACTTCACCCAGCTCATGGACGCGCCCGGGGTCCGGGACGGCTGCTTCTGCGACCTGAAGCTCACTCCCGGTGAGTGTGTCCTCTCCCTGCAGGAGGACGACATGGGAGAGTACACCTCCGTGAAGGTCACGGGCAGCGCCTTCCTCACCGCCTTTGCCTATGAGGACTGCCAGGTGGACGTCATCGACGACGTATATTCCGTCTCCATGCCCCTGGACCTGCGCTACAGCCAGGTCTCCCTGCTCCAGGCGGAGGGGGTGCGCAGCGAGGTCCTGCGCCAGAAGATGACCCTGCCCCTGGAGCAGGAGATGGACCGGGTGCTGGACCTGTGGTGCGAGGGGGATCAGCTCCAGCTGGAGACGGCGGGAGAGAAAGCCCTCTGCCGGGTGCAGACCACTCTGTGCCTGCTGGCCAAGGGGGTGGACGGCAAGGTGTTCTACACCGAGAAAGCCCTGGACGCCCGGCTGGACTCCGCCCTGCCGCCCCTGCCCGGCTGCCGCACCACCGGCAAGGCGGAGATCTGGGAATACCGCCTGCCGGAGAAGAACACCGTGGAGGTGTCCGTAGAGATCCGGGCGGAGACCTTCGCCGCCCGGGAGACCCCGGTGAAGTACATGGCCTCTGCCGGGTACGAGGAGGACGGGGAGCCCCTGCGCACGGTGCCGGGCCTCACGGTGTGCTACGCCCGGGCGGGCCAGCGGGTGTGGGATATCGCCAAGGCCCACCATGCCCTGCTGGGCGACCTGCGCCTGCAGAACCAGCTGGACGAGGACGTGCTCACCCGGGATCGGCCCCTGCTGATCACCACACGATAAGGAGGAACAAAGCATGGAACAATCCCAGGTCTATCAGCAGCTGCGCAGCCGCACCCACGGGGAGATCTACATTGGGGTGGTGGGGCCGGTGCGCACCGGCAAGTCCACCTTCATCAAGAAGTTCATGGATACCGTGGTGATCCCCCATATCAGCGACCCCGACCAGCGGGAGCGGGCAGTGGATGAACTGCCTCAATCCGCGGCGGGCCGTACCATCATGACCACCGAGCCCAAATTCATTCCGGAGCAGGCCGTCACCGTGGAGCTGGATGAAGCCGCCACCTTCAGTGTGCGGATGATCGACTGCGTGGGGTACATCGTCCCCAGCGCCATGGGATACATCGAGGAGGACCAGCCCCGCATGGTGCGCACCCCCTGGTACGACGAGCCCATCCCCTTCAACATGGCCGCGGAGATCGGCACCCAAAAGGTGATCACCGAGCACTCCACCATCGGCCTGGTCATCACCACCGACGGCAGCATCAGCGACATTCCCCGGGAGGAGTACCAGGAGGCCGAGGAGCGGGTCCTGGAGGAGCTCTCCCAGTGCGGCCGGCCCTACATCATCCTCCTCAACTGCGTGGAGCCTCAGGCTCCCAAGGCTCAGGCCCTGGCCCGGGAACTCTCCGAGCAGTACGGGGTGCCGGTGCTCCCCGTCAGCTGCCTGGACCTCACCGAGGAGGACATCAAGGCCATCCTCTCCGACCTGCTCTATCAGTTCCCCGTGGGGGAGATTCGGTTGGAGATCCCCGGCTGGGCGGCGGCCCTGGAGCCCGACCACTGGCTCATGGAGAGCCTGACCCAGAGCCTGCGGGAGAACTGGGAGATCACCCGGATGTATCAGGTGCGCCAGGTGCTGGACGCCCTGCGGGAGAACCCCTACGTCCGCACTTTGGAGATGAAGCAGATGGACCTGGGCAGCGGCTGCTGCGTGGCCTCCGCCGTCCTGGACCCGGACCTGTTCTACAAAGTCCTCAGCGAGAAGACGGGCCTCGCCATCGAAAGCGAGAGCCAGCTTATGAGCCAGCTGGTGGAGATGACCGCCATCCGCAAGCGCTTCCAGAAGCTGCAGCAGGCCTACGACGACGTGCTGGAGACGGGCTACGGCATCGTTATGCCGGACGTGGAGGAGCTCACCCTGGAGGAGCCCCGCATCTTAAAGCAGAACGGCAAGTACGGCATCCGCCTGAAGGCCACCGCTCCCTCCATCCACATGATGCGCACCCAGATCAACACGGAGATCACCCCCATCGTGGGGTCGGAGCAGCAGTCCGAGGAGTTAGTCGTGTACCTGCTCCGGGAGTTCGAGGAGGACCCGGTGAAGATCTGGGAGTCCAACATTTTCGGGAAATCCCTGCACAGCCTGGTGAACGAGGGCATGCACAATAAGCTGACCAAGATGCCCCCCGACGCCCGGGACAAGATCCGTCAGACCATCGAGCGGGTCATCAACGACGGCTGCAACGGCCTGCTGTGCATCATCCTATGATGGACCCGGCAGAGCTTCAGGAATTGGAAAGCCTGGGAGAGGCGCCTGGGGAGGGAATATCGCCTCCCCTAAAGAGAAGAAGTGGTACCGCGGTCCTCACCGCCCAGGGGGTGCTGTGCGTGCTGGCCTTGGTCGCCTTAGTAGGGGTGAAGCTCCTGGCCCCGGAGACCTTCGAGGAGGTCTCCCGCTGGTACCGTCGGGAGTCCGTCCGGCAGATCGCTCTGCCGGAGTGGTTTCCCTCCGCCGCCCAGGCCGAGGAGAGCCCGGCGCCTTCTCCGGTACCCACGGCAGCGCCCACCCCGGGGCCCGGCGCCCTCCAGCAGATATGACCCTCACCTTCTCTTTAGGGAACTGCCCAGTGCAGGTGGGCTTCTCCTGGTTTGCGCTGCTGGCCTTCTGCTGCCTTTTCGGCGGGGAGGCCGGCGGCGCTTTCTCGCTGCTGGCCATGCTCCTCCACGAGGGTTTCCACCTGGCGGCCATGGCTTTGCTCCATCGCCCGCCCAAGCGGGTGGAGCTCACCGCCCTGGGCTGTACCATGGTGCTGGACCCCGCCCGGCCCCTGTCCCTGGGGCAGCAGGGGGCGGTCTCCCTGGCCGGGCCGGTGGGGAATCTCCTCTGCTGGCTGCTCTGCCTTCCCTTTGGCCTGGGGGACCACCCCTTCGCCTGGGGCAGCTTGGCGCTGGGGGCGTTCCACCTTCTCCCGGCGGAGCCCCTGGACGGCGGCCTGGCCCTCCGGGCGCTGCTCACCGCCCGGCTGGGCCCGGAGCGGGGCCGCAAGGTGAGCTTTCTGGTCTCCCTGGGGGTGATCGCTCCCCTGGGAGCCTTGGGCTTTCTGGTGCTGCTGTGCACCCGGTATAACTTCACCCTGCTGGCGCTGAGCGTCTATCTCATGCTCTATCTGGTCCTGCGGGAGGACCGCTTTCTCTGAATGGATTGCAAAGACCCGGGAAATCCGCTATAATAGGGGAAAACGTGACAAGGGGAGGATCCCATGTATCCCAAGGAACTGGAGCCCTATCTGCTGAAAGTCCAAAAGCCCGGCCGCTACGTGGGCGGCGAGCTTAATTCCTGCGTGAAGAACAAAGAAGACGTGGACGTGCGCTTCGCGTTCTGCTTTCCCGATACCTATGAGATCGGCATGAGCCACCTGGGCATCAAGATCCTCTACGGGGTCATGAACCGGGTGCCCTACTTCTGGTGCGAGCGGGTGTTCGCCCCCTGGGTGGACATGGAGCAGATCATGGTGGAGCACCAGATCCCTCTCTATGCTTTGGAGAGCGGCGACCCGGTAAAGGACTTCGACTTCATCGGCTTCACTCTCCAGTATGAGCTGAGCTACACCAACGTCCTGCGGATGCTGGAGCTGGCGGGGATCCCGCTGCTGGCCAAGGACCGCAAGGACCTGTTCAATATCGTCTGCGCCGGCGGCCCCGGCGCCTGCAACCCCGAGCCCCTGGCGGACTTCTTCGACCTGTTCTTTTTGGGGGATGGGGAAGAGGTGGACTGCGAGGTCATGGAGCTGTACCGCCGGTGCAAAAAAGAGGGGAAGACCAAGACGGAGTTCCTGGAGCTGGCCGCCCAGATCGAGGGCGTGTACGTTCCGGCCTTTTACGACGTGACCTATAACGACGACGGCACCGTGCAGGCCTATACTCCCACTCACGGGGCCCCGGCCACGGTGCGCAAGCGCTCCATGCCCGACATGGATGACTGCTACTATCCCGATTCCTTCCCCGTGCCCATGATCGACATCGTCTTTGACCGCATCTCCGTGGAGGTGCTGCGGGGGTGCATCCGGGGATGCCGCTTCTGCCAGGCGGGCTTTCTGTACCGGCCCTTCCGGGAGAAGTCCATCGAGACCATCGACGCCCAGTGCCGGGCGCTGGTGGCCTCCACCGGCTACGACGAGATCTCCCTTTCCTCGCTGAGCACCAGCGACTACAGCCAGCTGATCCCCCTGCTGGACAAGCTGCATGAGTGGAGCGAGGGGGAGAAGGTCAGCCTGAGCCTGCCCTCCCTGCGGGTGGACGGCTTTACCCCCGAGCTCATGAGCCGCATCAACTCCGTGCGCAAGTCCGGCCTGACCTTCGCCCCAGAGGCAGGCTCCCAGCGCATGCGGGACGTGATCAACAAGAACGTCACCGAGGAAGAGCTTCTCCACACGGTGAACGTGGCCTTCACCGAGGGCTGGACCCGGATCAAGCTGTACTTCATGCTGGGTCTGCCCACAGAGACCCTGGACGACGTGGCGGATATCGTCCACCTGGGGCAAAAGGTGGTGGACGCCTTCTACGAAAACAAGGACAAGCCTCGGGGCAAGGCGGTGGAGGTCTCCCTCTCCACGGCGGCCTTTGTGCCCAAGCCCTTCACCCCCTTCCAGTGGTTCGGCCAGGACACCCCCGAGACCCTGCAGAAAAAGCAGTACCACCTGAAGGATTCCGTGCGCTCCAAGCGGTTGAGCGTCAGCTACCACGGAGCCAAGACCAGCTTTCTGGAGGCCGTTTTCGCCCGGGGAGACCGGAAGCTGTGCGCGGTGATGCGCAAGGCCTTGGAGTACGGTCTCCATTTCGACGGCTGGGACGACTGCTTCGACTACGACAAGTGGATGCAGGCCTTTGCAGAATGCGGTCTGGATCCCGCCTGGTACGCCAATCGCCAGCGCAGCTTCGACGAGGTCTTCCCCTGGGACCACCTGGACTACGGGGTGCGGAAATCCTTCCTCCAGGCGGAGTGCGAGCGGGCCTATCAGGCGCAGACCACTCCCAACTGCCGGGAGAAGTGCATGGGCTGCGGCGCCGCCTGCTTCCAGGCGGGGCTGTGCGTGGGCAAGCGATAAGGAGGGCTGACCATGGATTTCACCAACTATCGCCTCTGGTTTGAGAAGAAGGGCTCCTGCCGTTTCATCTCCCACCTGGACCTGACCCGGGTGGTGGCCCGGGCCCTGAAGCTCTCCGGCCTTCCCGTGTGGTACACCGAGGGCTTCAATCCCCGCATCTACATGACCTACGGCATGCCTCTGTCCCTGGGGGTCACCGGGCTCCACGAGATCCTGGAGATCCGCCTGGTGGAGGACGTGCCCTTTGATACCATCATCGAGCGGCTCAACGACCGGCTCCCGGCGGATATCCGCATCCTGGAGGCGGCCCTTCCCGTCAAGAAGCTGGAGGAGATCGCCTGGGCGGATTACACCGTCACCCTCACCGGCCCGGACCCCCAGGGGCAGCTGGACCGGCTGGAGGCGCTCCTGGCTCAGCCGGAGATCCGGGTGATGAAGCACGGCAAGAAGGGGGACAAGGAAATCGACATCAAGCCGGACTTCGCCGCCATGGGCCGGGAGCTGGCCCCGGACGGGACCCTGCGCCTGACTATGCGGCTGCCCTGCAGCGTCAACGGCTCGGTAAACCCCAGCCTCCTGCTGGACGCCCTGGGGGAGGACGCCGCCCAGGCGGGCATCGTGCGCACGGAGCTGCTGGGAGAAGATCAGCAGCCTTTGCGATAAAAAGTGCTTGCTTTTTCCGGCGCACTGTGCTAAAATAGTCGAGCATTTGAGTTCCGCGGGTGTTTCTCACAGGCTTCACCCGTGGGGATCAGCGGGGTTTTCCCACGGGAAAGCTCCCATGATGCGGACAGTCCGCTGCCGGGCAGAGGGGCCGCTGAGATAGTGCGGCGCCGACAGTGAGCGGGGGGTGACGGGGACCGTCGCCGACAGCTTGCCTGAGCCCGGGTATGAATGTCTGAATTTTACTTCAATGGAGGAATATCAAATGGACGCACTGAAAACAATTTCTCAGGAATCTCTCAAGACCGAGATTCCCCAGTTCAACGTGGGCGACACCGTTCGCGTGGACGTGAACATCCGTGAAGGGGATCGGGAGCGTATCCAGCAGTTCGAAGGCACCGTCATCGCCCGCAAGGGCAGCGGCGTCAGCGAGACCTTCACCGTGCGCCGGGTCTCTTACGGCGTAGGCGTGGAGCGCGTCTTCCCCCTGCACTCTCCCAACGTCAAGGCCATCCAGGTGGTGCGCCAGGGCAAGGTCCGCCGGGCCAAGCTCTACTACCTGCGCAACCGTGTGGGCAAGGCCGCCAAGGTCAAGGAGCAGATCCGCTGAGCACTTCAATACCGCCGGAAAAAGGGACATTCGTTGTCCCTTTTTTTGTTAAGAGTAAGAGAGGTGTGCCTATGACCTCCCGACCGCTGGAACAGCCCCTGCCGGAGGCCCCATTTGCCCACCGGGTCCTGGACTGGATCGAAGAACTGCTGCTGGCTTTTGCGCTGGTGGCGGCGGCCTTTACCTTTCTCTTCCAGGTGGTGACGGTTTCCGGGGCCTCCATGGCTCCCACCTACGACGACGGCGACCGCCTGGTGGTGCTGCCCTTGCCGGTGTACGCCGCCGGAGACGTGATCGTGGCCGGGGGAGAGGACCCCATGATCAAGCGGGTCATCGCCACGGAGGGCCAGACCGTGGCCCTGGACGAGCTGGGGGGCCAGGTGCTCATTGACGGCTACCCCCTGGACGAGACCGCCTTCGGTTTGGAGAACGGCAAGACCGGCCTGCCCTATGCTTCCCTGGAACGTACCCGCTTTCCGGTGACGGTGCCCAAGGGGTACGTCTTCGTCCTGGGGGACAACCGCCCCGTGTCCCTGGACAGCCGCTACAGCGCCGTGGGCATGGTGGACTGCCGCAGCATTCGGGGCCGGGTGCTGTTCTGCCTCTGGAAATCATCAAAGTGAGGTTTTTGCCTTATGACCAATACAGAGAATCAAGCTTCCCGCAAGGCGCCTGGCCGGCTGGTCAGCGGCGTCGTGGATTGGACGGACCTGATCGTGTGCGCCTTCGCCCTGGTGGCGGTGGTGTTCACCTTCGTGGTGCGGGTCATCACCGTGGACGGCAGCTCCATGAACCCCACCTACTATGACCAGGATCGGGTGCTGGTGTCCTCCCTGGGGGAGGAGATCCAGCAGGGGGACGTGGTCATCATCGTGAATACCCTGTCCCGGCCCATCATCAAGCGGGTCATCGCCGTGGAGGGCCAGACCGTGGACTTTGACCCCCAGCTGCGGGAGGTCACCGTCAACGGCATCCCCGTGGAGGGGGACGTGTTCGGCATCCAGAACGGTATCACTGCCGTGCCCAATCTCCCCGGCCTGGTGCTGGAGTTCCCCCAGAAGGTCCCGGAGGGCTGCGTGTTCGTGCTGGGAGACAACCGCACCAACTCCACCGACAGCCGCTTCGCGGAGGTGGGCATGGTGGACCGCCGGAACATTTTGGGCAAGGTGGTCTTCAACGTGTATCCCTTCAGTAAATTCGGACCGGTGACGACCCCATGAGCGACGTCAGTTCCATCCAGTGGTTTCCGGGCCACATGGCCAGGACCCGCCGGAAGATCACCGAAGACCTGAAGCTGGTGGACGTGGTGGCGGAGCTGCTGGACGCCCGCATCCC
>ERZ842401.4592-NODE-4592-length-15929-cov-21.310382_pt1 | contig 15929 bp, 12 predicted proteins | sample MGYA00521270_ERZ842401 | MGnify/ENA primary metagenome ERZ842401 (study PRJEB31892, sample SAMEA3878208) | bioreactor metagenome | biome: Moose rumen | place: Sweden | collected 2011-10 | study: EMG produced TPA metagenomics assembly of the PRJEB12797 data set...
CCTTGCCGTACTCTCCCTCCTGCTGGTAAATCCGAATTCGGAGGTAGAGGGCATCCACATTGTCCGGCGTGTCCTTCAGCTGCCTGGAGACCAGTTCCAGCGCCTTGTCATAGTCGTTGTCTTCCTGCAAAACTTCGTATGCCTTGCGGAGATTGTAGTCGTTGTCCGTGGAATTCTTCTGAGCGTACAGACTTCCGCCGGAAAGGGTCAGCAACAGGGCTGACAGGAAGGGTAAAATTCTTTTCATATGCGTGAAAGTTTTGGTCCGTTTTATCGTTTGAAGTAGGATATGTAGGAGATTTTGGTGTCTGGTTTGTACTGTAAGTAGACCAGGAAGGTGGAATAGTCTATCTCGGCAGTGAATTTGTCTGCCCAGACGAGGCGCTGCTCACTGTTGAAGATGCTGGCGGCCCGGAGGATGCTTGCATCCACGTCGCAGAACTGCCAGCCTCCATTGGTGTAAAATCTCTTGACCGTAGTAATGAAGAAATAGTATTCGGCATGGGGAATGACTCCGGTGGAAGAAACGCCGAGCGTTTCCGTATCCACGCGGCCGTTCTTGATTACAAAGTAATAGGTGTATTTGTGGAACTGGTCCTCATCCAGTCGTATCCATAGGTCCCCTCCGCCATCGGCAGGACCACTGTTGATTGCGTCCGGAAATTCTTGGCGCATCTGATAGAGGGTCTTGCCCAGGTTATTGCCGGGTTCCTGGGCGAAAACAATAATTGAGACTGCGAGAAAGCAGATGGTGAGGAGGGCCTTTTTCATGGCGTGAATTTTTACGCCGGCAAAGGTATGGCACAGTCGCGAAGTGAAATTTCGCGCGAATTATTATTCACCAATTTAGCTTGCGAACGTTCAATTCGCAAAGATTGCCTATATTTGCAATGCGATAACGATACCATTTACGATATACACAAAAGAAAACCCTTAAAATATCGACCGCTATGAATCATTTTATTCACATATTCGCCGAGGCAGAAGCACCTGATTGCGAACTGATTCTTAATACCGACCACATTACGCACATTGAATCTAATAAGCATGGGTTCTGTGATATATTTGTTTATAAAGGGAATTCTTCTATTTCTAAAATCCGCACTTTGCTCGGATGTGATGAAGTTCATGAACAATTACAAAATTCAGGAGCCAAGTTTATCCGTTACAATGGGCCAAATATTAGTGATGAGGCTGAATATTGCATTAATACAAAGTTCATAATAGAAATCTGTGCGGAGGCTAAATACAATCACTGCATCTTTATTTGTGACCCGGAGACTGGTCTCTGGCCACGATATGAGACATTCTATAAGATGTCGGACCTGATTGAATTTCTTTAAGCACACTTAGAATATTCACTTCGCGCAAGTGATTAATTTCGCGACCGAAAACGAAACAAGCTATTATGCCATCAAATAAGAACGCCGTCATCCGCTATATGTATTTGGACCAGATGCTGAGTGACCGCTATAATAAATACACGTGCGAGGATCTTCTGAAGAAGGTGAACGAGCGGCTGGAGCTGGCCGGGTATCCCACCATCGGCGGAGACCAGAGCGACTATGACCGCTACATCAAGAGCGGCAAGCGCGTGATTCAGCTGGACATCCAGGCCCTGCAGGATTCTCCTTTCAACATGGAGATAGACAGTAGCGAAAAGCTCTATGGCTCTCCTGTGTACCGCTATGCCGACCAGACGCAGTCCCTCTTCTCCAAGCCGCTCTCAGATGATGAAAAACGACTGCTGCAGGAAGTGCTCAACACCCTGGGACAGTTCGCCGGACTCGATAGTTTCGAATGGCTGAACGACCTTCAGGAAAAGCTCAACGACAAGAGGGCTTTCGGACGCGGTGAATATGACAAAGAGATGCAGGCTCCTCGAAAGATCATCTCCTTCAGTTCCAATGACTATCTGGAAGGAAAGGACTATCTGGGCACCCTCTTCGCCCTGATTTCCAACAAGAAGGTTGTGGATGTGGAATATCAGCCTTTCGGCGAAGCCCCGAGGACCATCCGCCTTTATCCATACCTGCTCAAGCAGTACAACGACCGCTGGTACCTGATCGGCACTCCGCTGGCCACGCCCGAATTCCCGTACCGAGAGAACTTCTATGTCAACCTCCCGCTCGACCGCATGAACGGCGTCACAGCCGTTGACGGTGTGGACTACATCGACTGCGACGAATACTTCGAGGAACGGTATGAAGACATCGTGGGTATCACTTGGATCAAGGAGGAAGAATTGACAGAAATCCTCCTTGCAGTCAAGAACTCCTATACCGGATATGTAGACACCAAGCCCATCCACGGCTCCCAGGCCAAGCTCTCCGCAGCCCGCCAGGCGGAGCTGCACGACAAATACGGCGCTTTTGAAGGCTACACCTTCTACAGTCTTACCCTCAAGCCCAACCGAGAATTGTACAACACCATCTACCGCAACGGTGACAATGTTGTGCTTTTGTCCCCGGCCAGAATCCGGGATAACATGATTCAGGAACTGACATCGTCGCTGGAAAGAATGAAAAGTGTGCGGAGCGAATAATGAATTCGCAACCTTTACATACTTTTGCATCGTGATTTGAAAGCAAATCGCTAACTTTGTAGAACTTTAGCTCTTTGAAATACCGGAACAATCGTTTGAATGTTTGTTTATTCTCGGATAAACGAACGCGTCTGACTGTTGTTCAGATGTCCAGCACTGCTGGATAAACAATGTCTCTACATTGTTCTGTGACTCTATGAGTCCAAAGGTAATTATAGTTATAATTTATGAGTTATAAGTTATAAGACACAATGAAATGAATTCCGGTATTTCAAGAGTTTTTAATTTAAAACAATGACACCTAACGAGATAGCAGATAAGGCGAAAGCCCTCAAGACCTCGCAGGATCTTTTTGATCTCATCAACAAGATCCGCGCTACTGAAGGTCCAGCAAAGCACAAAGCGCTTCGCTCGAAGGAATTTGCCTATTACTGCAATCCCGATTCAAAGAGGGTCAAACGCTATCGCGTATTTTACATTCCGAAAAAATCGGGAGGGAAAAGAGAGATTTGTGCACCAACGAGTAAGCTTGAAGCTTACTTGTGGCCCGTGGATTTAATTCTCAAGTCCCTTTATGAGCCCAAGTCGTGTGTGATGGGTTTTACATACGGCCGGTCCATTGTGGACAATGCCAAAGCCCATCTTGGACAGAATTATATCCTCAATCTTGACCTTAAAGATTTCTTCCCGAGCATTAAACAGGCCAGGGTATGGAAGCGACTGCAGCTTGCGCCTTTCAATTTCCCTATGGACGTGGCAAGTGTTATGGCGGGACTGTGTTCCATTAAGAAGGAGTACGAAGATGGAACTAAGGAATATATTCTTCCCCAGGGAGCACCCACTTCTCCTGTACTCACAAATATCGTTTGTGAGCGACTTGATCATCGCTTGTTAGGGGTCGCCAAAAGATTTAACCTACGATATACTAGGTATGCTGACGATATGACATTCAGCAGCATGCACAGTGTTCTCAACATAGGCGGTGAGGCCTACCAAGAAATCATCAAGGTAATTGAGGAACAGGGCTTTATCGTAAACCAGGAGAAAACCCGCTTGCAAAAGCTTGGTGCACGCCAGGAGGTCACCGGATTGATTCTCAGCGAGAAGGTGAATACTCCCAGATCTTATGTCAGGAGTCTTGACCAGATTCTCTATGTGTGGGAGAAATTTGGTTATGAGAAAGCATATGCCCGTCTTCTTCAAGAAGATAGCAAAAAGACATATCATAAAAAGAGTGTTCCAACTCTCGAGAACGTAATCAGCGGCAAACTTGACTACCTTAAAATGGTCAAGGGAGCTAAGGACAAGGTGTATATCAAGTATGCATCTCAGTTCGACAAACTCAAGAAACAGAAACATCATCCTACTGAAGGACTTGTGTATATGGCAACATATACTGTGGAAGATTTCCAAAACATCTTCCACACAGAACTGCAGCTCACCGAGAATTCCGGTAAGCTTCGTGCATCCTTCAAATTAAACGAAGTGTTTTACCCTGTCAGGATAACTACAGCATCCAGGAAGGCCATTTCTAATAAATCAAAGGAAGTCGGAACCCTGTACATATCTTTGTGCCGGGACGAGGATTTGTTTTGGCTTATCCATATCAGCAAACCTACAGAACCCAAGAAATTGGTAATTACACTTCCAGTTAAAACAATCATTGATATTTGGGAGAAGAAGGGATTGGAGGCTGCCATAGAAGCCGAGGCCAAAAATAAGGTTGCCCAAAAGAAGAAAAAGAGAACTCGCAAAGAGTCTTTCTCATTCCCTGGCATTCTCAGCGATTCTGCAGAGGGAAAGCCTTCTGTTGATGCTGAGGAAATGCTGAGTATGTTTGCTGATTCAGCAGACATAGCTGAGGCGATGCGGGAAGCGATGATCGAAAGCGCCATCCTCGATGTACCTTCAGATTCGTTTAATTCTCCCGACACGGACATTGACGACCTTTTAAACAAAAAGTCAAAAGATGGCGAAACAAGCGGAGACAATTGACAAGAATCAGTTCATAACGGCTATTCTTAATAATCCTTCGTTAGGAGTCAAAGATCGCGAGAAGGTCCTCACGCTCCTTACGAGGGATATTGAAACTGATATTAAGGCTGGAATTCGTAACTTGGTTCGTGAAGAACTCAGTTCTGCAACCGATACAACCAAGAATATTGATACGAATTCAGAGAAGGGGCATTGGGAGCATGCGCCTAGGAAGGTGAATTCATTCCTAATGTCTTTTTCTAGCGACAGGTCCATACTAAAATATGCCGTACATACCTGGGACGCAGGAGAGTTTGATGGATTCAAATATGATTCATTTATTTCCAATATCCGTACTACTCTTAAGCAGAATCCCGAGTATTCCAAAATGTTCTGGTACAATACAGCATTGTATTATGCTCTTAATGATTACTTGGTAGAATATAAGAAGAAAACCCATCAATTCCACTGGGATAAGGATACTCGTATAAAGATAGGACTTCAATATCCTTCAGGTTGCGCCAGAAAATGGATGGCGAAGAATCCCGGAAAACAACTATGGGCTATGCCTCTTACGGAATTCCCTCATGAGAACCAACCGGAAGGTTTATTTGACAACAAAGCTCTCGTCAATATGGGTGATGTGTGTGAGGTTTTCAAGCATGTTATCGAATTCCGGGACGACAAAAAGGATTTCTATAAGCTCATCAAATCCTTATTTGACAAGAAGTCAGACTTTGATGTTCAGATGGTTTCAAAGGACCTAAAAGGGATCAAGTTCTATACTTACACAACAGCTGTCAGCAATGCACTCAACCGAGTAGCCGAAAATATTAGGCTGAGAGCAACTGACACCGCCAAAGTTGTTAAGATTTCAATAGAAGAGGATCGGACAGACTCATTTGAGTTGCATATTTTACATATTGGGTCTTTCCCTGACTGTTCAGTAAAAGACTCAAAATTATACAGCGGTACTTTTGCCAGCATGCGTAGACTTATGGCGAAAGGGGGCTCTCTAATGAGCATTTGTGATTACTCGATTAAGGGACGTTTTAAGGATGAGAATGGCGAATTGTCGCCGTTCCAGTTTGATTATTTATATCCCGGCATACCTTCCGACGAATCTGATGAACCACAAATCAGAGTGGAAAAACTTGACACTGAACTTGATGGATTCGAGTATATTTTCAAATTCTACAAAAATGCCTCACAAGATAGTAATAATTGACGATCGTCCTAACCGGCCTCTCCTTCATCTGTCGGCAGAGTCATTCCGAACTCTGAAGGCGCTACCGAATGTACAGTTTGTCACCAGCAAGGAAAAAGTGGACTGCGGCCAGTTCGACGTCATTGCGATTCATCGTTCATATGTTGTAAGTGCAAATCTCGGCGACGAATTTGATAACCTTATCAAGAACAATTCTAAGTACGTAATCTTCTTCAGCGGCGGAGTTAGCCAACAGACAATAACGGACAAAGGGCACAAAGCGATTTTAGGGTCAGAAATCTTCTATTCTCCCCATCTTCTTTCTTTCTGCAAAGACCTTGATTCTGATGAAGATGTACAGCTGTATAAACTGCTTTACGGGATTGACACATGGAGACTGCCAATAATGCTTAGGTTGAGACAATTGTACTGGCTAGACCCTGACAAGGATGATACGGACATTGACGATGAAAAGGAGGAAATCCAGGAATCACTTGGCATTGACACAGCTGATGAACTTGAGAAGGAAATCAACAAATTGATTGTGGCCGTATGAGAATTCTTGTCATCCATAACAACAACATCCCTCTTCCGATTTTGAGAATGCTCTACGAGAGTCATCCTCAGAATCATTTTTTTAAAGTGCTTCCTGTATCGCAAGATTCATCGGACAGGGATGACTACGATACTTTTTTGGATAAAACGCTCCACCGTACCCTTGATGAAAAGTATGACTTGATTGTCTTGCCGCTTACTCTCAGCGAAATCAATCCACTCGAGTATTCAGGGATTCGGTGTGCGGCCCATATTCGTCTTGATAAGCGTTTTAAGAACGACAGGACCCCCATTTTATTTCTCGGACCAGACAGCATTGAAGAAGTTTTAAGGTTGTCCGAACTGGGAGCATTTTTATTAACACCTTCAGTATTTTTGTCTGATGCTAATTGTGTTGATGCTTTTCTCGGCTGGATTGAAGACCATCACGAATCGATAAATCGCTTGCCCCAAGAGGATTACAAACGCTTCCTAAACAGGTTCGAAGTTAAAGCGCCAGCAAATTTTGCTGACGATCATCATTCCGTTGCCAATCTGTGGGGAGCGACAGTACTATGTCGGCGCATTTGCAAAGACCCAATTCCCGCAACCGGCGTAAATGCCGAATCTCTCCGTTCTCTTTTTTTTAAGTACGTTCTTACCAAGAACGACATTTCCATTGAAAGTATTAACGGGAACAAAAAGGAATATGAGCCACTCGCTGTCGGCAAGAGCTTCCTTCTAATTGACGACGAGGCCGATAAAGGATGGAGTTTTGCATTGTCAAAATACCTAGATGGAAAGAAACAGTTGGATATAATATCAGAGAGAGTATCAAGCTTCGATGCTCTTTCCGATCCAAGCAAAGCAAAAATCAATAATGGAAACTATGATATTATCTTCCTTGACCTGAGGTTGAACGGGCCTGAAGAAGAAGACGTTCTTGACCCTGAGAAGTTCTCTGGAATGAGTGTCCTCAAAAAGATCAAGGAAATCAACAGAGGTACACAAGTTATCATGTTTACGGCTTCCAACAAAGCTTGGAACTTAAAGGCTCTTCTGGATGCTGGAGCAGATGGGTACTACATCAAGCAATCACCGGAATACTTTACAGAACAATCATTAGAGAACAATTTCATATCCTTCAAGGAGAGCATCAGGTATTGCCTTACAAGGTCTTTCTTGAAAACCATCTATAAAAGAATTGAAAAGCTGAATGAGCTCTGCGAATCTGCGATTGACGAGGAGTTCTATGAGCCGATTGAAAAATACTTTGACCAAAGCTTCGTCTTGTTGTCTTCAGCTGGAGATACGGCACAATACAAATATGCGTTCCTCTCGCTGTTTGGAGTGCTGGAAGAGATTGTAAAATACTGGATTGATCCTGTAAAGAAAACTGAGCCTCTATACTATTATGATGGTAATCCTGTAAAGCCCTGGGATATTGACAAGTCCGGACGCAGTATTATCGTCAAGGGAGCCCCAGGGGCTACTGCTCAGGGAGACCTTGCATTTGCTCGCAAGATGCTGGCTATCTACGCCGACAGACTTGGAGGTATAGAGTTGAACAAAGCTAAACGGATATACAATATGGTCAGCAGAAGGAATGGTTTTGTGCATAATGGCGAACTTCCTCTTCCATATCCGGAAATTGACACGCCTGAATTGGGAGATCGACATTCTTACGAGGATCTGTTTGAATTGATAGAGATTGTTATTGAAGACTGTTTCCAATAACTAATCTTGATCAATCTCAAACACTTTCCATTTGCCATCACCGGCATAAATTGCCCGACCTCTTATGTGGCAATCTGAAGTGATTGAATACTTGCGTAGTACAGACTTGTGAACATAATAGTCCCCAACGAATGCAAAATCGGGTTCACCGTAGTCATAACCATCCCTATATTTCAATTCCAGGTAACCGGAAATCTCTTTGACAATGTCACTGTTGACCTCGTCGGTAGTCTCAGCTTTTATGACCTCCACGACCTTCTTTTGATGGCCGGGATTCTTCTTGTCTTCAATTCTCCTGACAAAATAGTGAATCTTGATACAGTCTCCGACAGAAGGTCGCAAATCGGTCTGGTCATAATGAAGTATTCCGGAAATAAGTCTCGGGCCTAATACAAAGTGGAACAGGCGCTTCCCTTCATTGACATCATCCACGGCAACAATCCGGCACTTAAATTTGTCAAGAGCTTCTTCTACGGCACACTTCTGAATATCACATACGAAACTTTTATTTTCCTCCTTAACCTTCTTCTTGTATTGGCGGAATGTGACAAAATCACCGGAGTTGAAGTTCTGGTGGTCATAATGTTCATAGACAGGAGTAGAATCAGCAGTAAAGATATGATAAACCTTCTTCTCTGTGTTCACATGCTGGATATAGCCATATCCCATTGGAAGGCTACCCCAGTCCTGAGTGTCTGATACCAGCACAATGAGAGGCGTATACTTCACTGAAACCTCTTTCTTTTGGGGAAGTATCCGACTGACAGGAGGTATTATTCTGACGGTTTCCTCACGGTACAACTTCATTTTCATGACTTGTCCCTTATGTGCTTTACGCAATGCTGGGAAACGCTTCTTGTTGACGACGAATTCCAAAGAATCGCCATCAGTGAAGGCCATCAATTCCTTCCCCTCGTCATTAGTCCATTTTTCAACCAGGACTACCTCGATATATGGTATGTCTGCATAAGCGCAGTCCTCCGCTTTAGGAATATACTCCGCGTACAGATCTGCGTTGCTGCCGCCAACGTTTCCTGTTGTTCCGCACTGTGCCAGAAGGCTATTAATATCTGACGAAATACGCCAGCCCATTTTAGTGTAATGCTGTCTATACAAGTTGATTTCAACTGCTGCGGATTCATATTTCCCGACGGCCACCAACTGTTTAGCCAAAGCCAAGCGAATCTTTCCTATAAAGTCTTCGTTCTTTTCAAGGCTGATTGCTTTACATAGAAGGGCAATCTTGGTTTCATTGTCGTTCCAGCACTCAGCAAACTCTTGCCAGATATAGTATTTCTCGCCCATCTTCAGGCACAGTTCCTTATAGATGGTTTTAGCCTCTTCCAACTGACCTGCCTGAAGGAGGAGTAATGCTTTTGATCGGATATTCCAGTCGTCATCCGGAAACTTTGAAACGGCAACACCATACAACTCAATAAGCCACTGAAGGTCCCCGGCCTGTTCTTTGGAAAGCGAGTTAAGAGCCTCCTTCGCTTTCTTAAGACATTTAACGGCCAGTGGTTTATATGTTTCGCCGTTTTCTCCCTTCTCCTCCTGCCAGTCTTCCTGCCTAAGTTTCGCAGGATTCCATCTCTTGAAGAAGTTATAAAAGCGATAAGTATTGTCGTCCTTCATCACTCTTTCTGCCAAACTCAATACTTTGGAATCAGATTTAGGAGACGAAGACTCCGGATAAAAATCAAGGTACTGTTCAAACAAGCTCCATGTTGTCTCGGATACGTTTCCTTCGGTGCTATGGTAAATCTTCCAAAAGAACTGCTCTTTAAGCATTTCTATGAAAGTCTCCTGATTGTTACCTAAAAGACTTACAAATGCATTAATATCCGCAGAAGGATAATCTACAACTGAACGCGCAATCCGGGACATTAGTGATTGTATCATTTTCCCATCCGTCCCCATTGAGTCAAAATAGTCTTTATCCCTAAGATTGTCGGGCCCCCATAGACGTAAAAAAGCAAGTAGCTTGAAATTAGCATCTTCCCTAGAGTAATTCAATGCGAAGTTCAATACCTGAGAGTGAAGGGCAGAAGGTCTCGCGTTCTTTAAGACCATATAATCTCTCAGCAGGCCACGGACTTGTTCAGACGACAAGTTTTTATAATGGTCACGAAGATATTTGTATATGATCCAGCCGTAATTCTCATGGGCAGCAACAGGAAGGCTCCCATTGTTTGAAAGACCAGACATTATCTCCCATGCCCGGTCATTCTGACCATTTTGGCTAAGTTCCCTTGCTTCCTGTATTTTCGCAGCATTCGGATTAACGGAAATGCTCAAGGATTTTATTTTTCTTACCAAGGTTTCGGCATATTCATCTATTGAAACTTCCGGCTCAAACACTCTCGCCGACAAGTCAACAAGATAATCCACGTATGAGCGTGCCGCAGTGGTATCTCCATTATCCAAACACGATTTACAGGTGTCAATAAGAGTCCAGGCATAAGCCTTCCATACATCATAATCTGCTTCTCCTCGACGGATTATTTGCTCCGCCATATGTCGTGCTTCGTCGATATGTCCATCCCTTCGGAGAGCATATATTCTGGTTGACGGACGAGGCTGATAATCGTCTTCATAATAACTGTCGTACCTGTTATATCTGGACATTGGGAGGTTGTGATAATGATTAGGGGGAATGGTTACTGTCTTAAGGATTCAACAAGAAAGGTCAGTTTGGTGTCACTTTGACCTAATTCCGAACGAGGGGCAATGTATGTAATCTGGCCATACTTATTTACGCACACATCAAGATACGCGAAATAGGCATCGGTTTGAAGATAGTATGCCACTTTGTAATTGTTAAGATGCTCAACGATATTGATAATCGTTATCCCATTTGCGTCACAAACGGATTGCACTTTGGAATAAAGATCACAAAGATTCTGATTGGAAGGAGTATACTTGAAAGGGAATCCAGGAGCCTCACCGCCATTTATGAGTGACAAAACCTCTTCCGGTGTCTCACCAGGGGACGGAGAAACAAACGGACGCAGAATTCCTGCTTTGTTATAAAGTGCGTGGCATCGGAAGACATGCCCTTCGGAATCAGAAATGGAATAAATCTCCCTGAAAGGTTTGTGTTCAATGCCTGAAATGTGATAACCGGAGCCGTCAAGGGCTGCTGACGCCTGCCAATACTTTGCCTTGAGTGGGGCGGGGTCGTACTCACCGTTGAAGGGGCCTTTAGGGATTGCAGCGCCATCGGGATAGTATTCAGCCGGAACATTTGATGTCGCGACTATGTCTATCACTTTGGTAGCAAACCTAGGGATGTTGTGAAGAGCATGGCCAAACATGGACTTGCTTGCACGTGTGGCTGCCGTATAGGACCAGCGGAGGCAATCCTTGCTTAATCCAATTCTACCGCTAAAGTCAACGAAGGTGGTATTCCACTCTCCGCCCTGTGCCTTATGACACGTGATAGCATATCCATACTTTGCTCTGATGGCATTGTAATAAGGGTCGTCCATAAGAGCTCTGACAAACTCGGGGCTATTGGCTTTCAATTCCTTATGACGCATACGGAAATTGGACATCAGTGCGCACTGTTCCTGATAGGTGACGTTTGGCTGATTGCTGGCCAGCAGAGTGTCCAGAATCTTTGTGCGAATCACGACTCCATCGCTGAACTGCAGAGTGACGTTCCTGAAAGACAGTTCAAATTTGATGCATCTCTTCTTTTCCTGACCTTCATTAACATATACAAGGCCAGTTTGTTTTTCAACTTCATCGCAGAAGTCAACAACGGTGGCAAACTCCCCATTAAGAACTTCCCTATTCGCCACGGAATAGTTGTTTCCGACAATAATCAGGCGGTCGCCAACCTGTACCGTTTCATGATTATCGGGGAAGTAAATGCTGCGAATATCATTGTTGTATGCAGCTGCCATTCTGTTTGAATAACAGATGACCACCGGTCCATTAAGTGATGGTGTGGGACAATCCTCGCAGAATCGTTTCGCAATGTCTTCAACCTGAATATCCTCCACCTCCCCGACTTTCCTATCAAGAACCAGTTCCGTCCTTATGTTACTTTGGATAAGTGTTCTAAGTTTGATTGAATTGCTGAGAATAGTACTGTCCGACTCCTGACGGATTACTTCAGTTAGTTCAAAGGACTCTGCGGAAAGTCCTTTTCCGCTAAAGAAGGAAGCATCCAGTGCGTACGAATCCGGGTCTCCTACAGGAGGGAGCTGAGCCGGATCGCCCACAAAAATAATCTTACCTCCCTCATCAAGACGAGCGAATCTCAGCACATCGTCCAAAAGGATTCCTGAACCAAACATAAACAAATCGCCAGTAGACTTCTTTGAGCCAACCATTGAGGATTCATCAATGACCAGGACAGAAGAATCTGGACTTATCGAGAGGCCAGAACGGCGAGAGTCATTCATCTGACGCAGAGGGAAACGAAACTCCACCTTGCTCTCCTCGCGCTCATCACCTTCTATCGCTTCAATATGAGAAAGCTCATAAATGGCTCTGTGGATAGTTGTAGCAGGGTGGCAAGTCTTCTCTGCCAGAATCTTGGCTGCGCGTCCAGTAGGAGCCATCAGCTGGCATGTTTTGCCAAGGGAGGAGGCAAAACTGAGAACCGGAGTGATCAACGTGGTTTTACCGGTTCCGGCGTATCCTTTGAGAATAAAAATGGAGTTATCGCTACCGAGAAATCTCTCAATAGCCGATAAAGCTTGTTTCTGCTGAGATGTATATTCCATTTTTATTCTTTGTCTTTATCTATTTCCAGCGCAAAAATACTAATGTGGCGCGAATGGTATATTCGCGAATGTCGATTCATTTATCATTACATTCTGCCTTTTTCGCATACCGGCGGAGACTCTTCGGGAGGTTCAGTTCGGCTTCTATGCGGCGATGGTGTCTTCCAGCTTTGTCTTTGCCTGCTCGCATTCCCAGACGGTGATGACGGTCCAGGCAGGGGTGGCGAGGCGCAGGGCAATGTTGCGCCCAATCTTCTGTTTCTAGAATTTGGAGTTCGTTTTTGGTGCGACGTACTTGGGTCTGCCGAAGTGGGTATGCGAAAAGCAGCCGTTGATGAAGATGAAAGCGCGGCACCTGGGCAGCACAAGGTCCGGCTGAACCAGAGGCTATTCAAACAAGTCTCTCCTATGCCAATGTTGGCGAATAGCAATGCTGCGTTCATAAAAATCTCCTATGTATTTCCCGGGTGTCGTCTTTAACTAACAAAATTACGCATTTTCTTTCAATATATCATCGTCCAAAACGTAACTCACGTTCAATCAGCACGAAAGAGCAAGGAACCAAGTCAGCAAGGTTCGTCGTTATGCTCAGTTTCTATGACAAGCAAATATCCTTCGTCTTGAAGTATCCCGGAAATGCAGCCAGAGTCGTCCTCCTGGGCATTGAAACCGACTCCGTTATATTCCCGAATACCCTCATATTCGTCGGGGAAAAATTGAGCGAATTCTCCACAACGAAAATTGAGTTCGCGGCACTCAAGTAATTTTACAGAAATTAAACACTCACTCTTATGGAAATTTACAGAACAACACTCGATCAGCAGAGCTTCGACTCTCTGCAACAATTGCTCTCGACAGACGAACCTGAAGTTCTTGAGCCGAAGACATTCGGAGAATTCGATAAAGTGGTCAAGAATTGCATGGCCACTCTATGGTTATTGTCTCCGGAACTGCAGTCGAACGCAGCGAAGTACTATTTTGAGTATTTCTTCCATCATCACACGCCTCACACTCTTGCAACGCTATTCAAAGGAAAATATAACTTGAGGACGCGCGAAAAACCTATGGTGATGAAGGTGACCGCCAATCCGGAAACCCGCGAGTCGGTATTCTCACTGGAGAACGCCGATTATTCGTCTCTACTCAATAAAACACTGGCTGACATACGCCATAGAATAGAGATTTGCTCCTAAATGCCAGAAAATCTTTTATGTTTCCTTAAACGACACTCACTCATCAACGCCTTTATCAAGCACGCCAATCCGGCAGTAAAATGTCTCACAACCTCTTTGCCCCATTCACATCCCCGGCCGAGAGCGTCAGCACCAGATTCCTCCCTCCGCCCTTCTCATAGAAGTACACCCGGAACACCTGCCCGCGCGTGAGGGCGATCTTGTCAAAGGTGAAGACAAGGCGGCGGGTGCTGTCGGGAGGGACGGTGCCGAGGCCGCAGGCCTGCTTGGGGAAGAGGGCCTTCTCGTACTGCAAGCCGCGTTTAGTGCGGCGCTTGCTCTCGATGGAGAAGCGGGGGTCGGAGAGTTCATAGCTCATGGCGGAGCCGTTGCGGAGGGTAAACACCACGAAGAGGACATCGTCCTTCACGAGGAGATTGTCGCAGAAGACTTCTATTCCATAGTCCTTTGCGCCGATATGGTAAAGTTCTTTGGGCATGGTTGCAATGGTCTCAAAAGATTGCGCTGAAAGAGAAAAAGTTGCAGTATCCGCTGACGCGGAGGGAGGGCGTACCTCCGAGGGACCGGCGGTACCGTTATGGGCGGCGGAGCCGGTACCCATATGAGCGCCGCGCGTGTCCACCTCCAGCCGGGGCGGATGCTCGCGGTAGGCCACCAGGAAGGTGTGCATGGCGCCGGTGCTCTCCAGGCAGGACAGCGAGGTGCAGCCGCTGAAGGCCTCGCGGGCCTTGACGGCGACGAAGTCCTTGCTGCCGTCCACAATCTTCGCGATGATGTCCCGGGAACCGAGGTTGACGTACTTGAGCTCCGAGGCAAAGCGCAGGTGGACCACCTGCGAAGCGGATATAAAAAGCGTGTCCGGGGCCTGTGCAAGGCCGATTCCGGAGCATAGCCACCCAAAGGTGGCAATCAGTAAAAGACGTTTCAAACTGTTCATTTTTCGATGGCAATATTGTTCAACTTTCGATGGCAATTCCGGAGCATATCCGGTCACCTGCGCTCCGATTTCACCAGGTAAAACTCATACCCGCTCACGACGCTCACGGACACTTCTCCGGAGGCGCTGCGGGCAATGGAAGCGCCGGTGCGGATGACGGTGGATGCGAGGTCCCCGACCAGGCCGCCGAAGGTGGTGCCGGCGGTGGAGATGGCATCCTGCGAGGCTTGCTTGGAGGCCCGGGCGGAAGAGGTCTCCGGGCAGTAGATGCCCTGCAGGCCATCGGTATCGTAGGCGTCAAGGGCGAGCGGAATGATCCGGCCGTTCATCTCCAGCGAGCGCACCTGCAGCTCCAGCCGGTCGCCGACCTTGCAGATGGCGGCAAGGTGCGTGTTCGCGGGAATCCGCACGCCGTCCACCACCACGTCCTCCAGCAGCCGCAGCGTCACCCGCTGGCCGCTCTTGAGCTTCTGGTCCCGCACGAACATGCAGCGGAAGGGCCGTTTGGCGCCCTCGTACTGCACCGCCGCGTCCTCGAAGTCATCGTCCAGGGAGGAGATGATGCCGTCACTGTCATTCTGAGCGAAGCGAAGAATCTCCTTTTCCGGAGCATCTTCGGTCACTGGCGGCACCTCGCTGACCGCACTTCCTCCGGAAAGCACATCCCTCACCATCTCCGCCCGCTGGCGGTCATACTCCAACCTCTCTTCGGAAGTCATCGGCCTGGAAGCTGAACCTCCACCGGAAGGCCTCCGGGCCGGGGCGGAAGCGGCCGGAGCCGAAGAAGCCGGCGGAGCACCGAAAGTCCTCGCCACCGCGGCTTCCCCGCTGTCGTCATCCCTTCCGGGGACCGCAGCGCCGCCCGAAGAAGGCACCCCTCCGGACTCAGATACCAGCGAAATGTCCTCATCGGCCTGCATCTTCTGCCCCAGCTGCTCAAAATACGCATCCGTGGAGACGCTGCCGCGGAAGGCCTCGCTCTTGGATTCGCTCATCTTCTGCGCCTCGCCGTCCGGGATGGTGGCCGTTACGCTTCTCTCCTGCGCCGGTTCCTTTTTGCCGC
>ERZ842401.4593-NODE-4593-length-15925-cov-46.516761_pt1 | contig 15925 bp, 8 predicted proteins | sample MGYA00521270_ERZ842401 | MGnify/ENA primary metagenome ERZ842401 (study PRJEB31892, sample SAMEA3878208) | bioreactor metagenome | biome: Moose rumen | place: Sweden | collected 2011-10 | study: EMG produced TPA metagenomics assembly of the PRJEB12797 data set...
CTGGACACCCTGATTAAGAGTCAGGTGCTCTACCAACTGAGCTACGGGTGCATCGGCTGTCGTTTTGCGGGTGCAAAGGTACACATATTCTGCGAACTGGCCAAACTTTTTCTTGATTTTTTTTGCATCCAGCTCATTTTCCCTGCACATTCGCTGCACAAGAGGAGCTTATCAGAAGAACTTCCACCACTTGTGCTTGGGGTGGGTCTCCTCATAGGGCACGAGCATAGCGTTTTGCAGCTCTTCCTTGATGATGTCGTGCCAGGTCTTATGACGGGTTATCATGCGGTAGATGGTGCCCCAGTCGGGCAGGCCTCCGAGGTTGCGGTCGTCAATGAAATAGTCGACCTTCAACTTACGGCTGTAGTGCTGGTTGTTCTCTTTCTCCTCTTCAGGATAGTCTCGGTTGATGGCATAGAACTCCAGCCCATGCTCCTTGCACCACTGCACGGCATCGTCGAGCAGTTTGCCCTCGCGGACCGTCCACAAGATGAGCTTGTGGCGGTCTTTGACGAGCATCTTCAGCGTCTCTACGGCGAAGGGTATCTCTGGCCCTATGTCAGGATAGTGGTGTTCTACTATTGTTCCGTCAAAATCAACAGCAATAGTCATGTCGTCTTACTTTTTTATAGAGTCATCGTCTTTGTTTCCGTAATGGCTGTTGGCATAGTTGCCGTAGCTGCCATAGCTGCCATACGTGCCGTAGGTACCATAGCTGCCGTAGCCGTAGCGGCCATAGCCGTACTTGCCATAGCCGTAGCGGCTGTATCTGCCGTACTTGCCGTAGCCGTAGTAGTAGCTGTACTTCTTCTTCGACATGTCTACGCCGTTGAGCACGATGCACATGTTGGGCATCTTTGCCTCAGTAGCCAGGGCATTGATCATGCCGAAGCTGGCCTTTGGCGTGTAGTCGGAGCGACAGACGAAGCAGGTGACATCAGTGTACTTGGCTATCTGCAGCGTGTCGGAAACGAGGCCCACAGGAGCGGTGTCGAGTATGACGTAATCGTACTTCTGGCGCAGCAGCTCGACGATTTGGTGCATGGATTCGCGTGCGAGCAGCTCGGTGGGGTTGGGCGGTGTCGGGCCGGCAAGCAGCAGGTCGAGGTTGTCGTTGATGCCTGACGGGAGTATCTGGTTCTCAATGTCGTGCAGGGTCAGCTGGTCTTTGACGAGCAGTGTAGTGACACCCTTCTGGCGGTCGGTGATGTTGAAGAGTCGGCCGAGAGCTGGCTTTCGGATGTCGAGACCTACGAGCACCACCTTCTTCCGTAGCAGGGCGAAGCTCACTGCAAGGTTGGCAGCATTGAAGGTCTTACCCTCGCCTGATGTGGTAGAGGTGAAGAGTATCACCTTTTGGTTCTCGCTCATCATGAACTGTATGTTGGTGCGCATGGAGCGGAATATCTCGTCTATCTGGTTGTTCTTGTTCTCGTGCACTACGATGCCTGCTGCCGTCTTGACGTTGTCGCTGGCCACAGCCACGTCGGCCACAATGGGCAGCCGTGTCAGGCGTGCCACATCGTCGTGGCCCTCAATCTTATAGCGCAGGAACTGCAGGAGGAACGTTACCAGCAGCGGGAGTCCGAAGCCAAGCACCAATGCCACGAGCATGATGATGGAGCTCTTGGGGCTGACCTTGCCCGACAGCTCAGGGTCGTCGATGAGATGACCCTTGTCGGCTGTGGCTGCCAACGAGATGGAGTTCTCCTCGCGTTTCTGCAGGAGCATCAGGTAGAGGCCCGATTTTACCTCCTGCTGGCGTCCTATCTGGTTGAGCACGCGCTCCTGTTCAGGCGATGCTGCGACTCGCTGCTGATAGACGTTGTACTGCTGCTGGAGCGACTGGCGCTGAATCTGTGCGGTGCGACGAGCCTGCGCCAGAGCGTCGTGTATGCTACCCTCAAGCTGGTCGAGTGTCTGCGTGAGCTGTTTCACCTGTGGCGAATTTTCCGACGAGGTGAGCAGCAGTCGGTTGCGCTCCTGCACATTCTGGTTGTAGGTGGCAATGAACGAGGTCGATATGCCATCGGTGAGGCCAATATTCGAGGGGATAATCTTATAGCGGTTGTTGGGGTCGAGCACATACTCGCGCAGATACTCCACAAGCTGCATCTGTGTCTCAGCGTCGCTCAGCTTCTGCTCCAGACCGTATGCCTGTGTCATTGAATAGTTGGCATTGAGGCTCTGCTGCACCATGCGGTTCTCGCGCTTGTAGTTCTCAATCTCGCCCTCCGTTGCCCCCAGCTCCGCATTGATTTTCTCCAAACGGGTGTTGATGAAAGCCTCGGTCTTCATAGCTATCTCGTTCTTGTCGGCGTTGGCCTGACGGTTGTAGCACTCGGCCAGCTGCCGCAGATAATCTATGCCGCGTACAGGGTGTTTGTCGGTGAGGGTTATCTTGGCTATAGAAGTCAGCTTGGAGAAAGGTTCCACCGTAGTAGAGGCCATATACTGGTTGGCCACCAACCTGAGGGGCAGAATCTTGATGACGATGATCTGTCCGTCAGACATCTCCTTGCCGGGCGACTGTCGCAGCGTTATCATGCCTGCATCGGTCTTCACCCTTGCAGGGAACTTGCCGAAGGAGCCTTTGAAGCTCTCGTTCACTCCCTCCACATGATAGCGTTCGCCTTTGCGCGTGAGCTTCATCTCGATGGTTTTCAGGTTGTCCATGAGGTGGGCCGAGTCGAGGTCGGCACTGATGGGCAGGTCCTTATACATCAGCACTTTCTTCACCTTGCCCTCAGAGCGATACTCTACATAGAGTTTCAGGTCTCTGACGGCCTCCAAGGCCAGTGTTCTGGACTTCAAGATGACAATCTCGTTCTCCACGCCCTCTGACGTAGACACTGAGCTTAGGTCTTGAATGTTCCTGATAGAGCGGTAGTTCTTGTTCTCCTCTTCCTTGATGAGCATCTTTGCCGTCACCGAATAGACGGGGTCGGCATAGCGCAGATAGAGCAGTGCCGCCGACACGAAGATGATGATAGAGAGCACAAACCACTGCCAGTTGAGCACTACCAACGTGTAGACAGTGCGGAAGTCGAACGAAGACTCTTCTTCGGCCATCATTGGCTCGACGCCTTCAGGCATCTCCAACTTTCTGTTTTCTTCCATAAATATATAAAAACGGTATAGATTTTTTGTACGTTTGCTAATTGTTACTTGTCGCTTGTCAGCTGCATCAGATACTGACCATAGCCGTTCTTCAGCATGGGCTTGGCCAGCTCTTTCAGTTGCTCGCAGCTTATCCATCCTTTCTTAAAGGCTATCTCTTCAAGACAAGCCACCTTGAGTCCCTGCCGCTTCTCAATGACCTCGATGAATGTAGAGGCCTCGGCCAGCGAGTCGTGCGTGCCAGTGTCGAGCCATGCAAAGCCACGCTGCAGGGTTTGCACCTTCAGGCTCTGCTGCTTGAGATACTCCTGATTGACGGTGGTAATCTCCAGTTCGCCCCTTGCGCTGGGCTTGATGTTCTTGGCTATCTCTACCACGCTGTTGGGATAGAAATAGAGTCCTACTACTGCATAGTTCGACTTGGGCTGAGCGGGCTTCTCCTCGATGCTCAGGCAGTTGCCTTCCTTGTCGAACTCGGCCACGCCATATCGCTCCGGGTCGTTCACATTATATCCGAAGACGGTGGCACGCCCCATCTTCTCGGCATTCTCCACGCTCTGTCTGAGCAAGGCCGAGAACCCGGAGCCATAGAAGATGTTGTCGCCCAGCACCAGACAGACACAATCGTTGCCTATGAACTGCTCGCCAATGATGAATGCCTGAGCCAATCCGTCGGGCGATGGCTGCTCGGCATATTCAAAGCGTACGCCGATGTCGCTGCCGTCGCCAAGCAGGCGGCGGAAGCCGGGCAGGTCGTGCGGTGTGGAAATGATGAGTATCTCCCTTATACCAGCCAGCATCAGCACCGAGATGGGGTAGTATATCATCGGTTTATCAAAGATGGGTATCAGCTGCTTGCTGATTCCCTTCGTGATGGGATAGAGACGTGTGCCGCTACCCCCAGCCAATACTATTCCTTTCATAATTTCATAAACGTTTATGGGGTGCAAATTTACAAATATTTTTTGGTATTATGCGTTTTTGGGAAGAAAAATGCTTCAATATCGGGAAAAAAGTGTAACTTTGCACGGATTTTGCAAGAACATTGATAACAATCATACTATTATGAGCTTTTTAGACAAACTATTCAAGAAGAACAACGAGCCTACATCGGGGGGTATGGAAGACTTCATGACGCTGATAAGGGTGTATTTTCAGGCCACCATCGCTACAGACCTGCACATCACCAACCTGGCAGCTCTGCCCGACCTGCGTGTGTTCAAGACCACGCTCAAGGTGCCTACACAGGGTGGCAAGCTGGGGCTGGGCGAGAAAACGCGCTGCAAGAAGATGATTAAGGAAATGTACGAGATGGACGACCAGTTCTTCAAGGAGATAGACCAAAGCATAGGGCGACGCTGCAAGAAGCTGCAGGACGTACAGACTTACCTGCTGCAGTTCCAGAGCTACGTTCAGGAGCTGATGATGCTGATGGGCAACCTGATGAAGTTCAAGATGCGCTTGCCCAGCATCTTCAAGAGTGCACTACGCACTATGACGGAGAAGACGGTGGCCGATATCTTCAACAAGAACGACTTCACCGACCCCAGCACCATCAAGACTGTGGTGTCTGTGCGCGAGCTGAACAAGCGGCTGGGTTTCTCGCAGCAGTGGACTACCAACTTTGCCTATCGCGTCATCATGCTGGCCAAGAAAGAGAAACAACCACAAACTCAGGACAAGTGATGAAGAGGACAATCGTTCAGAGAGAATACTGGCAAAGGGCATGCCTGCCCTTTATCAGTATTTTTTTGTTTACTGCCCACTCGGTGGCTCAGCGCCCTATGGGCATCAAGCAACTGGCCAGACGCGCCTCAACAGAATGGTGCCTCTCGGCAGAGGCCCAGCAGGTGGCCGACAGCGTGATGAAGTATCAGTTTCCCAGCGGCGGATGGGCCAAGAACCACGACTGGCACCTTGCAGCCGATGGCAACAAGCTGGCCGAACGCCAGCAGGTGTGGCAACAGATACACAGCAACGACGGCATCGGCCCCACCATTGACAATGGAGCCACCATCAGCGAGATGCGTTTGCTGGCTCGCATCTATCAGGCCAACGCAACGGCAAAGAAGCGCAACAGCAAACAGCAGAAACGGCTGCGGCAGGCGGTGCTGAAGGGCTTCGGCTATCTTCTGGAAGCCCAGTATGCCAACGGCGGATGGCCGCAATACTATCCTAAGAAACCTGCCAACAAAGACGGTCGCCCACCCTACTCTGACCATATCACGTTTAATGACAACGCGATAGTGAATGTGATGCAACTGCTGCGCGACATCTACGAAGAGCGCGAACCGATGGCCGCCATAGGCTTCAGCGAGCAGCAGAGGCAGCAGGCGCGCGAGGCCTTCAACCGCGGCATCGACTGCATACTGAACTGTCAGATCAAGAAGGACGGCAAGCTGACCGTTTGGTGCCAGCAGCACGACGAGCAGACGCTGTTGCCAGCCAATGCACGTGCCTACGAGCTGGCTTCGTTCACTGGCAGTCACGAGACGGTAGCAATACTGAAGTTGCTCATGTCGCTGCCCAACCCCTCGCCACGCATTGTCGAGAGCGTAACAGCAGCTATCAGCTGGCTGGAACAGCATGCCCTGCGCGACATGCGCAAGGACTCGTTTGTCAATGCCGAGGGCAAGCGCGACAGCAGGTTAGTTCATAGCTTTGGCTCAACGCTCTGGGCTCGCTACTACGACCTGGAAACCGAAGAACCTTACGTCTGCGACCGCGATGGCAAGCCCCAACCTGCGCTCGAGTATATTGGCTACGAGCGCCGCAACGGCTATGGCTGGTACAGCAGCGACCCACAAGAGGTGATTGATGCTTTCCCAGCCTGGGAAAATAAGGTGAGATGAATCAACTTTCGCAAGTTGAGGAGTTAAAGGAGTTGAGCGAATGCGAAACTTGAATGAAATGATTTTCAGGGCTTATAGGCCTTATAAGACTTATAGGACCTATAAGCCCATAAGCGTTACTTAATCTTGGCTGTCAGAGGCTGTCTCAGTGAGCGCAGCGTCCAGTCGATGCGCTGCTGCCACTCTGCCTGAGTGCGCACGTCGTAGCGGCTCCAAGCCGAACCGAAGTAGTAGGTGTAAGGCTGACCCTGATAGCCATCGACAATACCAAGGGCATGCCCCTCATTGCCACCACGCGGCTGGTCGAAGAGCAAGGTCTGTGTCCTGACATTGCCCTCAGGAAAGAGGGCTGCCACGAAAAGCTGGCAGTTGTTGTAGCCAACGTTGTCCGTAGGATCAGCATACTGCACATAGTCCTGACCAAGCACAACGGGCTGCTTGTCCTCAGAGTGGATGACCACGCCCGATGCCAGCTGAGCCGTCTGCGTCAGGCCGTCATACCAGACGGTAGTGCAGTTGAAGTTCGACCCTTTGTCGAGCGAAACGATGCGATGCTCTACGATGCTATCGCCACGGAAGGCCGTCTTGTTGTATATCAGCTCGACAGTGGTGCGCAGCGGACCGTTATCCAACATCTTATATTCGCTGAAGCAGAAAGGATAGACCAGCTGGCCGTCCTGCATCAAGGCAGGTGTGCCGCAACCCAATGTGGCACCAACCTTGTAGAGGTCCATACCGCGTCCGTGGTCGTGGTGATAAGAATTCAGACGATAGAGCGAGTCGCCACGCTGTCGGTTCTCCTTGCGCAGGCGCTCCACCGAGGGCATCATCACTACGTCCTCCACCCAGTAGCGCTGCTCAACGACCAGCTCGGGGGTGTTCTTCGACCAGACGTCGGTGCCATAGCTGCGCTCGCCCGTCTTCTGCAGGGCAGGGCCGTAGACGCGATAGGCGCCGCGGTCGTTCTCCCACGCATAGTCATCCTTGCGCTCAGGGTAGACACGCCCATAGCACACTGTCTTATAGGCCTTCGGTGTGCCACGGCGAATGGTGAAATGAGCATCGGTGTGCGGGCGTGCATCGGCTTCGATGAGCACTTTGCCATCATAAGTGAGCTGATAGGGAAGCTCGAGGCCGGCATTGTCGAGCACAAGGAACTGACGGCCGCCCTGAATGCCGAGCTTCGCGAAGAGCTGCCGGGCATCAAGCTCTACCACCTGGTGGCGGTACTCGTCGGTGGTATTGCTGACGGTAACGGTGACGGCGGAAGAACCGCCATCCACACTCGGGGCAGAGGAAGCGTCCTCGAAACGCAGGTGCTCGCAGGCAGCCAAGAGGAAGGCACCCACACCGAAGTTGGCCTGCGAATGGGCGTCGACGGTCTTCGTGGGGTCGGGTTTCTCGCCGATGGGCTGCACGAAGCCCACGCTGCCATCGGCCTGCAGGGCCACGGTGGTGAGGTACTTCCAGGCACGGTCAATGACGGGCACGTAGGCATCACGCTCCAGCAGGCCGTGGTTCACGCCCCAGAGCATACCGTAGGTAAAGAAGGCCGTACCGCTGGTCTCAGGACCGGGCGCATCTTCCTCGCAGAGCATGGAACGGCTCCAGTAGCCACCGGGACGCTGCACACGGGCCACGCCCTCGGCCAGCTCGCGGAAGCGCTGCAGGAAGAACGGGCGGTGCTTGTAGTCCTGAGGCATGTCGGCCAACACCTTAGCCAAGCCGGCCAGCACCCAGCCGTCGCCACGGGCCCAGAAACTCTTGCCTCCGTTACAAGCGGTTTTCACCTTGGGGTAGATGTATTTGGCGTCGCGGTAGTACAGCTGTTCGTCCTTGTCGTACATCAGCTCGTCGGCCCAGCGGAAGTTCTCGTAGAGCTTGTCCAAGTACTTCACGTCACCCGTGGCCTTGTAGAGCTTCGTCATCACTGGCATAACCATGTATAGCGCGTCGGCCCACCACCAGAAGTCGGTCTCAGGGCGGCGCACTTCCTCGCTCATCACTTCGACGGCACGGCGAATCTTGTACTCGTCGGGGTTCAGCTCGTACATGTCGAGATAGGTTTGGAAGCAAATCTGCCAGTCGCCGAAGAGCACGAACTCCTGTCCCTCGCCATAGGTCTTGTAGCGCCACTTCGAGGGATCCTTCTCGCGGGCACCCTGCCACCGGTTATGGTTGGCCCAGCGAGAGCTGTAGTCAAGCCAGCGGGCGGTGCCCAGCAAGCGGTATGCCTCCATGTTGCCCGTGTGATAGGCGGCCACGTCCCAGAACGAGCGTTCCAGTGGCGAGTGGTGCTGCTGCCAGTAGTCGTTCACTTTGGTGATGATCTCGATGGTGGGAAGCGGCTTCTCCTCCACCTTTTTTTTCTTCTTGGCATCGGCTGTTAGGACGACAGCCACGGCACAGATGAGTAGTAAAGTTAGTTTTTTCATAGTTTATAGTAGTTATTTCAAATGCTCTGCAAAGAAGTTAAAGCACTGGCGGAAAAGGTGGTTGCGGGTGTTGCCACCGTAGATGCTGTGGTTGCGGTTGGTGTAGACCAGCTGACGGAAGTCCTTATCGGCCTGTACGAGGGCCTCGACATAGGCTGCGGTGTTCTGATAGTGCACGTTGTCGTCGGCCAAGCCATGGCATAGCAGCAGGGCACCGCTGAGCTGAGAGGCACGTGCAATGGGCGTCACCTCGTCGTAACCTTTCGGGTTCTCCTTTGGCGTGCGCATGAATCGCTCTGTGTAGACGGTGTCGTAGTAGCGCCAGCAGGTGGGTGGCGCAATGGCCACGCCGCAGCAGAATACGGGGCGCCCCTCACTCATGGACATCAGCGTGTTCCATCCACCATACGACCATCCCCAGATGGCAATGCGCTGCTTGTCTACATACGGCTGCTGTCCCAGCCACAGTGCGGCTTCCACCTGGTCGCGTGCCTCCAGCTCGCCCAAACGCAGATAGGTGCATTTCTCAAACTCAGCGCCACGTCCACCAGTTCCACGATTGTCCACACACACCACGATGTAGCCCTGTTGTGCAAGATACTGTTCAAGGATGGCCCCCTGGCCGTTCATTCCTATGTTCCAGGCATTCTTCACCTGCTGGTTGCCCGGGCCGCCATACTGGTACATCACGACAGGATAGCGCTTCTGCGGGTCGAAGCCCGCAGGCTTCACCATCCACCCGTAGAGGTGCACCTGCTCGCTGGTAGTGAAGGAGAAGAGTTCCTTGCTACCCATGCTGTAGGAGTTGTATTTATCGGCCAGCTGTTGGTTATCGACGAGGGTAGCCACAGTTTTTGCGGCAGAACCTCCAGACACGCTGCAAAGGGTTGTCTGAGGCTGGGTATTAAGGTCGCTCCTGGTCAGGATGAAGTTCTTGAAGTCGCGTGCAAAGATAGCTGTGTTCCAGCCCTGCTTCGGCGTTAGGCAGTCGGTCTTTCCGCTCTTGTGCGAAACGAAAACCTGCTGATCGGTGGGGCCGTCGTTCAGGGCAGCATAGAAGAGGTCGCCCGAGGTTTCGTCGTAGCCATAGACATCGGTTACTATACCCTTGGTCATGCTACGCATCAGCTGTCCGTTCAGGTTGTAAAGGTAGATATGGTTGTATCCGTCGCGCTCACTTGTCAGCACCAGATGGGTGTGCGTCAAACGAACATTGGCAAAGACATTCTCGTTGATGTATTTATCGACCTTGTCCTCGACAATAAGCTGACACACAGTGCTTAACGGGTTGGCCGTGTATATCTTCAGACAGTCCTGATGGCGATTCAGCGTAAAGACCAACACCTTCGTGGGATCGTCGGTTGACAGTATGCGTGGAATGTAGCCGTCTTCGTCGAGCGGCAGCTGTATGGTGCGCGTCTGGTGGCTTTTGATGTCATAGCTCAGCAGCGCGAGTTTGGCGTTCTGTTCACCTGCCTGAGGGTACTTGTAGGTATAGATAGAGGCTTCACCACCAAGATGAGACGAATTGTCGCCTTGGCCAGCAGACAGGCTGAACAGCTGCATGCTGTACTCAGGCACCTGGGTCTCGTCGTAGCGCACCCATACAATCTGCTTTGAGTCGGCCGAGAAGACCATAGCACGGTTGTGCGAGAACTCTTCCTCACACACCCAGTCGGGCAGTCCGTTGATGACTTTGTTGCGCTCGCCGTCCTTGGTCAACTGACTCTCGGCGTTGTCGTAGAGTAGCTTCACAAGGAAGATATTGTTGTCGCGTACGAAAGCGATCTGGTTACCGTCGGGCGAGAAGAGGGGTGTCTGCTGCGGCCCGCCATCGCTGAGCGGTTCCAACCGATTGTTGGCTATAGTATATATATAATAGGTGGCGGTGAACGAGTGGCGATAAATGCTCTTCGTGCCCGTCTGGATGAGCAGACGCTTACCATCGGGACTCACAATGTAGCCCTCTACCCTACCTATCTTTGCCCCACGGGCGGTAGCAACGTCGAAGAGCGTGCCTGCCTGCTTACCCGTTCGGAAGGAGTATCTCACAATCTGCTTGCCATCGGCAGAAATCTGTGCGTAGCTCTCGCCATCGGCCAGCGGTTCTACGGCTGCCATCGACTCTGGGCGGAACATACCCTGCGTGATGCTCTTCAGGTCGAGCTGCTGCCCGGCCTTCACGGGGCTTGCTGTCAGGGCCATCATGGCCACAAGAACAATAGAAAGTCTTCTCATCATATTGTATAAAGTTTTATTCACGTTTTCATTTGCCCGGTTCAAAAGGAGTTGCAAAAGCCGAGCATCGTTGTTTTGTCGTGCAAAGATACGCATTTATTCTGAAATAGCGGAACAATCTTGCGAAAAAGAGCTGCACAGGTTCTCGGTTCTGTCCTCACGACAGCATGGGAGGCACTATAAAATGACCCTGCACATAGTCGGCAAGAGGCACATCGAAGTAGCCTTGCCTGCTGCGTACAAAGTCCATCAGCTGGCTGAACGTAACGTTGTTAGAGAGCAATGCAGCGTTGCCAAAGAGCAGCAGGTGCTCGCGCGCCCTGGTCATGGCCACGTTGAGCTTACGATCTATCAGGGCACCATCTTCCACAAACACATTGCTGGTAAGGAAGTCCAGCTGATAGAGCTTCTGAACGGTGAACCCATAGAGTATGTAGTCGCGCTGGCTACCCTGATAGCGCTCAACAGTGTCGATGGTGATGGTGCGCAGCACGCCGATGCCGCTCTTCTCGATGGCCTTGCGCACCTCGGCTATCTGGTTGCGATAGGGCACGATGACGCCTACGGTCTGCTCCGACGAAAACGTGTCGCGGTTCTGTTGGTATATCCTTACCACGGTAGCGGCGATAGCCTGCGCTTCGCTCACATTGACCTTGTCCGAAGCCGACTGCTGTGGTGGGGGCACATGGACAAAGGCTATGCGGCGTGTGGCCAGCATATCGGCCAGGCCGTCGTCCCCCACCCCACGCCTGGGCAACGCGACATCCTGATGGGGACAGGGCACCAGCTGCAGCCGGTTCTGATAGAAAGCTTGGTTGGGATACATGGCGATGTCGCGATGCATACGGCCCTGCCGGGTGAGCATATACACCACATCGGGGTTGTTGTGATAGCGCTTGAGCAACCGTTCGAACAGCGACAGACGGCAGTTGGCAAGCCCTATGGAACAGAGCTGCGCATCGTCCACGCGCGACTCCTCCTCCTTCTGCTGAACCACGGCTGGCAGCTGTTTGTGGTCGCCTATCATCACCACCTTCTTGATGGCGCACGTTCCGTCTGGCCCCACAGCGCTGAGCAGCCCTAGCAAGTGGGGCTCGAGTATCTGCGAAGCCTCGTCAATGATGGCCAGTGCGAACTGTTTCAGCTGGAAAAAGTTAACACTACCGTTGAAGGCGGTGGTAGTGCCCACAAAGACGCACGTCTGGCTGATGCGCTGCTTCAGCTGGGTAGCGTTCTGACATCGGCCCACCAGCGCATCGAACAGATAGGGCCTGTAGCAGGCCTCGCACGAGAACCTGCCGCCAAAGCGCACAAAGTCTATACCTGCCTCTACCAGCTTGCTGCACATCTCGTCGACAGCCCTGTTGGTGTAGGACAGCAGCAGCACCGACGAATGGGGCGTACGCAGCTCTTCCTGCAGCGTGTTCATCAGCCCGTATGACGTCTTGCCCGTGCCCGGCGGACCGATAATGAGAAACAAGTCCTGTGCCTGGCGAACCCTCAGAGCCAGCTCGTTGAACGCTCCATAGTCGCCTCGCAGGGCGAGTGTCTTGTCGCATTGTGGCTCACGCTGCAACAGCAGCAGGTCCCTACACTCTTGAGGAGCAGAGAGAAAGGCATGCAGGCCACGATAGAGCGGTGCAAAGGACGACTCGAAGAAGTCGTGCTCGACGGCCCACCGCCGCTGTCCACCATGCCAGAACACGCTGCTGTTCGACTGCGATGAGCGCAGGTTCAGCACAAGACGATCTTCGCCTATCTCAGCAATGGTGGCACGGAAGACCATCGACCTGCGCGCATCAGGCTCGTCATTCTCAGCATAAGGGTAGAGCACGACGATGTCGCCCGTCCTGAAGTTGGACACGTCGCTGTCGGGCCTGCTGGCAAAGCCCAGCACCACCTGTTCAATTCTGCCTTCCTGTGTGGCCGAGGGACTGAGCAGCTGCATGTCGCAGAAGATGTTGCCAGCCAGCAGCTTGTCGTCGAGCGAGCTGTGCCACTTGTCGGCAAAGCCTGCGTTCTCCTTGCTCTGGTTGCCTATCTTGGCCATCAGGTGTTCTGTCTCTATAAAGGTAAGGAAGCGCAAGTAGTAGGCACGCTCCAGTGGCGACGCCGCCTGTATGGGATGCAGCAACGCCTCGAGCTGAGGTTTCTGGTAACGCTCCCACAGCACGCCTGTCGTGTGCTCTGTGTTCAGCGCGTCGGCAGTGAGCCGAGTCAAGATGTCTATCTGCCCACGCGTGTAACCAAACTCGCTGGCTGCTATGGCATTGCGCATGCTGATGGCGGCAAAGACCAGCGCCGGGGCAAAGCCCAAGTCTATCAGGCCGTTTCGGTATTTGGAGTAGAGCAGGAAAGCATGCAGGCTGCGACGGTTCTGTTCGTACTGCTGGCGGTTGTTATAGCGAATGAGCAGCATGTAGAGCAGCAACTGCACATAGTGCTTTGTCTGGTAGACAGGCGTGTCAGGATCGCGCGGGGGAAAGCCCCCCTTGCCCGACTTCTGCTCTATGACCACCTTTTGGTCCAGTTGCATGAAGTCCATACGGCCCTGTATGCCCAGCATCTCTGAGAAGAACGATGGCTCGACCATAGCCTCCGTCGAGTCGAACTGCATGCCGTCGCTGTGCAGCACGTCGGGCAGCACGCTACCTATGGCATAGCGTATGTTGGCCATCTGGCCCCGCGCCTTGGCGTGGAAGTCGCTGCCAACGTTGGCGGTCAGCAGGTTCAGGGCATTGCCTTTGAAGAAGGTCTGCACGCTCTGTCCATACTTGCACTCAGCTGCTGGCTGGGAGAGGGTCTCGTCGAGAAACTGACCAGCCAAGTTACCCAACAGCGTGGCCGGTGTGTTGGGCGCTGGCTTCAGCTTGCCCAGCAGATGGTTCAGCGGCGAGGCGCCATAGCTCTCGAAGCAGGCCGCCACCGACGAGATGTCAACCAGATAGTCTGGCTCGAAGACAATCAGCTCTGGATAGAGCACCCCGTCCTTTGCTCTCGGCCGCACAAGGTTCAGCTGACAGTCGGGCCTCAACAGCGGGCGGAGACAAGACCAGTCCCAATCCTTATAGACGGCATAGCTGGATGTACCGCCATAGAACACCTTCAGCTCGCCCAGACTCAGCTCGTCGGCATCGGCATAGAGGTATGTGTCGTCCCAGCGGTTCACTATGACGCGCAGGTATTCGGCCTGCAACTCGCCGCGTTCAATGGTGCGGGCACGAGGAAACTGAGCTTCGAGCTGGGCAGGCACAGGCACCTGATAGACCAAGCCCACAAACTGGCTGATGGCCTTCAGGTCGTAGAGGAAATTATCGGCCAGCGTGGCATCGGGCAGCTCGCGCTGCTTCCTGAGCCGTACACGCGCATCGTTGACCGTGGCTCGTAGTGTCCTTGGCGCCGTGTGCTCCTTCAGCAGATAGTCGGTCTTGGCAAAAGTGCCACCAAAGCGAACGCCTGCAATGCTCGTTTTCTGTTCGAGACACTTCTGTAGCACCCTGTTCAGCAGCTGGTAGGCACGCCGATAGTGAGGCACGAGCAGCAGGCTGTCGTGCAACTCGTCAAACAAACTGGCCACCACGGCCGTCTCGTAGGTGCGCTGTTGGTTCTCCATGCTAATGATGATGACGCCTGCAAAGATACACAATTATCACCACACCACCAAACAAACTTGCTTTTATATTGGTAAGTAGCTAACTCAACTTTCGCGAGTTGAGGAGTTAAAGGAGTTGAGCGAATGCGAAACTCTTGAATCTTATATAACGACTGGAGCCGTTTATAGCATCAAACATGAAAATAGAATTGCAAAGTTGGCCTTGGCTTGAAATGTTTTTTGTATCTTTGCACCGTGTAACGACAAACAGCAACAGGAGATGAAAAACAAGAGAATGGTGTTGATGACTATGTGGGTGCTGGCAGCAACTCTTATACAAGCGGCTATCGTAGAGCGCAGCGCTGAGGGTGTAACCATCAGACCCGACGGCGGTCAGGCCAGAATGATAAGACTACAGGTGGTGAACGACCGAATCATCCGCGTGCAGGCCACCAGTGCCGACGAGCTGCCACAGAAGCCGCAGAGCCTCATCATCGTGGAGCAAACGGCCAGGCCCTGGTTCGAGGTGAAGCAAGATGAGAACGGCGTCTACGTGAAGGCTGCCCAGGTGCAGGCCGTGGTTAACAAGCTGACGGGTCAGGTTGCTTTCTTCGACGGCAAAGGGCAAAAGCTTTTAAACGAGACCAGCGACGGCAAGCGCTTCTGGCCCTATCGGGTGCCCGATGGCGAGATAGGTGTCGACAGCAGCAAGGTGACCGAAGAGCAGCGGCGCGGACTGACGTGGCAGCTGACCTTCGACCAGACGGGCGATGCCCTCTACGGACTGGGACAGCACCAGTCGGAAGAGCTGAACATGCGTGGCCGGAACGAAGAACTGTTCCAGTATAACACAAAGGTGAGCGTGCCCTTCGTCATCTCCAATAAGAACTACGGTGTGCTGTGGGACTCCTACAGCTACTGCCGCTTCGGCCAGTCCGACGACTACTTGCAGCTGAACCATGCCTTCCGCCTCTTCGACAAACAAGGGCGCGAGGGCCACCTCACAGGCACCTACACAGACAAGAACGGAAAAACACTGGTGCGTCAGGAGGACAGTATCTACTATGAATACGACCTGCCCGAAAAGCAGCGCATGGCTGACAACGGAGGCATCAAGAACCTGCCGCAGGGCTTTAACCTCGACGGAGCAACAGTGGTCTACGAGGGATTTATTGAGCCAAAGGCCTCCCCAAGCCCCTCCCAATTCATTCTCTACTATGCCGGTTACGTGAAGGTCTACATCGGTGGCGAGCTGGTGGTGCCCAAGCGTTGGCGAACGGCCTGGAACCCGAATACGTATAAGTTCACGGCCAGAGTGCCCAAGGACAAACACACACAGTTGCGCATAGAATGGCAGCCCGACGGCAGCGTGAGCTACTGCGGACTGCGCGTGGCCAAGCCCCGTTCCCAGGAAGAGGAGGAACAACTGAGCATCTGGAGCGAGATGGCGCAGGACATGGACTACTACTTCATCAGCGGGCAGTCGATGGACGAGGTCATCAGCGGCTATCGCACGCTCACGGGTCGTGCACCGGTCTATCCCAAGTGGGCGCTGGGCTACTGGCAGAGCCGTGAGCGCTACAAGACGCAGGCCGAGGTGGAGAAAACACTCAAGGAGTTCCGCCGTCGCCACATACCCATCGACAACATCGTGCAGGACTGGAACTACTGGCCCGAGGACCAGTGGG
>ERZ842401.4594-NODE-4594-length-15922-cov-12.423710_pt1 | contig 15922 bp, 10 predicted proteins | sample MGYA00521270_ERZ842401 | MGnify/ENA primary metagenome ERZ842401 (study PRJEB31892, sample SAMEA3878208) | bioreactor metagenome | biome: Moose rumen | place: Sweden | collected 2011-10 | study: EMG produced TPA metagenomics assembly of the PRJEB12797 data set...
TCATAAAGCGCCCAAGAAATGGCGATATTGTTTCCAAGTCTGATACGTTCCATTGTATTATTGTGCTAAATAAGTCGTTACTTTCTGATGAAATAATTGAGCCCGCTGGTCGTTGTAGGTCTCCAGGACCTTGGCCGTGAGCTCGTTGAAAACAGCTTCGGAAAGAAGACGCGGGCAGAACAGCTCCCCGTCCTCAATCTCCGGCTTTTTGATATAGGCCAGCTTGATGCTGCCCGGTGTGCTTGTCATGGAGTAATAACGGTACTCCGTGACATACGCGCTGTCGGAAGGCCCTTGCACCAGCACGGGCGCATCCGGCGTTCCCCTCGTGTACAAATCCTCCTGCATACGCGCTTCCGGAGAATTGAAGGGAACGGCTTTAGAAACATAGATGGAGGAATCGCTCGCCTTCACATACACAAGGCGAAGAAACTCCTCGGCCGGGACAATGTTCACCGCCCCGTACTGGTCCTGTTTCGTCTCAATGACTTCCGCTTCCAGCAGATGCACCGGAGCGGAAAGGAACACCACCTCGGCGGCTTCGGGAAGAAGCCTCTCAACGGTGGTGTCCAGGTTCCGGTCGTCCTGCGTCACGTCGGTAATCATATCGTCCTGGTTAAAGGCGATTTCATCCAGACGGGCGCGGACAAAAGATATGGCGTCGCTTAAGCGCATTAGCCTTCGTAGTTAGGGAAATGGAGTTTAAGGTCTGCTGCGGCCTTGAGAATGGCGTCCTCGTCGCGCAGGTCGGCCATGCTCACGCCCAGCGAGAGAAGAACGTTGGTGGCGTCACCCACGGTCTTCACGTCGGGATAAGTGGTAAGGCCGCTGGCCTCGTCCTTGATAGCGTTGTTGACAACGGTGCGCTCGGCCACTTTCTTGCGGCCCGCAGCCTTCTTCACCTCCTTGTTCACCTCGGCGGTCTTCATGGTCTCGGCCTGGCCGCTGGTGGAGATAAGGCGGATGATGCCCATTTTGAACAGGCGGTGGTTTTCGATGATGAGCTGATCAACGGGATTGGATACGATGCAGGTGGCAGGGCGCTTCTGTTTCTCGTCAAGGCAACCGTTGCGGAACGTGGCAATGAAAGTCACGTCTCCCGTGGGGTTCTTAAGCGGCCAGCGAACTGCCGTCTTTCCGTCTACGCCGTAAGTCTTGATAACCATACAATCTTGTTTTTAATGAAAAGGCGGGACTGGCGTTTACCAGCCCCGCCATGGACAAATAGTTTAGGTTAAGTAGGATTAGCCTACGATTTCACGTTTGTACAGGCTCCAGGAGGTGCCGTCGTACTTGATGATGGAGCCCTTGGCGAAGTCGCCGATGCCGTCGTCAGCGCTGGTGGTGTCGGCCGTCAGGAAGGCGAAGTCACCTGCGCTCCAGGTCTTGGTGGTAACACCGTCCCAAGAGGTGGCGTAGCTCTCCACGTTCAGCAGCATGTCGCTCAGGGAAAGGAGCATGTCGGAAGGTCCCACGAAGATGGAGTTGCGGCCCTTGAGGCAGATGCACTCGGTCTTGGTGTAGACGTCACGTTCGGCCTCGTAGTTGTCGTTGCCGCCGCCCTTCTTCATGTCCAGCTTGTAGGTGCGCTGGCCGTGGTTGATGTAGTGGACTGCGTTCTTGATGTCAATGACGGCAGCGCACTTCTCAAGGCCCAGCAGGTCAAAGACGGGATTGTACACGAAGTCAATCTTGCCGAAGTTGTTGCGCCAGCCGTTGATGCTCAGACCAGCCTCGGTCACGCGCTCGAACTTGATGTCCTTGTGGATGGTGAGGTCCATGTTCATCAGCATTTCCAGGAAGTCCTGACCGCAGTAGGCGCGGGCGTAGTCGCTCACGGAGAAGGTGGTGAACTGGAACTTGGCGATGGCGTTGAGGTCAGCGGGGGTGATGCCCTGGGTCTCGTCGTATGCGTACTGCATGGAAATCTGAGGGAGGATACCCTCGGCGGTGTACACATACTCATCGGCCATGTGCTTGCCGGCCTTTACCTTGAACTTGGACATCTGGCCAACCAGGTCGTTGATTTCGTTGCCCACCTGGAAGTTGTACAGGGCGTCGTTGCGAAGGTCGTTCTCGTCGAACTCAATCTTCTTCTTGGCCTCGTTCCAGGCATCGGTGAACACGATGTTGCAGATACGCTTCTCGGTGTACACCGTCTTGGGCACGGGGACCATGTTGTCCGGGCTGGTGTGCATCTGGGATTCGTGGCCCACATTGGTGCCAAGGACCAGACGGGTGCCGGCGGGGATGGTCACGGTCACACTGTTGGAGAGGTTGGGAATGTCGTTGCAGACAATGGCGGTGGCTTTGGAGCCGGTGTTGTCCAGCACATGCAGGGACAGGTTGCCATAGTTCTTGTCGCCAACAACCACGTTGAACAGAGGGGCGTGGACGCTGCGGTCGGGGTTCATCAGGCGCAGGTCGGACTTGGTAGCCAGGGCCTTGTTGGAGCCGTACTCAAATTCAAACACGAGGAACTCACCGTCGAAGGAGGAGGTAAGGGCAGCGGTGGTGGTGATGGTGAAAATCTTAGTACCGTTGCGGTAGTGCTGAATCTCACGGCCATTTACCTGCTGCTGCTTTGCCATAAGGGCAATGTCATGCTCCAGCGGATTGGTGAAAGGACGGAACAGAGCGATGGAGCGGTCAATTTCCTCAGCGGTAAATTCCAGCTCGGTGGCGGTAGTAGCGGCAGCTCCCTGGCCGTCGAGACGGGTCTGGATTCCACGGTCATCGGGGTCCGGGGTAGGAGCATCCTGTCCACTTGCGAATGCAGGCGGAGGAGTAGTGTCGGCCAAGGTCGCGGCCATTGCAAAGGCGCTGTCTGCACCCAGCAGGCAGGCCAGAAGACCAAGGACGATGCTTACAACGCCCGTGGTGCTGAAAAGATTGAAAAGTTTTTTCATGGTTTTTATGAAAAGGTTAATAATGTTGTCTATTCTCCGCCTCCGGAAGCAGAGCCTCCGTCAGCAGTTGATGTCACGGTAGTGCCGAACATGCTCGTTCCGGTCTTCGCGCGCGGCTTGCTCTCACGGGTGATAGCCCCGGAGCCTTCCGGCGTGGGCATTTCGCCAGCCTTCTTCCCGCTTTCGCGGAGCTCACGGCGCACACGCTGGTTCTTCCCTGCGATATGCCCCTCCTCGCGCGCTCCGGCCACATCCGTATCGTACTTCCCGCCTTTGATATAGCGCTCCATGGCGTCCGTATCAAACAGGCCGAAGGCTACGTCGTGGGCCATCTTGCGGAAGCTGCCGTAAATCTCGGCCAGTTCCTCGTCGCTCATATTGTACTTCTCCTTGATGGCCTGGAAGTTCTTGTTGGACTGTGCCATGTTGGCATCCTGCTCGTCATCGTCCTTCTTGCGCTGGGCCGCATCCTCGTCCTCCTTCTTGCGCCGGGCCGACAGCTTGGTCTTTCCGTCCTCGCTGTCAAGGATGTCCCGAAGCTCGGAGCCGTAATGCTCCAGCAGATAGTCTTCCATAGCACCGCCGCCCGCCACATGGTTCATCAGTCCGGCAAAGCGGGTGTCTTTCGCATAAAGGTCTGCAAGGCGTTTGTTGTCCTCATCAAATTTGGCCAACTCGTCCGCTGCAAGTCCGGCAAGGTCTTCTGGGCCGTTCTCGTCATCCCAATCTCGGTCCGGCTGACGGCTCTTATAACGCTCGATTAACCTGGCTCGGTTTTTTCTTTCTTTTTGATTTTCAGCCATTTAAAAGTCTTTAAGAAAATTTCTCTTTTGCGAAAATAGTACATTGTTTTTGCTTTGGCGTGCGCTATTTGACCGAACAGCCCAAATTCCCTAATTTTGAATAAGTCCAAATTAGAATTATGGGGCATATCGCGTATGCGTTCCGGGTGGAAATGAGCCGTGCGCTCTACGCCACCTACCGTGAAATACTGTCCTCCGGAGAGTGCGCCACACAGCACGAGGCTATTGACAGGGCAAGGAAAAGCCCTGCCCCGCACTTCTTCACCTCTGCCCGCAACTGCGCATACGTCGTTACCCGTCTCCAACGCGGAGAGCCCACCGGACTACGGAATCCCGACAAGATACGCAAGTTCAACGAGCTTCAACGAAGGGTGGAGGAATATATTGCCGAGCATCCGGAAGAAAGGGAGAAAGGGATGCCCTGCGTATGCGAGGCTGTGGTGAATGAACCTGCGCCTGAATATTATATATGTCACAATACGGCAAAGCAAATCATTCTGCGGGAAAGGCAGAGAAGCAAGGAGGAGGCTATGCGATGGGTAAAGCGCTAAGATACATCGTGGTCCTGCTGCTGGCGGCAACCTATTTCATTCCCAAACCGGAATGCCTGTTCGCCATGGAATGGCCCGCTCATGTCATTCACCACTTCTGGCACGCCAACGTGTTCCACTTTGCCGTGAACGCCCTTGCCGTCTGGACGGTGCTGGACCCCCGCACCAAACCCTCATGGTGGCTCCTTCCCCTTGGCTTTGTCATCGGCTCCGTCTCCTACTGCTTTGCCGTCAAGCCGGTCATCGGCTTTTCCAATATCCTCTTTGCCATGGCGGGGATGCGCACCCCCTCGTTCAGCAGCGCATGGTGGAAATCCACGACTGTTAAAATATTTTTAATCGTCATGGTGCTGCAAGTGTTTATGCCCTGGTTCAGCGCCACGACGCACATTGTTTCCTATATCTTCGGCGTAGGCGCAGCCTCCGTCATCCGTTTCTCAAAAGGACTTGACTATGACACGAGAAGAGCAGCGGGAGGTAAGTAAAATCCTCAACGAGAACAAGCGCAGGCTCAAACGCCTGAAAGCCGAACACGACCCTGTTACCGGAACGGGTGACGGCATCGTGGGAAAGCGCGTCCGCCTCAAGCTGGACGATTACCACTATGTGATGCACGGCAAGATAAAGCCCCTCCCCGTCCAGTTCGTGCCGGAGGAAATGATGGAGATTCCGCTGATTGCGGAGCTCAAGAAAGCTGGCTCCGTGAGGGCGTTCATTGAGAAGCACCCGTGGAAGAAGAAACCGCCCACCATCGGCGCAGTCATGGAGCAGGTGGCCGACCTCCGTGAGCAGTACGACTTCCAGTATTGGGCCTACACGCAGATTCTCATTGACGACAAGGAGCTGTCCGGCCTCATTCCCTTTAAGCTCAACTACGCCCAGATTTCCGTAGAGGAGAAGGTGGAGGAACTGCGGAAGAACAACCAGCCCATCAATATCATCATCTGTAAGGCCCGTCAGTGGGGCGGCTCCACCTACTCCATCTTCAAGCAGGCGTGGATTTCCCTCAAGTGGAAAGCCTCGCACAGCTTCTCCGTATGCGCACAGGTGAACGGCACCGCCGTCTCCATCACCCGTATGCTCAACACGGCCTTCCTCCACTACAACGCCAAATCCCTTGGTGTGCAAGGGCAGCTCAAGATGTCCCTCATCCCAAAGACTTCCGAATATATCTTCCGCGACACAGCCAACAATAAACAAATTCGGAATAACCGAATTCGTATCGGCAGCGCCCAGGAGCCTGATAACCTGCGTGGTCTGCCGGGTTCCGGCGTCCATTTCTCCGAGGTGGCCGTATGGCCCGATTCCCCCAAGGCCCGTGCCGAGGACCTGGTCAAGTCCATCGCCGGTGGTGTGCTGCCGCGTCCTTATACCATGCAGGTTTTTGAATCCACCCCCAAGGGTGCGGGAAACTACTTCCACCGGGCATGGCTGGCGGCGAAGGCTGGCGTATCCAACTTCACCCCCGTCTTCATCCCGTGGTATTATATCCCGCACGACACACTTCCCATCGCCCACCTGAGCGAGGAGGAATTTGCCTATTGGCTGTGGCGCAACCGCTTTGAGGAAGGCTACGAGGGGAACACCCAACCCGGCAAATACTTCTGGCGCTTGTGGGAGCTTGGCGCAACCCTTGAAGGAATCAACTGGTATCGTTTCAAGCACCTGGAGTTCTCCGACCATGCGGACATGGCATCCGAGGCTCCGTCCGACGACATTGAAGCCTTCACCTTCTCCGGCTCCAAGGTCTTTGACGTGTACCATCTTGACATGGTGCGGGCCGACTGCAAGCCCGCCGAGGAAAAGGGTATGCTGGTCTCCGAGGGTGCCAAGGGCGCAGGCGTACTGAAAGACATTCGCTTCGTAGCCTCCGACAACGGAGACATGAAGATTTGGAGAAGGCCGGACAAGCAGAAAGACATATCGGACCGCTATCTGGTAGTAGTGGACGTGGGTGGCCGTAACCAGACCTCCGACTGGTCCGTCATCCGCGTCTTCGACCGTGCCGCCATGATGTTCGGCGGGAAGCCGGAGCTGGTGGCGCAGGTGCGCTACCATACGGACTACGACCTGCTGGCCTACGACGCCATGCGTATTGCCATGTGGTACAACAAGGCGCTCCTTGTCATTGAATCCAACACCCTGGAGACGCACGACCCTGAGCGGGACACGGACGGCAACATGTCCGAGTACATCCTTGACATCATAGCCGGCTTCTACGATAATCTATACGCGCGCGCGGGTTCGCCTACGTCCATGCGGCAGGGCAAGCCCCGCAGGTGGGGCTTCCACACCAACATCGGCAACAAGGATTCTCTTATCGGCAACCTTGTCACCTGCGTGCGTGAACACCTGTGGATAGAGCATGACACCATCTGCGTGGAAGAAATGGCCCTCTATGAGAAGAACGAAAAGGGGCAGTTCAGCGCCCCCCCCGGAGAGGGCAACCACGATGACGTGCTGATGGCTACGGCCATCGGCCTGTGGATATGCTTCCGCGAAATGGAAACGCCCAAGTGGATTCTTCCCAAGGGAGAACGCAGGGCGCAAAGACGAGATCCTAATTCAGTTGCTATACTATAATGAAGAAACTATTCAGACGATTCGCCGCTAAACTTGTTACCCTGTACTATCGGCGTATGTACAGAAAAGGCGTAGAAGCATGCGACAAGCTCCATGCCGAGAGAAAGAATGCCTATTACCTCATTGACTGGCCCGACAAGAACGGCAAGCGCGTCCTCAAGCCGCTGAGCCGACGGGGATTCCGCTCGCTCAAGCATTGGGCGCAGAGCTTCTACTTCGGCGTGGACATGAAGTATTGGTCGCATGACTACAACATGTCAACGCTCCGAGAGGGCGCATGGTACTACACCCCCGACCGGGCCGAGAATCACGGCCTCTCCGAAAGCGAGAAGGAGGTGCGAAGGCTGGCCTTCCTGCGGGAAGGACTTCGCAGGGCCAAGCTCCTGGACGAATAAGTGAAAAGGGCGCGCTTCTCAGCGGGCCCTTTTCTGTGAACTATTAACCAAACTAATTAAACACAAAACACTAATCACAAATCCTATTTAGGCGGCATTCTCATGCGGCTTTTCTTCTTGCATGGCGGCTGCTTGAGCCAGCTGCTGCTGGTAGGAAATCATGCGCTTCTCAAGTTCCGCTGCATAAGGTTCGTTAAGCATCTGCACCCAGTCAAGGGCGGAAATGGCGTTCATGCTGAGGAGGCTGGTGAGGTCCTGACGGAGAACGTCACGGTACTGCGGCGTGTCCGTACCAGGGCCGATGGCCACCTTGTAACGGAGGTCTCCCATGAGCGAGAGATTCAGGTTCATCGCCTGCAAAATCTCGTTGGAAGAAACGATTTCCGCGTAGTCCTGGATATTGTAATACTCCTGTACGAAGTTGAGCGTCTTGAATGCAACATCGTCCATGAACACCTGGAAGCGTTCAAGGAGCGGAGCGAGCGGAGTGGCGGAGTTCTGCTTCTGCTGGGCATAGAGTGCTGCCGATGTTCCCGCAGTAGGCGTGCGCCCCACCATGGCACCGGACACGGAAACCCCGTCTTCCAACAGCTTGTCAAAGAGGCTCACCATCTGGGCGGTATCCACGGAGGTAGACCTGCTATATACCATTTCCGGCACATGACCATGCGGCTTGGGCTTGTAGTACACGATGCCGTTGATGGAAGTGGCCTGCTCGGCGAACTCGTCCCATCCCATCCAATCCGGCACAATGTCTTCCGGCACCATCATCACGCCCTTGGCTCCTGCGCGTTTCACCATATCGTCCACCACCAGGGCGCGGTCCATGGCGATGTTCAGGTCAACGGCATCGCTGGCGTGACCCACAATCCGTCCGTTGGTGAACGGAACGGCCATGATGGTGTACGGCTGGCTGCGGTCCGGCAGGGTGCTTTCGCCCTCCCAGATAACATGTCCGTCCGGGGTAAGGAATCGGCAATACCAATAGGTATCAATAAACCAGTATTGTTTGTACTCAATGAGCGGAATGTCGCTCTCCTTCCAGCCCAGTTTGCGGCCTTCGGCAAGGCGCTCCTTGTTGGTCTGCTCAATCTGCCGAATCATTTCACGGTCATCGGCGTTGATGTCGTAAGGCTCCTCCGGGGAGTTGGTGTCAAGGACATGATAGCGGGGACGGCGCTCCCTTGTCCACACCTCAATCACACGGCAGAAGCCCCGCTGACGGGGACGGGAGAAGGAAATATTTTCCTCACGGTTGGCATCGGAAAGGTCCACGGCATCGGGTTGCAGGCGGTTGTGGCTGTCGGACGCATACCATTCACGTAGCTGGGCAAAATCGTCCGGCTTCTCTGCAAAGGTGGCACAGAGGTCGTTGAAGGCCATTTCATGCAGCTGTCCCACAACGGTGAGGTCATCGAACTTGCTGTCCTGCATGCCGCTCTCAAAGAAGAACATGTTGGGGTTGACGTTCTTTGTCACCACGTCCTTCTTGGTGCCGCCACGGTAACGGCTGAACTCCGTCTTGGCAACGGACAAACCGCCAATATTGGATTCGTTCAGCCATTCTCCCGCCAGCACGCTCACGGCGTTCTTGCGGTAGTTGGCGCGTACCACCTCGGTCATGCCATCACCATAGCCCTTCATGTTGATGTTGAGGGCCGTCACGGTGGGTGCGTTCTTCTCCGTTACCCAGGAGCCGGCAATCGCATTGATTACCTTCTTTACCTCGTTGATTTGCAGGGCCATTCCGCCTACGGCAGAGAGGTAGTCCCGCTGGCGCATCCACTTTCCCTTAATAAGAATCTTATCGTCGTAATGATCTCCGTATGCAAAGCGGAGTACCTTTGCGCGGGCGCGGCGAAAGTAGTCCAGGTTGTTCCACAGCGCTTCACAGCGGACGACAAGGTCCTTGTCCACCTTGTCGTCACCCAGCTGCGAGGTGCGGAACTTAACGCTGTCTATCTCTTCCTTGTATGCGTCAACGATATTTGACTGATGCAGTTTCATTACCTTGCAAATAAACAATAAAAGTTACACATTCAGGGTCGCTATTTGACCTGCTCCCGGTCAAAGTAGATGTCAAGGCAGCGCTTGGCAATGTCTTCGTGGAGCTTCTGGAGCTTGGCCTCGGCTTGCTTCTTAAGTTCCAGGTCTCCCTTCTGCTCGGCCAGCTTCCCCTGCTTTCGGAGCGCCTTTTCCTGTGCATCGGCCATCTTGAAAGCGAGCATGTACTGATAGTCCTTGTTCTTGGAAAGGTCTTTCATGTGCTCCGTGCTTCCGGCCTTCTTGTATTCGGAGAAGACACGTTCCGTCTCCGTGCTTATGTCCTTGAAGTAATAGTACATGTTGGAGTAGTAGGCATCGCGGTCGTTGTCGTTGGTGTTGAGGACAAAGCGGTTCCAGAAAGGAATGTCCCTTGTCTTCACCCCGCCCTTGGTGACGGCCTTCACGCCCGCAGCGCCCAGTTTGACAACCTGATAAGGGCCTGAGAAGTAAGATTCCACAAGGTGCTCTACAATGGCAGGGTTGATGTTGAACGTGCCACGGAGTACGCGGTTCTGCACATCGTCGGCAATCCAAACGCCCCACTTCCCTTCATCGTCCTTGCCGATGTGCAGCTTGTTCATCTGCTCGGCAACGGCGGTATAGGCTTCGCCCGTGGAATCAATGGCCTTGGTCCAGCCGGGGTACTTCCGCAGGTTGTCATTGAATCCCTCGTTGTACAGGCGTGAGCCCTTGAAGTCGCGGTTAAGGAGCGATTCAAGGATAGGGTCAACAACACCCGGCATCAATCCGATGAGCAGGTTCCATCCGGCCTTCTGGACATCCCCGCCGCTGAACAGCACTTCGTCCGTCACGGCTCCCACGGGAGAGAGCTGGAGGATGGAGCCAAGCGCATCTATTCCCAGGTCGTCAAGAGGACGGTCCTGTGACATGGCGCTGGCAAGGATGTCGCCGAGGGCATAGCACACGCGGTACTCCTGCGGCAGCGCCCATTTGGAATACCAGCCGTTCCCAAGCGGAGTAAGGATGTTGTTCCTGCGGAGATAATCGGAGGTGTGGGAATACTTCTCCTTGTCATCGTCACCGCCCATAGCGCCAAGCAGCATCCTCATGCCGAAGCCCAACACGAAATAGGTCACGTCGGAAATCAGCGTCTTGGCGAAATGCTCGCGGTAGTTGGTGCCCTTGTTCTCCAAACCCTGCACGGCAGCGTTGAAGAAAGGAATGGTGGCACGGAAGAACTCAACGCCCCAAGAGATTGTAAGAAGGGCGTTCTGCTCCGCCTTGTTCAGCTTGGTTCCGTCCGCGCGGGTAAGGCGGCTCACCTCGTCCCTTGTCAGGGCGCGACCGCTGCCCTTACGGGCAAAGTTGGTGGAGACTTCCTTTGCATCGGAAATGGCCTCATGGATAGGACGGCCCATTTCACGGGAGGTCATGAAGGTGGCAAAGCGGGTGATGGTCTCAACGGCTTCGCCAACGGCTCCTACGAACTCCAGCACGTCACGGCCCGCCGCAATCACGCCTTTTTTACCGGCATTCTTGAGGTAGCGTTTCATCTGGCGCTCATAGTATTCGTTGTTCTCCACACGGTTCTGTCCCATGGGACCGCCGTTCTCCAGGTACTCCTTGTAGAGTTTGGCAATCTCGCTGCCTCCGGCTATGGACTTGTCAATCTTGTCGGAGCCCATGGCAAGGTAGAACACCTTGAATGCCTTTGCATAGTTCTTGAAGTATTTTCCAAGGTACTCGCCCTTGTTGCGGATGAAGTTGTTGGTAACGCCCTGACCGAAGTCCCTCTGGAAGTTACTCACCCAGAATGGAATGGAGAAGGTGGTGAACATCTGCGACAACGCACGGGTAAAGGTATGGGCCGCATCCAGGAAGGAGCCGTAACCGCCACCGCGTCTTACGCCGTTGATGGCCTGGGCCGCAGCAGGGTTCCCATTTATAATAATTCCAAATTCGCGTCCACCCTCGCGCACCTTCACCATGTGCTCGTTCTTGTGCGCTTCCTTCTCAAAGGCTACCACGCCGCCGTGCAAGTCAACCTCCCTGTGGGAGTTGTAGGCATCCCCATTCATGCGGAGGTCCTTCATTTCATCCTCAAAGTCCTTGATGATTTTCTCACGGGTATCGCGGTCGGTTCCTTCTGGAATGTCCGGGTAGCGCACCTCATAGATATACCTTCCGGAAGCATCTTTTACGTGGGTATTCACAAACCATGCACGGGTGATGGATGCAAGGTTGCTGCCCTTGCGGTTGCGTACAAGATTGAGCAGTGAGAGCTTGGCCTGGTTCTTAAGCCCCTGCGCTACGGCCGATGCGTGCATGGCACCGATATAACCCAGCGGGCTTTCAAACAAGGTCTTACGGCCCTTGGCAGTAGGGATTGTGGGCTGGAAGGTCTGCTTCTGCGCAGATACATAGTAGTTATACAGGTCCTCTGCGGTATCCTGCTGGAAGCCTCGCATGGGAACGTAATACTGCATCATGGTCCGCACGTCATCATACTGCTGCTTGGTGAGCATGTCGTGTTCGTACTGGAAACGCAGCGTTTCCTTGGTGGCCGCGTTCATCTTGTCCCAGAGCTCGTCCACCATGTCGGAGCCGGCGCGGGATTCGATGTCGTTCACATAGTCGCGTGCAAGGTCTTCCGCATCTTCAAGATTATCCGTTCCGGCCCATGCCATGATAGCGGAATAGTCCTTCTTGCGGTATTCCAGGAAACGAGGGTCAATGCCCGCCTTGATGTCCTTAAGGTGTGCATCCAGCACGGCCTTGGCGGCATCAATGTCATCCTGCTGCTTCTGCCGGAGCGTCTTCGCCTCCAGCTGGACACGGACAACGCCATTGGAATAGGCCACGTCGCTAATCTTGCCTTCATCCAATTGTTTCTGCAGGCGTTCAAGTTTCTTCTTCTCGTCAATGTTGATGCGGCGGATTTCCTTGTTGGCATCGTTCTCCACGGCGCTGTACTCCGTCTGGTAGTCGTGACGGGCATCACGGGCGGCGAACACTACGTTTCGTTCAAGGCCGGACTTAAGGCCGATGTAGTTCACGAACTCTCCTGCCTTGATGTTTGCAGCGGACTGGAATCGGCCGACGGCATCCCAGAGAGGTTCAAGGAACTTATGGTTGAAGTCCTTGATGGCTTTCTCCGCCTTGCCACCAATCTCGCGGAAGGCGTCGGATACGCGCTCGCTGTCCTTGATGTCAATTTTGCTGTCCTGCACCATGGCATCGGAGAAAGTATCCACGGGGGCGTACTCGTCCACAAGGACTTCGTAGAGAACATCCTTGCCGTTTGCCACCTGGGCGTAGGTCTGTGCGGCATTAGCCAGCTTGGCCCCGCTGCGGTAGAGCGCCTTGGTGTTCTGCCGAATGGCCTCCTCCCGCAGTTCTTTGGGGAGGTCGTTGATGCCGTCATCGGTCAGACCGGAATCATCAGCGTAAGAGTCCCAATCAATATCATCTATTGACTGACGAACGGTCTCAAACGTATCCATGCTGAAATTGTTGAGCATCCTGTCAAGGGCTCTCTCAGCCTTGTCAAACATATTATTTGCACCGAATCCAAACAGCCGTTTAATGGCATCTACGATTCTTTGCAGGAAATTCTTATTGCCGCTTGCAGTGGGAACATCCATAAGGAACATGCGGAAGGACGGATTGGCTAATTCAGCCATCATTTCGTCGGCGTTTTGAAGGCCATATTCCGCCCAGTAGGGAACATCTTCCCAAAGGGTCTGCTGAAAGAGTTCGTCAAAAACTGCGTTCAGTTCTTGTACGGCTTTTTTCTGGGATTTCGTGAGCGAATCGGCCAGTTTCCCGCCTTTCCTATAAGCATACGTCGTGCTCTGTGTTACAGAATGGATAAGTTCGTGCAGGATGATGGCAGACACACCAAAATCAGGAGTGCCGCTTGCTGTCAGGAAATCAAGGAGGAAACTAATTCTTCCGTTGTATTCTGATTGACCGGCATCGTCAAGAGTATCCTTAAACTTAATGTCAAGCCCTATCTGCTTGGCTAATGACTTTACTTTTTCAAAGAGTTCAGCAAGGTCTTCATCGTCATTGTAATCTTTGTACATAGCCGACAAATCCTCCAACGAGATTCGCCCGTCGTCGCCGATGTGGTACTTTTCTTTCCACTCTTGCTGTTTCGCGCTCCGTGCTGATAGTTCCTGCTGGATAGCTGCGATTCTCTGAACAATCTGATTGGCTGCATCTGATTCCTTGTCTAAAGATTCAAGTTCCTCCTGGGCTTTATGCAATATCGTATTCAAGCCATCGTGCCGCTCGCCTCTCGCATCGTAAAAGTCGTTGGCCGGCAGTTCATTGTCCTGCCATTGCAAAGGTACATTATTTTCTTCACTTTCGGAATACTCTCCTACGGGTCTTGCCTTTATATCCGGATTTGAAACATCGAAGCGCCCACTGTTGTCAACTGCCGATTTGATTTGGTTCGGGTTGCGGACAACTATCTCGCCAATAAATTCCGGATTAAGTGTCAAGTATTCTTCATTTTTTCCAAACAAGTGTTTTTCAACTTGTTTGTCAGATGAGAATAGTCCTTTACCGTCATATTTATCGTGAATCCTCTGGTAAGTTTTCTCGCTGATGTTATTTACCTGTTCGTTGGCCCAGGCGGGAGCGTTTTTATTCGCAGTTGCCCAGTCGCTTTTGAACTGTTCATAGGAATCCGCACCGATGATTGCTTGTGCGATGGGTGTATAGATTCGTTTTCCCGCATCATCTTTCTCGCTAAGCTTCATCCCGTCATAGAGATTCCTTACATTCAAGAAGCACAGGTATTTATATCCATTAGCTCCGCCGTAAGTCCACGTTTCTGCATTTTGAGGTGCCCTTCCAAAGTACATACCTCTGCCGCTCGTTCCGAAAGGCCCGCCAGGCTTAAAGACCGTGAACTTCGCCTGAGAGCCGTGCACCATAACCATCGGCTCTCCGTTCTCGTCCACAATCTTTGATGCGTTCTTCGGGTCTTTCTCCCATTCTCCGAACCAATTCTTGAAGGCTTTTGTACGGACAGTAAGCCACTGGTCTTCGGTAAGGTTAGTCTGCGCGCCATTAGGGGCGAGCATGAATGTCCCGTCCTTAATAGCCTGCTCCTTTATCTGCTCCTTTTCGGCGCTGATGCGCTTTCCACCTCCAGGCCCATCGTCTTCCGGTCCCTCGTTATCGGATTCAAGGTGGGAGAGGTCAGCCTGTTTCCGCAGGGCATTGTACACGGTAATGTGATGCGCCTGGGCAACGGCTCCACGGGTCTGGAGGTTGCGGTGGGATGCGTAGAGCAGGGCACGCATGTCGGCTTCGGTGAGGTTGCCCTTCCAGCCGAGCTTGCGGAGCATCTGCTGTACGGCATACCATACCCGCTGCCAGAAGGATTCCTCCTGTGGCGTGAAGCGGCCGTCCTCGGCAAGCTGAGAAAGGTACTCCTCTACTGCTCCTATAGTGTCGTATCCCTCCTCCTTAGCTATACGGTCAATCTCCGCTTTGATGGAAGGCGCGCAGTTGTCGTAGATTTCACGCATCTGTGCGGTGAAGTCTTTGCCAAGGAGCTTGCGCAGCCCATAATGGCCAACGGCTTCGTGGATGACGGTAGCCTGGAGGTCGGCAGAGCTGTTATGGTTGTCAATGTTGATGCGAATCTGCCCGGTCTTGGGGTCAAAAGAACCCTTTTCCGTGAGAGTAGGGTCTTCCTTGAACTTGATTCCCAAGGACTTGGCAAGGTTGACCGCTTCGGTGATGGCCCTTGCGCGGGTGATAGGCTCGCGGAGGTTTTCGGTGACAGACTGGCCACGGCGGTAGAGGGTGGCTTTGGTGGCGGCAAGCTCTGCGCCCGACACTCTACGCTCTACGGTGCTCCCTTCACGCGACCGTAGAGCGTTATCCCTGACGGTTCCGCTGGGGCTGTCGGAAATAGCAACACCGCGCCGAGCCAACTCGGAACGCAGCCCAGGAGTAACTACGTTGTAAGGAATGGCGATATTCTCTCCGTCCAGGAGTTCGGCAATCCTATCCGCCACCTCGCTGTCAGGAAGCACGCGGACCGGCTTGTCCCAACGGGAAAGAATCACTTTTCGCTTCTTCCCTTCCGGGAGTTTACCGCTCACTGGGCCGGAGTGCCAGGTCATTTCGCCAACGGAATCCTTGGCTTTCTCTGCCTTGTACCCGCTGGAGAGCTCGCTTTCGGGGACTTCAACCTCTACCGTCACAAGGTTAGGCCGGTTGTATGCCGATGTGAACTGGTCGTTCAGCGGGGTGCGGGAAGTGTGGAAGTACGGGTTGTACTTTGCCTTTAAGGAGGAGCCGTTGCCTTTGTTCAGAACAAAGTTGCCCTTATCGTCTGCAAGTTCTGGTTGCTCCTCGGCCTTCTCCCACTTCCCAAGAACAATGGGTTCACGCAACTTGCCACCAACCCTTGCAGACATAGGCGGGTATAATTGCCCGTCAATGAGCTGCATAGCTCGATAGACTTTTAGCTTCTTCCCGTCTTCAAGTGCCTTTACAACATCTGGATTTGTCTCTAATCCGAATCTTGGTGTTTGATCGCCTTCAACGCCTTCATAGTTCCCTCCGCGCCCATCGGATACTTCTCCGGCTGTTCCATTTGGAGCTTGTGTACCGCTTCTATATCCTTCTCGCTCATTGTAATT
>ERZ842401.4595-NODE-4595-length-15920-cov-6.132493_pt1 | contig 15920 bp, 15 predicted proteins | sample MGYA00521270_ERZ842401 | MGnify/ENA primary metagenome ERZ842401 (study PRJEB31892, sample SAMEA3878208) | bioreactor metagenome | biome: Moose rumen | place: Sweden | collected 2011-10 | study: EMG produced TPA metagenomics assembly of the PRJEB12797 data set...
TCGCGTCACTGTTATCTTTATTTTTGAAAAATGTGCTCAATTCTGAGAAAATTTTCTTACCTTTGTGCTGCATAGTTGAAGTTGTTGTTTTTATTTTTCAACTACAAAGTTACTGAAAATCAGTGACTTTGCAAAATTTCAACTATGCTTTTTTTACTTTAGAAACTTAAGTGGTTGTAGAATAAGTGCTAAGCTTATTCCCAGGCCAACTATTGGTAGAGCCATCGTCCCACATGTAAATGTAAAAGTCACCTGAGGTCGAGTTCACATAGATATTGAAACTCGCCCAAGCCGAGGAGGCGGTTAAGATGCATGTGAGTGCTAAGAGTGTTCTCCATGCCCACTGTTTAAGATAGTTTTTCATTTTTCGTTTAAATTATTTTGTTAATTACTAGTTAGTCAATCAGATAGATACTTTTAAAAAGAAAGCACGCAAAATTATGTACATAATAATGTGTAACAGGTAACTTGCGTGATTTTTTCAACGAAAAATCATGCAAACGATTGCAATGAATGCATGTGTCTTACAGTGTTATGAGTTAACTTGTGCTTATTTAGTAAACATCTGTTTATTAGCTAAATCACATTTTTAAGGACGTATTTTTGTGTGGGTTTGATTTTTTCCCTATTTTTGCCAAAAAATAATAAGAACTATGTAGCTATTTCAAATTTTCATACTCTCCCAAGCCCCCAAACTGACAAGGCTGGCCTTGTCCTACAGAGAATGGGGCCTTTTCGCCAGAAATTTATTTATTTGTTCACTCATTTTTACTTTGAGAAACATCAGTATATAACATGAAGTACTTTTTTCTTACTGCTTGGTGCTTGTTTGTTGTTTTTGCAGCACCGAGTCTTAATGCTACAGCTATGCAGAGTAACGACAACTATAATATTGTGGTCATCAGCGACATTCATCTGCTGTCTCCGTCGCTTTATGACAACGGAAAGGCGGCTCGACAGCTCGATGCCGGCGACATGAAGCTGGTGCTCAACAGCGACCTTATCATGCAGCGCATGGTCGATGACATCATTGCCGAGAAACCGCAGCTGCTTCTCATTAGCGGCGACCTCACGTTTAACGGTGAGCGGGCGAGTCATGAGCGGCTTGCCTGGCACCTGCAACGGCTGGAGCAGGTCGGTGTCAGAACACTCGTCATCCCCGGCAACCACGATGTGATGTGCCCTTACAGCAAGTATTATAAAGGCGATGATCCCACGGCGGTAGCCCACGTTACGAGTGAGGAGTTTGCCGCGATTTATAGCCATTTTGGTTATGGCAAGGAGTCGCATCGTGACCCCAGCTCTCTAAGTTATACCTGCGAGCCGTTGCCTGGTCTTGTGCTGCTGTGTATCGACAGCAATATTTATGCTCATAGCGATGATACCGAAATGACCTATCACACCAATGGCGCGGTAAAGCCCGAGACTATTGAGTGGATAAAGCGGCAGCTCGCCGAAGCGCAGCGAGGGGGCAAGCGTGTTGTTGCCATGATGCATCATCACCTTGTGGAGCATATCGACGGCGAGGCGAGGTGGCTCCCCAACTATATTGTCGCTAACCACGACGAATTGGCGCAGGTGTTGCGTGACGACGGAGTGAGGGTCATCTTTACCGGTCACCTTCACATCACCGATGCCGCTACTATCGACGGCATCACCGATGTCGCTACCGGTTCGGCTTCTACCTACCCATTGCCTGTGCGTAGAGCCATCATCGATGCGTCGCTCTCCACAATGACCATCGACACACGTTTCTTTGAGGGTATCGACGAGAAATCTCTCGACAAGGGACGCGCAAAGATTGAAAATAGCACTTCGGCACTGGCAAGCTTGGTATCTCGGCGCTTGTGGCCTCGCATGCAGAGCGTGCTTGGGCAATATGAGCCACTGCTTGCCGAGCAGGGCATCGACACCTCTCGGTTGCCTCGCGACGCTAAAGATGTGGCGCGCCTCATCGGTAAGCACCTGCGAGAGCCACTCACGCAGAGCCTTCTTGCAGTGTCGCGTGGCGGCGAAGACCCGGCTCAGGCCCCCGCCATTGTTGAGGCGGTGAGGCAAGGCTTGCGACAGATGATGACCGAAATATTTGGCGACGGCGGCGAGAGCGTTGCCGACTTTCTGCTCACCAATCTCATGCCTCGTTTAGAGCCGACCCTGCGCAGCGCTCTACTAGACATCAACCAAGTGGGCAGCGACACCCAAAGCTCTACCCACGACCACAGGCTAATGATAAAGCTATGAGTAACTCAAGTTTATAAAGCTTTATAAACTTGAAGGTTAGAGGTTAGAGTTTAAATAAAATGCTCACGCTCTCAAGGCTTTAAGCAAGCTTAGCCTTGTCTCGCTTAATCGCATTTTTAGTGTTTAGAGAAAAAACTTGTACATACCGAGAGCGGCGTCATGCTTGCATGAACATTGCCGAGGTGTAGCCAAGTTTATAGAACATTTATCAAAATTTTCTATCTTTCACACTGAATCCTTATCTCTGGAGATTGTGTCAAGATGTAGTGAACCCCAAAAGTTGGACAAAAAACTTTTGGGGTTCATTTGATGATGTCATACCATCTGTCTGGTATTATTCAGCGAGTTATTTACGCTTTTTAGTGGCTTTCTTGCTGGTGGACTTTTTGCCGGCAGGTTTATTGGTGCTCTTGGGCTGACCAGTAGTGGCTTTCTCCTCCTTGGCAGGAGCAGGGGTGGGATTAGCCTCAGGTTTGGCTGTCTCGTCGATGCCTAGGGTCTCGATTTCAAACACCAGGGTCTCAAACGGCTTGATGCTTTGTCCTGCGCCACGTTCGCCGTAAGCGAGGTTGTAGGGCAGAATAGCCAGCATCTTAGCCCCGGGCTTCATCATGAGCAGGGCCTCTTTGAAGCCAGGCACCACCTGATTAGGTGCGAAGGTGACAGGCTCTTTGCTCTCGTCGAAGGTCGTGCCATCGACGTGCGTACCCTTATACATCACCTTAATCTTGTCGGTCTCGTTGAACTTCTTGCCTGTACCGGGGGTGATAATCTTATACACCAGTCCCGAAGGTGCCTGAATGAGTTCGGGGTCCTTCTCCATCTGGTTCTCGATGTATTTCTTGCCAAGTCCCTTTTGAGTTAGAGCTTCGGGGCTGTTCTCTTTGGCAAAAGCTTGTGTTGCCATGGCATATTTCTGTGTCTCGGAGTCAATGGCCTTAAAGTCATCCATAGTGGGCACTTTGGGGTCATTAAGTATCGATGTCACAGCAGTGATAAACGCCTGCTTGTTAAGGTTTATACCTATCTGCTTCTTCACGCTCTGCTCGATGTTCATAAAGTCGCTTGCCAGCAACCTGCCGTCAATCAGTGGCTTGTTGCTCTCGTCAACGTTGATGGAGCTGTTGAAGCCGTCGATGAAGCGTGCCATCTGTGCCTCACTCCACTTCTTGCTCTTGCTCATATTCTGCATCTGTGCCCCGAAGAAGCGTCCCATGTTCTGGCTCAGCGAGTCGGTCTTGATGTCGAGGAGGGCAGTTTGTGGGGCAATACTGTCTTTCTGGAGCTCTTTAATCTCATTCATTAACCGCTTAGCCTCGGCGTTTGTGTCGCGCATCTCATCGTTGATGGGCTTGGTCGATGTAGTGTCGTTAAGGCGAGTGAGGAAGGCTTGTGCAAACGCCATGCGGTTCATGGAGATGCCTATATTCTTGCTCACGTTCTCGCCATTACGGTAGAATTGCTCGGCAGTGTTCACGCCCTCGCGGTATTGCTCATCTTGCTGGTCAAGGTTCAGAGCGTCGTTGAAGGCTTTGAGGAACGTCTGCCGCGCTTCAGCGTCGGGGTGGCTCATGGCGGTTTGAGTGCCATACACCTTGCCCAGCATCATGCTCAGCGAGTCGGCCTTTACAGCTCTCATCTGAGTGATTTTTGCCAAGTCGGGTTCCTGAGCCATCGCAAAGCTGCTCATAAATGCTGCTATTGCAACAAATAAAAATATCTTTTTCATGTTTCTATAATTATTGAAAAATAGAATTATTGGTGAAGTGCTACTGTGGTGAGTTCAAACACCAGCGTCTCGTTAGGACCTATGGGACCTGTGCCTTTATCGCCGTAGCCCAGATGCCCAGGGATGATGGCGATGGCCTTAGCCCCCGGCTTCATGAGCGTGATGACCTCGCGAAAGCCAGGCACCACACTTTGGAGAGGAAACTGCACTGTCTCTCCCTTTGAGCTGTCAAACTCTGAGCCGTCGATGTGCTTGCCGGTGTAGATGACGTCAACGACATCAGAAGGCTTGAAGTTCTCGCCCTCGCCCTCGTTGAGAATCTTGTAGCAGAGTCCCGACGAGGTTTTCTTAAACGACGGGTCTTTCTTCATCATGTCGGCGATATAATTCTCTCCTTCCTGCTTGTTCATGTCGGCTATCGACATAATGGTGGAGTTGTCGCTGTCGCTCCCATTTTCCTTGTTGCTCTTGCAGCTGATAGCTCCAAGTATTAAGCCTGCCAACAGAATTATCGAAAAATACTTTCTCATTGCTGATGATTACTGTTATTGTTGTATCTGTTAAACGGGCTGCTACGCCTGAGTGTCGGTGTGCAATCCCACGGTAGTTATTTCAAAGATGTAAGTCATGTTGGGAGCTAATCCCATGTCTTCAGGAATCTGGTCGCCGGGAATGACAATGGTTGCCTTAGCTCCAGGTTTCATGCCCTTGATGATGTCATAGAGCTTGCCGAAGATGGGGTCTTGCTTAATTTGTGCGAGTGGCAGCGGTTGTGGCTCGCTCATGTTTTGAAGCACATTGCCATTGATGTCTTTCAGCAACAGCTTAGCGTCAATCACCGAGGCATCGGTGAAAGAGGCACCATTACCAGCATTCTCTATCTTGTAATATACGCCCGATGTGGCTGGCTTGAAATCTTTGTCTTTCTTCAGAAGCTCCTCCACATATTTCTTGCCGGCGGCAAGGTTTTTCTCGCTTTTGGCTTTCAAGGCTCGCTCTCTCATGTCGTTGGCATTGTTTTGCTTGGTTTGCATGTCTTGCTGCATCTTTGCCAGGTCAAGAGTGTCTTTGCTCTCAACAGCTTTCTTCAGCTCGTTGATGTATAGCTTGCGGTTGACATTCACACCTTGCATCTCGAGTTGTGAAAGTTCTTGATAGATGCGCATGCCTTGCTGCAATCCATACATGTAGCTCTGGCTTTTTTTAGTTGTATCCATTTCTATCACAGCCATCATGCCTTTCAGGAACTCGTCCTTGTCGATTTGTTGTTCCATGTCGGGGTTCTGCTGGAATCCTGCCTTTAAATCAGTTCCTGCCATGTCGCCCATTGTCTGCGACAAACTGTCTTCCAACGCAGTAGTGGAATGACTGTCAGAGCCTTTAGAATCGGTGGCACTAGAGTCGCTGGCACTGCTTGAGCCGTTACCCTTGCAGCCGACGGTGCCTAGCACCAAACCGGCAAATAGAATTATTGAGAATATCTTTTTCATTGTTGATTATTTTTTCGCTGGTGTGGGAGCTGGTTGTTTTGCAGCAGGTTTTGGAGCGGGTTGGGGCTGCTGTCCTGCATTGTCACCGCTGGGATTTTGAGCCTGGGTGGGAGCTGGTCTTGGTGGCTCTGGGTGCAATCCCACGGTGGTGATTTCAAAGATGTAAGTCATGTTGGGTGCTAATCCCATGCCTTCAGGAATCTGGTCGCCAGGAATGACAATGGTTGCCTTGGCTCCAGGTTTCATGCCCTTGATGATGTCATAGAGCTTGCCGAAGACGGGGTCTTGCTTAATTTGTGCGAGTGGCAGCGGTTGTGGCTTGCTCATGTTTTGAAGCACATTGCCGTTGATGTCCTTCATTAACAGTTTGGCGTCAACTACCGAGGTTTCGTTGAACGACTCGCCTTTACCCTGCTCTACAATCTTATATATAGCACCCGAATTAGCTTTCTTGTAACCGTCGTTGCCTTTCAAGAGCTCATCGACATATTTCTTGCCGGCTTCAAGGTTCTCCTCACCTCTTATCTTAAGAGATTTATCTTTCAGGGCAGCCAACTTGTTCTGCAACTCGCCCATCTCCTTTTGCATCTTGTCAAAGTTAATAGTGTCTTTGCTCTCGAGCACTTTCTTTAACTCGTTCATGTAAAGACGGCGGTCAACATTGATGCCTTGCATCTCGAGTTGTGAAAGTTCTTGATAGATGCGCATGCCTTGCTTCAATCCATATATGTAGCTTTGGCTGCTCTTAGTGGTATCCATGTTAATCACTGTCATCATGCCTCTCAGAACCTGGTCTTTGTCGATTTGCATGGCCATGTCAGGATTTTGTTGTAAACCGGCCTTAAAATCAGTTCCTTCCATTTTGCCCATCATCACGGCGATAGAGTCGTTGACTTTATCGGCTTTTGATTTGCCTTTACAGCTTGTTACGGTAGTGCCCAGCAGCAGGGCTACCATTGCTAAAAATAAAAACTTTTTCATAATAAAAACTTGTGTAATAAATTGTTGTAAAAATCGTTGGTCGTTTATCGTTTTTTGCTGACAAGCTGGCGGGGCATTACCATTGCCTTGTTTGCTTATTCCTCGTCTGCTTGTTAGCTTCATTGTGCATGTAGCATTATGAGTTATTCAAGTTTCGCAGGTCATTAACTTGCTCAAAGTTTAATGTTTAGTGTTGCGAGTTTAGATAAAATGCTAATGCTCGCATTTAGCCTTGTCTCGCTTAATCGCATTTTTAGAGGATAGTCAGTGTAAAATATAGAAAATTTTGAAAAATGTTTTATTAACTTGGCTATACCTCGGCAATGTTCATGCAAGCATGACGATGCTTTCGCTTTGCACAAGTTTTTTCTCTAAACACTAACCTCTAACCTTCAAGTTTCTGAAGTTCAAAACTTTAGAAACTTGAGTGAGTTATTTCCCCACCTTTATCAGCTGAACGTCGAAGATTAGTGTGGAGTTAGGCTGGATGGGACCTGTGCCGTGAGAACCGTAGGCGAGGTTGGAGGGGATGAAGAGACGCCACGCCGAGCCCTCACTCATCATTTGCAGGCCTTCGACCCAGCCAGGGATTACTTGGCCCACAGCGAACGTGGTGGGCTCGCCGCGCTCCACCGAGCTGTCGAACACCGTGCCGTCGATCAATCGTCCAGTGTAGTGTACTGTCACCACGTCGTTAGGTCCCGGCTTCTTGCCGTCGCCCTCTTTGAGCACGAGATACTGGAGTCCGCTCTTGGTCACCTTCACACCTTCTTGCTTGGCGTTCTGCTCGAGGAATTTCTTGCCCAGTTCCTCGTTCATGGCCCCGGCATTGGCCTCAAGCTCGGTGAAAAAATCCTGCACCACTTTCTTTGCCTCGTCGTAGCTCATCTTCTTCTCACGTTCTTCATATACGTCACGCAGGGCATCGGCAAAGTCATCGGCATTGATGCTTTGGATTCCCGAGCCCTTGAAATTCTGGGCCATACTCAAGCCCAGCGCATAGCTTAATTTGTCCATATTGTGTTTAAAAAAATATTACCTTATTCAAGTTTTTGTCGTCAGCGAATAATGCCATGACCACCTTGCAAATGCGCACTTTGTGACTATCGTGGACACAGCATGCGGTTTCCCTATAATCGCAAATTTTCAGGACGTCACACTGATTTAGCCCTATAAACTATAAACCAATGAGCGTGTGAACAACTTGCGAAACTTAAATGCCGAGTCCTCTGTAAAAAATAAAAGCACACGAATTAAACGAATTTTAACTAATTTAATAGTTTCAAAATCAATTTGTTGATGTTGTGTATTTTTGTTGTTTTTGTTTGATTTCACCTAAAAACGACTTTTTAAAGTGGACTCAATGCCTTAAATCAAACTGCAAAGATAGTAAAAAGTTTTTAGTTGCAAATTATAGTCGTTAGTTTTTGTATTTCTTTAACCCGAAGAGGTTATTAGGGTCTCGAGACATGGCAAGTAAGACAAGAACATGTAAAATCAGAATATTCAGATGATTAGATAAAATGCTCGCGCTCTGAAAGTGCCTAAGCAAGCTCAACTTTGAATAAATTAGGCTACGGTTCAGAAATCTCAAACAAGTTTGGCTTTCATTCACCTTGCACTAATTTTCTCTCTCTTAATCGCATTATTCAGTTGTTTTGTGCTATGGATAGTTTTTCGGCGATTGTTTTCGCTATTCCCCGAAAATTTTCGGGGAATAATTTGGTAAATTACCAAATTTGTGGTAATTTTGCCACAAAATAAATCAAATTACTATGGACAACAACGCAGTAGCCGAACGTATTAAGTTCTTGATGAAGGAGTTGAACTACCGTCAGGTGGATTTCGCTCAGAAGATTGATATTGACACGTCGAATTTGTCGAAGTACCTCAACGGTCGCTTGGCGATGAGTGAGGCGCTTATTAACAAGATTGTGGTGAACCTCGGGGTTTCGAAGCAATGGCTGGAGACTGGCGAGGATCTGCCTTTTGCCAAGCAGCAGCCTCAACAGCTTGTCACGGTGCCCGACACGCACATCGTGACTCAGCCTACTGCGGCAGTGGCGAAGCGCGGAACACCAGTCTATGACATCGACGTGACAGCGGGCTATCTTCCCCAAGCGCGCATGTTTACCGACGACCAGATAGTGGGCTTTGTTGACCTCCCCGACATGACGAGCTCGCAATGCCGCATTGTGCGCGTGAGTGGCGACTCGATGAGCCCGGTCATCCGCAACGGCGACTATATCGCTGTGCGCGAGTTGAGTAATCTGCGTCAGATTTTCTGGGGTCAGATTTATGTCGTTATCCTCGACGACTATCGCATGGTGAAATACATCCGCCGCCACGACGACCCCTCGATGGTGATTTTGCGCAGCGAGAACAAACGCTATGACGACATGACAATCTACCGAGAAGAAATCCGCGACCTCATGTTCGTGCAAAACATCATCCACGTCGATACGAGAATGTAGTCACTTCGAGCGTAGCTTGTGGCTCTAAAATTTTTTATAAAACTACTGATTTTTCTGAAATGTATGAGATGCTTTTTAAATCTGTTGCAAATTCCCTCATAAAATTGGCAAAATCTACGATTATTCCCTCATAAAATTGGCAAAAACTGCAATTATTCCCTCATAAAATTGGCAAAAAGTTGTTTAACTAATTATTTATGTGTAATTTTGCAGTTAAATATAATAATGCACTTTTTTGATGTTCTATGAAACGTAAACTATACCCCAAGTTGCTTGAGTGGAAATTTAATCCAGATCGCAAACCCTTAATTCTCGAGGGGGCACGTCAGGTAGGTAAAACTTACTTGTTGAAGGAGTTTGCCCACAATGAATATTCCAATCTTGTTTATATAAATTGCCACGATGGAGCTGATGCAAAAGTCATTTTTGAGTAAGACCTCAATGTGGAGCGGATTTTACAGGCATTTGAAGCATTCTCTCACCAAAGAATTATTGCCGGGAAAACGCTTATTTTTATAGATGAAGCCCAAGAAGCCCCTCATGCTATAGAGAGTTTGAAATACTTTTGTGAAAACGCACAAGATCAGCATGTTGTTGTAGCAGGTTCTTTGCTTGGTGTCATCAACCGTCCTGAAGAGTCTTTCCCAGTTGGTAAAGTTAATATGCTAAGGCTCTATCCGATGACGTTTGAGGAGTTCCTCTGGGCCAAAGGCGAGGATAGGTTGGCAGCAATAGTTTCCAATTGTCAGTGGGATCTCATTGCGGCATTTGGAACGAAATTGCAAGAGTTGTTACGTCAGTATTATTATGTTGGGGGCATGCCTGAAGCTGTACTATGTTATACCTCTCACGGTGATGTAAATAGAGTGCGTGTAATCCAAAATGAGATTTTGCGAGCCTACGCCAGTGACTTTGCCAAACACGCTGGTAATGAAACACAGCGAATTCGCTTAGTGTGGAACAGTATTCCAGCTCAATTGGCACGTGAAAATAAGAAATTTATCTATGGAGCAGTGAAAACGGGTGGTCGTGCCCGTGATTTGGAAAACGCAGTTCAATGGTTGGTGGATTCTGGTTTGGCTTATCGTGTTCACCGATGTAATACACCAACAATTCCATTGAAATTCTATGAGGATTTCAATGCTTTTAAGTTGTATCTGCTTGATGTGGGACTATTGGGTGCTTTGGCCGATGCGCCAGCATCTTTGATGTTAGTCAGCAATGATGTGTTTAAAGAATACAAAGGTTCATTCTCTGAGAATTACGTTCTTCAACACTTAGTTGCCATTTTAGACACACAAATCTACTACTTTAGTAAGAATAACTCAACTCAAGAAGTTGATTTCTTGGTTCAACACAACAATCGGATTGTTCCAATTGAGGTGAAAGCCGAGACTAATGTGAAAAGTAAGTCGTTAAGAACCTTTGTCACTGTGGATCATGCCGACAAGTCTCTGAAAGGTCTTAGGTGTTCTATGTTGCCCTATGTGGACCAGATTTGGATGGAAAATATCCCACTCTATAGTGTTTATGGTTATTTTAGCAATGCGGCTGATAAATGACCGTATTAATCGTATGAACAATGTTTCATCCGACATTTGGAGTGAAAGACATGGAGCTTTCGGCAAAACGTTATCTCTCCGATAAATCTTGAGAGATGATTTTTGGCTTTTAAGGGCTATCGCATGCAACAGCGGCAGCCATAGCAAGTGCCATCACTCCAAAGGTCGGAAGATGCTTATTTCTTCGCACATGACAATCTACCGCGACGAAATCCGCGACCTCATGTTCGTGCAAAACATCATCCACGTCGATACGAGGATGTAATTTCATGTTAAATATAAACCACTTTTTATTTAGAAGTTTTCTTCAATATAGATTATTTCATTGCACATGTCAAATAATGTTGAATCAAGTTCATTGTCCAGGCTATTGGGGAAAACTTGACCTGAGGCAAAAGCTTTTTTCAACTCTCTTGCGAAATACTTAACATTCGGCAAAAACATCATTAGGTATGCTGATGTTTCTTCAGTGTTCATATCTAAATCTTTAAACATACCATAATGGTAGTGAACAAAAAGGTATATCACAGGACATTTGTAGATATTATATGCCGCAATTGCCTCTGCTGCTGATTTTGCTCCTTCTTCTCTTAACAATTGCGCAGACAATTTTACTGCATAATTGTTGACTTTGTTATATGTTGAGACATACTCTTCTTTTGTCCAAGGAGATTTTCGTCCCATATTAACTCCTTCTGCCATAAAATCGATGCCTTTTTATCCTGTTGGCTCTTCAGTCTTAATGATTATTTGAACGCTTTTTAAGATAGAAGCTCAATGTCTTTTCTCAGTCTTTCACAAATCTTATCAAAAACGATGCCGCCAAGTTCTACCTTTCTATTTGGCGATGTGTTGTGCAACTGATTACAATTGGTTAGAACATGGCCTTTAACGTTCTCGTATGCCCTTCTTTCTATTTCATTTACAAACTCGTTACTTACATTTGCTTTGTCAATAATACCATCATATAGGCAATATGCAGTGAAAAGCATCTTTGTATTTGTTGCCATAGGCATATCATTTGGAAGTCCACTATCATACATATCGAAGATACTATAAGAAGAAGCTAGCTCATTTTGGCAGGATTGCTCCACCTTATTCTTAAGATGTCGTTGGTTTTGAATGAGTAGCATCATTAGCCTAGCAGATGCTTCGTCATGAACATTTGCTTTGTTTGACTCTAGAGCTTGAGAGAAGCAAAGAAAGGCATTTTCGGCTCTAACCTCCTGTATGTCTTGGTCTGGTTCTTGAAAGCCGAGGCATACTTGGAAAATTTTACCAATTAAGAGTGGATTGTCCAATTTTAGTATCTCACTTGGGTTGTGAACGAAATAGTTGTAGATTTCCCTTCCATGTTGTTCCAAGCTGGAATAGTCTTGAGATCCGAAGGCGGTCCACGCCATTACAGCATTGAAATTTAGTTGATGATTCATGTTTTATTACACTGCCTTTCCAGTACCTACTAGGCTTTTAATAGATTACAAATAGAAGCGTGGCACTGATATACCACTTCTTCAATCGGAGGTCGTGAGAATTACCTTTGTCAGTAGATGTAGTAACCAGTCCACGCTATAAGCGCAAACCGCAATACTCTCTTGCTGACTATTGGAAGTTTCTCACGTTTCCGATTGCAAGAAAAGCATAACGCTTCGTTATTTCATTATGTCTTGTTCCGAAGAACAGTTGCAAAATTATAAATTATTTTTCAATAAATAGGTAATAATTACGAAAATCGTTGAAATGATTACGAAAAATTATTTAAGGAAGCATTATTTTCTCTTGAAGTGTTGTTTTTTTCAAGACTTTCTTATACTTTTGCAGAGTGTTTTTTAGAGAAAAGTGGCACGGGTGTCCAAAAAGTCCCTTGAAAAAGTGGCACGAGAGCTCGTAAAGTCGCTTGAAAAAGTGGCACGAATTAGTTATATTAATATGTAAAATGCAGATATTCAGGAGAAAAATAGAAGAGGTGCTGATGAGGTGGAAGTCAAATCCAAACCATCTGCCTCTTGTCATTAAAGGTTGCCGTCAGTGTGGCAAGACTTTCTCGGTGCAAAAGTTTGCGCATGAGAACTACAAGCATGTGGTTTACATTAATTTCATTGATGACGAAGAAGCCGCTATTGTTTTCAAGAGTTTCAGAAAGATTGATGACTTGATTATGGGCATCACTTCAACGATTCCCGGTTCATCTTTTGTTGCAGGTGAGACATGCTTGATACTCGATGAAATCCAGGAGTGTCCCGAAGCGAGAATGTCGTTGAAGTTTTTCCATCTTGATGGACGTTTCGATGTTATTGCAACTGGCTCACTGCTAGGCGTGAAAGGTTACAAGAGTGACAACCATGATTTCTCGGTGCCAGTAGGCTATGAGGACATGATAACTATGTATCCTCTTGATTTTGAGGAATTCCTTTGGGCAAATAGTATGCCTGCAGAAACAATCTCGCGAATTAAGCGTTGCCTTGACAAAGTAGAGGTGGTTCCCGAAGCGCTTCATCAGCGTTTCAGGAAACTGCTTTTGCATTACACTATAGTTGGTGGTATGCCACGTGTAGTACAGGAGTTTCTTCACACTCACGACATCAACAGCGTGGTGAGGCAGCAACGCGTTATTGTTGATAACTACGAAGACGACATGATGAAATATGCTGAAAACATATACAAACCTCGTCTGCGTGATGCTTTTGAGTCTATACCTCGCCAGCTGAGCAAGGAGAACAAGAAATTCCAGTATTCAGTAATCAAGCAAGGTGCCAAAGCAGCCCATTATGTTGATGCTCTGCAATGGATAGAAGATGCCGGGATAATTTGTCGCTGCCGTAACTTGCAGATTCCTGAACTCCCTCTTGACGGAAATGCCATCAATGACCATTTTAAGGTTTATATGGTCGATACCGGGCTTTTCATGTCGATGCTTGAAGATGGAACACAGTTTGATGTTCTTCAGGGAAAACTTATGGGCTACAAGGGCGCAATCTTTGAAAACCTTATTGCCGATATTTTCACTAAAATGTCTCGCAAGCTGTATTTTTACAGTAAACCTTCGGGTCTTGAGGTCGATTTTGTCATTCGTTATAAAGGCGAAGCAACACTCATAGAGGTGAAATCATCTACTGGCAATATCAAGAGTACCAAAACAATATTGAAGCACCCCGAGAAGTATCATGTTAATAGAGCAATAAAACTGGGAGATTATAACGTGGGAGAGAGTGGTGGTATTTTGACGCTGCCACTATACATGGCTTTTCTCCTCAGGGAACCATGATGTTATGGATTCTGTAATTCACGTAAATAGATACAAATAATGCACGATAACGATAATATAACGCTTCACACTCTTGATAATGGCTTGAGGGTGGTGCATGTGCGGCGCAACTCGCCGGTGGCGTGGTGCGGACTGGCGGTGAACGCCGGCAGCCGCGACGAGCAAGAGGGGCAGTATGGGCTTGCTCACTTTGTGGAGCACACTATCTTCAAGGGCACCAAGCGGCGCTCCTCCACTCGCATCAACAACCGTATGGAGCAGGTGGGCGGTGAGCTAAACGCCTATACCACAAAGGAGAGCACTATGCTCTACTGCATCTTCCCTGTGGAGCATCTGGAGCGCGCCGTGGAGCTGATTGCCGACCTGGTGGAGAACTCCGTCTTCCCCGAGCACGAACTCGCCACCGAGCTCGACGTGGTGCTTGAGGAGGTGGCGAGCTACCGCGACTCACCGAGCGAGGCGGTGTATGACGACTTTGAGGATATGCTGCTCGCCGGCAGTCAGTTGGGACACAATATCTTGGGTGAGGAGAAAGACCTACGACGACTCACCTCGGGGCATTGCTTAGACTGGCTCAAACGCCTGTATGTTCCGTCGAATATGGTGTTCTTCTCACTTGGCAGCACGCCAGCCGAGAAGGTGTTCCGTCTTGCCGAGAGATATTTCAGCATATTGTCCCACGCCAAGCGAGGCATCAAGCGCAAAGCTCCTGCCGTCCTTGAGCCGCAGCGCAAGGTGGTGGATTTGGGGCTGCACCAGTCTCACACCATCGTGGGTGCGAGAGTGGCGGGGATGTATGATGACGAGCGCTTCGCCATGTCGCTGCTCAACAATATCTTGGGCGGTCCAGGCATGAACTCGCTCTTGAATGTGAGCTTGAGAGAGAAGCGAGGACTGGTATATACCGTGGAGTCGTCGCTCGTGACCTTCGCCGACTGCGGAATGATACAGATCTATTTAGGCTGCGAGCATGAAAAGCTAAAGAAAGCCCTTCACCTCATTGGCAACACCATAGACTCGCTGGCGCAGTCGCCGATGAGCGACCGCCACCTCGATGCCTACAAACGGCAGTACAGCGGGCAACTGCTCGTCGCCAGCGATAACGCCGAGTTCTTGGCAATGGGAGCTGGTAGGGGACTGCTATACTATAACCGTGTGAGCACCCTTCAGGACAACATCGACTGCATCCTCAGCGTCACCCCCGAGCAGTTGCAGCACGCCGCTCAGCAGCTCACAATGGAGAAAAGCTCAGTGCTCACCCTCAGGTGAAAATGAGGTCTCGTGTGTTGCGATGGCATCGCAACATACAGAACAAAGGACTAAAAATCACTTTTTGGCATTTTTTTTGCGATGAAACTAAAAAAAATAATTATTTTTGTCGCTTGAAATCATGAATGAATATTAATCACTAAAAACATACAATTATGGCAGATGTAAAAACTTTTCTTGATGCAGCCGAGAAGAAGATGAACGAGGCTGTGGCTTATCTTGACGAAACGCTGTCGCGCGTGCGCGCCGGCAAAGCTAATCCTAAAATCCTTGAGCCAGTGAAGGTGGAATACTACGGCTCGATGATGCCCATCGCCAACGTTGCCAACGTTGCCGTGCCCGATGCCCGTAGCATAACTATCACTCCATGGGAGAAACCTATGATTAAGGTTATCGAAAAGGCTATTCTCGATTCCAATATCGGCATCACCCCCGAGAACAACGGCGAGATTATCCGCCTCAATTTTCCTCCCTTGACCGAGGAGCGCCGCAAGCAGCTCGTGAAGGATGCCAAGGCGGAGACCGAGAAGGCTAAGGTGAGCGTGCGCAACGCGCGCCGCGAGATGATTGAGGGTTTGAAGAAGGCCGTGAAGGATGGCATGCCCGAGGACTCGCAAAAGGATGGCGAGGAGAAGGTGCAGAAACTCCACGACAAGTTCCTGAAGAAAATTGATGAGGTGTTTGCCGCTAAGGAGAAAGAGATACTCACCGTGTAAAGGGGAGGCAAGAGTTAAGAGTTTTTGAACAAGCTGTCGCTTGCACTACTTGACACGACAGGCGCTTGCACTTAACACTTCGCTATTTTTTGGAGAAATTTTGAAAAAATGCCCATTTTTATGGGCGTTTTTTTATTTTGTACGACGGGCATGTTATACATCTGTGGTGAAAGTCCACTCGGGGCGTAGTCAC
>ERZ842401.4596-NODE-4596-length-15917-cov-12.807212_pt1 | contig 15917 bp, 10 predicted proteins | sample MGYA00521270_ERZ842401 | MGnify/ENA primary metagenome ERZ842401 (study PRJEB31892, sample SAMEA3878208) | bioreactor metagenome | biome: Moose rumen | place: Sweden | collected 2011-10 | study: EMG produced TPA metagenomics assembly of the PRJEB12797 data set...
GTGTTCATGATGGTGGGTGATGGGTGATGGGGGGTGGGTGATGGGTGATGGGTGATGGGTGATGGGTGATGGGTGTTGAAAAGTAGAAAGAACAAACAGTAAAACGTAAAATATAAAATTGAAGTTATGGCAAAGAAAGATCCTACAGATTTGACCGTAGAGGAGCGCCTGAAAGCCCTCTACCAGTTGCAGACCACGCTGTCTGCCATCGACGAGAAAAAGGCCCTGCGTGGAGAACTGCCTTTGGAAGTGCAAGACCTGGAAGACGAAATTGTGGGTCTCAACACGCGTGTTGAGAAAATTCAGACAGAGGTAGACGAGTATCGTCAGGCCATCAGCATGAAGAAAGCCGACATCGAAGAGGCGAAAGCCAGCATCGACCGCTACAGCAAGCAGTTGGAGGAAGTGCAGAACAACCGTCAGTTTGACACGCTGAACAAGGAGATAGAGTTTCAGACGCTGGAGATTGAGCTGTGCAACAAGAAGATTCGTGAGGCCAACGTACGCATAGAAGAGCGACAGGCCGATTTGGATAAGGCTCAGGAGCTAATCAGAGATCGTCAGCAGGTGCTTGAAGAAAAGCGTGGTGAGCTGGATGAAATCATGGACGAAACACGTGCTGCAGAAGAAGAACTGAAGGAAAAGGCCAAGACGCTGGAGCTGAAAATTGAACCGAGACTGCTGACCAGCTTTAAGCGTATTCGCAAGAATGCCCGCAATGGACTGGGTATCGTATATGTTCAGCGCGACGCCTGCGGCGGTTGCTTCAACAAGATTCCGCCCCAGCGCCAGCTCGACATCAAGATGCACAAGAAGATTATCGTGTGCGAATATTGCGGAAGAATCCTGGTTGATCCGGAACTGGCAGGCGTGAAGTTCGACAAGACAGGAACCGAGGAGAAGCCCAAGCGCAAGCGCGCAGTCCGCCGGAAGAAGACGGATGAGGCTCCGAAAAAGGATTAAGGAAACATTTATCATTATTAAAAACTAAAATCTATGAGTCAAAACAAACAACAAAGTGGAAGCTGGGTGGCCATTATCACCATGTTCTTCCTCTATGCGATGATCTCGTTTGTGACGAATCTCGCTGCACCGATTGGTGTCATCTGGAAAAATGCGTTCGCCGACACGGGTAGTGCCAACATGATTGGTATGCTCGGTAATGCGATGAACTTCTTGGCTTATCTGTTTATGGGTATTCCTGCAGGTAAGATGCTCACCAAGATTGGTTATAAGAAGACGGCCCTGGTAGGTATTGCTACAGGCTTTGTGGGCGTTTTCGTACAGTTCCTCTCTGGCATGCTGCCTGCTGGCGTTGGCGGTTTCGTAATCTATCTGCTGGGTGCATTCATCTCTGGTTTCTCAGTATGTATGCTGAACACGGTGGTGAACCCGATGCTCAACCTGATTGGTGGCGGAGGTAACCGCGGTAACCAGCTGAATCTGATTGGTGGTACGCTGAACTCCCTGTCTGGCACACTCACCCCCATGCTCGTGGGTGCCCTGATTGGAACCGTAACGGCCAATACGAAGATGGTAGATGTGAACCTGGTGCTGTATATCGCTATGGCTGTGTTCGCACTTGCCTTCATCGTGCTCTCATTCATCCCGATTGCCGACCCCGAGAGTGGCAAGGTGACAAAGGATACCGTGTTCGAACATTCGCCTTGGGCATTCCGCCACTTCGTGTTGGGTACGATTGCCATCTTTGTGTATGTGGGCGTAGAAGTAGGTATACCGGGTACGCTCAACTTCTTTATCTCTGACACATCCGACAAGGGTGGTGGTGCTGGCTTGATGAATGCCGCAGCTATTGGTGGTTTCGTGGCAGGTACTTATTGGTTCCTGATGCTCGTGGGCCGTACAATTTCAGCTTTCCTGGCCGGTAAGGTGTCGAGCAAGCAGATGATGGTGTTTGCCACATCGCTGGGTATGCTGTTCATCCTCTGTGCCATGCTCCTCGGCAAGTCGTCGACGGTGGCTATGCCCGTATTCACAGGTAAGTCGTTTGAGATGGTCACTGTGCCTATCGCAGCCCTCTTCCTGGTGCTTTGCGGTCTGTGCACATCCGTGATGTGGCCTTGCATCTTCAACCTGGCTTGTGAGGGTCTTGGCAAGTATTCTGCTCAGGCCAGTGGTATCTTCATGATGATGGTGGTAGGCGGTGGCATTCTGCCGCTCATCCAGAACTTCATTGCCGATAATACCGGTTATATGATTTCATACATCGTACCACTCGTGGCAATGGGCTACATGTGCTATTATGCCCTGATTGGTTCGAAGAATGTCAACAAGGATATTCCCGTGTAATCACGGTTCTATAAAATCGTATTAACGCAAGGGCGCAGAGAGGTTTTGAGACTTCTCTGCGCTTTTCTGATTCATTAGTTTACGCTTGTTTTGAAAATAATCGGCTATTTTTTGTGTGTTTGAAAAAAAAATCGTAACTTTGCCATCAAATATATAAGTTGAAGGTTAACGAGTAGGATTATGGAGGCAGAAAACAATATTGCAGGGAAACGAAACGGACAGTTTTATTTAGAATATCATTCGCGCATCAATTACGCCAAGGCGCTCAACGGCGTCAAAGAGGTGATTGCATGCTCTTTGTCGAATAGCGATGATTCTGATTGGAATCAGGTGACACTCAACCTGAAAGGTGAGCATATCAAGGAACAGACCCTCGAACTCGGCTCGATTCCTGCGCATGGGAACATTCAGCCCGATTTAGATATTGCTGCCGACGAACAGGTGTTGCTGAATCTGACAGAGGCAGAAGAGACCAGTTTCACCATTCGCATCAGTGTGGAGGGAGAAGAGGTTTACAGCCAAGACTATCAGGTGATGCTTGAACCCGACGATTATTATTTGCACCTCGACGATTCTGAAATGGTAAAGGAGGTGACCAAGCAGATGATTTGGGAACGCAAACTCCTGGACTTCTCGTTGCGCAACAACCTGATCAACTGTAAACTTGGAAGGAGAATCATCCCCTTCGTATCGTTTGGCATCGACAAACTCGAAGATAATCTTCATGCCGGAGAAGACTACGTTATTCAGCCCTATCCAGAGAACCCTATTCAGCCCACAGCCGATGGCATGTACGACTCCCGTCAACAGGCTGCTCATCTGAGTGAGAAAGTAGTGGAGGAAATACAGAAACGGCGCCATATCCTCTCATACCTGAGCGACAAGGATTTGGAGAATGCCCTGAAGTTCGTATTCCGCGCCTCGCGTAACTCTTTAGAAGAAAATGGTGCCAACTCGCTCTTCCTGGTGCTGGGTATGCTGAAGTGGTATGAGAGCGAGCGCAGCACGCTGGCCCGTTTTGCCCCTATTGTGCTGATGCCAGTTGATATCATCCGCAAGTCGGGCAACAATTATGTGCTCCGGACCCGCGACGAAGAGTCGATTATCAATACCACGCTGCTTGAACTGCTCAAACAGCAGTTTGCTATTGACCTGAGTGTTTTGCAGCCCCTGCCTACCGACGAGAGTGGGGTAGACATCATCAAAATACTCAATACTGTCCGCCACGCGGTGGCAGATCAAAAGCGTTGGCAGGTGATGGAGGAAGCAGAGCTGGGTCTTTTCTCTTTCAACAAGTTCGTGATGTGGAACGACCTGCACAACAATGCCGAGAAACTGAAAGAGAACCTGATTGTGAAATCGCTGATGGAAGGCCTTGTCAAGCTGGAAGACATTGAAGACGTGATAGATGCACGCGAGGTTGACCAGAAGAATCAGCCCAAGGACTTCTGCATCCCCATTGATGTAGACTCTTCGCAATTAGAGGCAGTCATCGAGTCGGGTCGTGGCAAGAGTTTCATCCTTTATGGCCCTCCGGGAACGGGAAAGAGTCAGACCATCACGAATATGATAGCCAACGCCCTCTATCAAGGTAAGCGTGTGTTGTTCGTAGCAGAGAAAATGGCTGCCCTTGAAGTGGTGGAGAAGCGTCTTGATAAAATAGGACTGGCGCCTTTCTGCTTAGAGCTGCATTCCAACAAGGTGACGAAGAGCTACTTCCTCCGACAGATGCAGAAAGCACTCGATGTGGTACACCTGAAAGAACCTTCCGACTATCAGCAGACCTCCGAACGGCTCTTTGCCCGCAGGCAAGAGCTGATGCGCTATACGGAAGCCCTTCATCGTGAGCAGAAGTCGGGCTATTCGCTCTACGACTGCATCTCAAAATATCTCTCCACCGAAGGGGAAGAATTGGCAGGCAGTGTGCCTGCTGCCGACAAGCTGACCAAGGCCGATATGGAGAAATGGGCAGAAGATATTGAAGGACTGGAAACGGTGTTCCGCGTGACGGGCCATCCTACGGGGCATCCCTTAGATGGCCTTTATCCAAAGAGCTCGGGCGGCGAACAACTCGACCAACTGATGAAGGCCGTGAACACCTATAACAAAGCCTATGAAGAGGTAGAGAGTGCTCAGACAGTTTTGCCGATAGAAGCCGATATCAGCGACCAAGACTTAGATTGGATGGGCAAGATGAGCGAGGCCTTAAGCCAGTTGCCTCATCACAACCCCCAGGAGTTTGTGCGGTTGAATGCTACTGAGATGGGCGAACTGTGGGAAACCGTCAGCCAGAAATGGTTCCTTCCACGCTTCTTTGCCAAGCGCTCGTTTATGAAGCAACTCAAACCATTCGTTCCAACGATGAAGTTTGATGATGTGCCTCAGCTCTTGGAGCATCTGAAAGGATTTGTAGCCCTGCTCAAAGATTTTTGTCTGCGACATCAGGCTGACTATAACCAGACAGAGAGCGTTCTCTTCCAGACGATGACACCTGATCGGATAGCCGATTTGGTGAAGAAGAGTAACAAAGCCAACGATTGCCTGCAGAATATGCTTAAACTGACCGATTCACGGATGAAGACAGGTCGGCAACTGGCTGATGCACATGAGAAGGCAAGCCGATGGCTTCAGAACGAGGAAAAACTGAAAGACTGGTGCCTGTGGTCGGAGCGTAGACAGCAACTATTGGCCAGTGGACTGATTGGTGTCGTGGAAGCTTTCGAGCAACGGGGAATGCAGCCCGAGATCGTGAAGAATGCCCTGCTGAAGACACTCTATCATCGTTTGGCTATGGCAATTGTGGAGAGCGATAAGTCGTTGGAGCAGTTTAATGGCATGATTTTCGAAGACCTTGTAGAGAAATACAAGCAAGATACCTATACCTTCCAGGACCTGAGTAAGAAGGAACTATACTGTAGTCTGGCTGCTAAGATTCCTTCGCAGACCCTTGCTGCAACGGCCAACTCAGAGATGGGTATTCTGAAAAGAAATATCGCCAATGGTGGTCGTGGTATGAGTATCCGGAAAATTATCGACCAGATTCCAACCCTGCTGCCAAAACTCTGTCCGTGTATGCTGATGAGCCCTATTAGTGTGGCGCAGTATATCGATATGGATGGGGAGAAGTTCGACTTGGTTATCTTCGACGAGGCCTCGCAGATGCCTACCAGCGAAGCCATCGGAGCAATAGCCCGAGGCAAAGCCCTCATCTGCGTGGGCGATCCGAAACAGATGCCGCCAACGAGTTTCTTCACTACACAGCAGGTTGATGAGGACGAGGCTGAGATCGACGATATGGACAGCATTCTGGATGAGTGTATCACGCTGTCGATGCCGGGGCATTATCTCTCGTGGCACTATCGCTCAAAGCATGAGTCGCTCATTGCCTTTAGCAACCAGCAATATTATGAAGGCAAACTCCATACCTTCCCCAGTACTGACGATCGCAAGTCGAAGGTGAGTCTTGTTCAAGTAGAGGGAACCTATGACAAGGGTCATACTCGTTCAAATCCTGCAGAGGCTCAAGCTATCGTCAATGAAGTGATTCGCAGACTGAAAGATCCTGAACTGCGCAAGTATAGCATCGGTATTGTCAGCTTCAGCAAGGTTCAACAGAACCTTATTGAGGACGTGCTGATTGACGAGCTGGCTCAGAATCCAGAACTGGAGCAACTGGCCATGAACATGGAAGAGCGCATCTTTGTGAAGAATCTGGAGAATGTTCAGGGTGATGAGCGCGATGTGATTCTCTTCTCTGTTGGGTATGGTCCAGACGTTGATGGCAGAGTCTCCATGAACTTTGGTCCTCTGAACAACGAGGGTGGCGAACGCCGACTGAATGTTGCGGTGAGTAGAGCTCGCTATGAGATGATTGTCTTTGCTACCCTGCGTGCAGAGCAAATCGACTTAAACCGCTCGAAGGCCAAAGGTGTGGAAGGATTAAAGCACTTTATCGAATTCGCAGAGAAAGGGAACTTTGATGCGGTTGAGGCTACGCTGCCTCTTTTCAAAGAGGAAAACACCAATGCCGATAAGGAGATGGTCAGCCTGATTGCCAGCGAATTAAGACAGCGCGGCTATGAGGTTATGACAGATGTGGGGCGCAGCCAGTTTAAGATAGACATCGCCGTGGTTCAGCCCAACAATCCCGATGAGTATATGTTGGGAATTCTGTGCGACGGAAAGAAATACTATCAGACCAAGACCGTTCGCGATCGAGAGATTGTGCAAACGGGAGTCTTGAAGGGACTCAGCTGGAACATCATGCGTGTATGGACAGTAGACTGGTATGCCAACCGTGAGAAAGTGATGGAGCGATTGCTCAACAGGCTGGAAGATATCAAGAACCATGTGAAGCCCAAGGCAGAAGCTTCTGAAGAGGCCAAGCGGATAGCGGCAAAAGCCTTCAACGTGGATGATCTGAAGGTGGAGAAGACCACAGAGTATCAACTCCCCAGGGCCTATCGCAATAAGGACATCGGATTTATTCCACCCACAGAAATCCAGAAAGCAGTGATGTATACCGTCGAGCAGAGTGTCTCTATTCCTAAGGAAGAACTCTACCGTCAGGCCGTCAGGGTGCTGGGCTTTAGCCGGCGAAGTGCAAGAAGCGATACCTCTATACAGCACGCTATCGACTATCTGGAGGTGATGGGGCGTATCACGGTTGCCAACAACGTGATAACCCTGAAGAGTTAGTGTAGGTCGTATGTCAAATTCCTTATTCAGCCCATGAATAGATTGCTCAAGTTCCTGAAAGAGTGGACTTTGCCCGTTGCGATTGGAGTGGGCAGCGTGAGCTATCTGCTGTTCTATCTCACCCCAGCGCTTGAGGGGGCGAGTCAGGTGTTAGGGCCGGTATTCGATACCATCTTCCCGCTTTCGGTCTTTTTAACGCTTTTGATTACTTTTTGCAAAGTAGACTTCCATCAGATGCGTCCGCATCAGTGGCATATTGGTGTCTTGGTGGTTCAGTCTCTGCTTGTGGTGCTGAATGTGTTGCTGATCCTTTGGTTAGAGCGAACGCCAGCAGGAGGAAGCGGTATCCTCCGTTCAAAACTGCTGTGGGAGGCTGTGCTTACTTGTATCATTGCACCTTCGGCAACTGCAGCCCCTGTGATAGTAGGAAAGCTGGGCGGTAATATTTCAACGATGTCTGCTTTTACGGTTATTTCTTCTTTCTCTCAGGCTCTTGTCATCCCCTTTGTGTTTCCGATATTAGAACAGACTACGGGCGTTTCCTTTGGGGCTGCGTTTGTTATTATTCTGAATAAACTTGCTTTCGTGTTGCTTCTGCCGTTGGTGCTGGGGTGGATGGTGCAGCATACCATGCAGCGTGTGCATCGTTGGATTGTCTCAAAGCCCAATCTCAATTTCTATTGTTGGGCTTTTTCGCTCTCCGTCACGGCTGGTATCACGGTCAAGAATATCATTCACAGCAATGCTTCAGCCGCATTACTCATCCTGATAGCCTTATTCACCCTTGTCGTGTGTTTTGTTCAGTATGCCTTAGGACGTGGAGTAGGGCATTGGCTGGGCGAACCGCTCAATAGCGGACAGGCACTTTTTCAGAAAAATACAGCTCTTTCTATCTGGGTTGCATATATCTATTTGCACCCTGTGGCTTCTGTTGGAGCCGGTTGCTATGTGCTTTGGCAGAACATCATCAACTCCCTGGAGTTGTGGAGGTATCAAACTCCCCGCTCCCCGCTCCTCCCCCTTGAGGGGGAGTTAGAGGGGGTGTATCCTCCCCCTTGAGGGGGATCCCCGCTCCCCGCTCCTCCCCCTTGAGGGGGAGTTAGAGGGGGTGAAAGAACAAACAATAGGAATAACCAACTGACCAATAATGACTATCGCCTATGGAACTGAATTTGCCAGCCTTCGATATCAGAATCAGACAGCATGATGGCCGACCTCAAGTGCTCGACACTTTGCGACGGCGGTTCGTGGCAGCCACACCAGAGGAGTGGGTCAGGCAGCATTTCGTCAACTACCTTGTCCATCATAAGCACTATCCTGCTGGGCTGATGGCCAACGAGGTGGAACTGCATATCGGCGACAAACGTCTGCGTTGCGACACCTTATTATATAATAAGGATATGAGACCGCAGATGATTATTGAGTACAAAGCTCCTTCGATAGCGCTGTCGCAAAAAGTTTTCGACCAGATAACCGTCTATAATATGTTGCTCCATGTGGATTATCTCATCGTGTCTAATGGGGTGCAGCATATTTGTTGCCAGATGGACTATGCCAACAGGCAATATCGTTTTCTGCACGATATACCCGACTATGAGGCATTGTCTCAGGAAAGTTGCCCTCCTCACTCCCCGCTCCTCCCCCTTGAGGGGGAGTTAGAGGGGGTGTCTCCTCCCCCTTAAGGGGGAGTTAGAGGGGGTGTCAACCCATCATCCTTCGCTCCTCCCCCCTTGAGGGGGAGTTAGAGGGGGTGATCCCCGCTCCCCGCTCCCCGGAAAAATATGACTCTTCAAATATAAACATCGTGATTATGGAAGCAAAATATCTTTTGGGGCTCGACGTTGGAAGTAGCTCCGTAAAGGCATCGTTGGTAGATGCAGCAACAGGCGAGTGTGTGGCTTCAGCCTTTTATCCCGAGCATGAAGCCCCTATTATGGCCAAGAAAGCAGGTTGGGCAGAACAACAACCCGACGACTGGTGGGCGTATGCTAAGCAAGCTCTCAAGAAGTGTTTCCTCGCTCCTCGCTCCCCGCTCCTCCCCCTTGAGGGGGAGTTAGAGGGGGTGATCCCCGCTCCTCACTCCTCGCTCCTCCCCCTTGAGGGGGAGTTAGAGGGGGTGTCCCCGCTCCCCGCTCCCCGAGTATCAGACATCTCGGCCATCGGCATTTCTTACCAGATGCACGGTTTGGTGTGTGTCGACAAGCATCAGCAGGTGTTGCGGCCTTCCATCATCTGGTGCGACTCAAGGGCCGTTCCTTACGGCGAAAGGGCTTTCCGCGAACTGGGTGAAGAACAATGCTTGAGCCATTTGTTGAACTCGCCCGGCAATTTCACAGCTTCGAAGTTGGCCTGGGTGAAGGAGAACGAGCCGGAGCTGTTTGAGCGCATCGACAAGATCATGCTCCCCGGCGACTATATCGCCATGCGGCTGTCAGGTGAGGTGCGAACAACGGTGAGCGGACTGTCGGAGGGCATGCTGTGGGACTTCCAGGAGAACCGACCGGCGAAATTCCTGTTAGACTATTTCGGCTTCCCGGAAGACTTGATTCCTGAAATTGTTCCTACGTTTGGCATTCAGGGCTATGTCTCTCGCAAAGCAGCCGAGGAGACAGGACTGCCCGAGGGCATTCCCATCTGCTATCGGGCTGGCGACCAGCCCAATAATGCCTTGTCGCTCAATGTGTTCAATCCCGGTGAGGTGGCTTCCACAGCAGGAACGTCGGGCGTCGTTTATGGTGTCTTGGGCGAAGTGAACTACGATCCGAAGTCGCGTGTCAACACCTTCGCGCATGTGAATCATCTCACCCCTCACTCCTCGCTCCTCCCCCTTGAGGGGGAGTTAGAGGGGGTGTCCTCGCTCCTCGCTCCCCGCTCCTCGATTACATCCCTCCCCACTCGCTTAGGCGTTCTCCTCTGCATCAACGGCACGGGCATCCTCAATGCGTGGATGCATCGCAATGTGGCACCCGATCTGAACTATGCGGAGATGAACGAGCTGGCCGACACCGTACCTGTTGGCAGCGAGGGAGTGAGCATCATTCCCTTCGGCAACGGTGCGGAGCGCGTCTTGGAGAATCGTGAGATGGGCTGTTCTGTCCACGGATTGAACTTCAACAAGCATTCGCGGGCGCATCTGCTTCGTGCAGCTCAGGAGGGCATCGTCTTCTCTTTCTGCTATGGAATGGAGGTGATGCGGCAAATGGGTATGGACATCAGGCAGATTCACGCTGGGCAAGCCAACATGTTCCTCAGCGACATCTTCCGCCAGACATTAGCCACGACCAGCGGAGCCACCATCCACCTGATGGAAACCGACGGTGCCGCAGGCGCCGCCAAGGGTGCTGGCATGGGGCTCGGCTTCTATCGCGACCACAACGAGGCATTCGCTTCGCTCCGACAATTGGCCACCATCCAGCCTGAGGAAGAGCATCAAGACCAATGCCGCGAGGCTTACCAGCGTTGGAAGCAGCATCTCACTCCTCCCCCTTGAGGGGGAGTTAGAGGGGGTGTCCCCGCTCCTCGCTCCTCACTCCTCCCCCTTGAGGGGGAGTTAGAGGGGGTGTCCTCGCACCTCGATTCAAATCCCCAAATAATAACAACTTAAAAAAATTGATTCAAACAATGACAAAAGAATTTTTTCCGTTTACAGGAGTAGTTCCCTTCGAGGGAGCTGAGAGCAGAAACCCGATGGCCTTCCATTATTATGAGGCCGACCGGGAAGTGATGGGCAAGAAAATGAAGGACTGGCTGAAGTTCGCGATGGCCTGGTGGCACACGCTGGGACAGGCCAGCGGCGATCAGTTTGGCGGACAAACCCGTTCATACGAGTGGGACAAGGCCGACACGGCTCTGCAGCGCGCCAAAGACAAGATGGATGCTGGCTTCGAGTTCATGCACAAGCTGGGCATCAACTATTTCTGCTTCCACGATGTAGACCTCATAGAAGAGGGTGCTACCGTTGAAGAATATGAAGAGCGCATGAAGGCAATCACCGATTATGCACAGGAGAAGATGCGCCAATATCCCGACATCCACCTGCTGTGGGGCACAGCCAACGTGTTCGGCCACAAGCGCTACATGAACGGTGCTGCTACCAATCCAGACTTCGACGTGGTGGCTCGCGCTGTCGTGCAGATCAAGAACGCCATCGACGCTACCATCAAGCTCGGAGGAACCAACTATGTGTTCTGGGGCGGACGCGAAGGCTATATGTCGCTGCTCAACACCGACCAGAAGCGCGAGAAGGAGCATCTGGCACAAGTGCTGAAGGCCGCCCGCGACTATGGCCGCAAGCAGGGCTTCAAGGGAACTTTCCTGATTGAGCCGAAGCCCATGGAACCCACGAAGCATCAGTACGATGTAGACACGGAGACCGTCATCGGATTCCTCCGCGCCCACGGATTAGACAAAGACTTCAAGGTGAACATCGAGGTGAACCACGCTACTTTGGCCGGTCACACCTTCGAGCACGAGCTGGCTGTCGCTGTAGACAACGACATGCTGGGCAGCATTGATGCCAATCGCGGCGATGCACAGAACGGATGGGACACCGACCAGTTCCCCATCGACAACTACGAGCTGACGCAGGCTATGCTCCAGATTCTGCGCAACGGCGGGTTCAAGGATGGTGGCACCAACTTCGACGCCAAACTGCGCCGCAACAGCACCGACCTGGAAGACCTCTTCATCGCTCACATTAGTGGTATGGATGCAATGGCCCGCGCACTGCTCAATGCAGCTGCCATCATCGAGGACGGCGAGCTATGCCGTCGGCTGAAGGAGCGCTATGCTTCGTTCGACAGCGGTAAGGGGCACGAGTTCGAAGAGGGCAAACTCTCCTTCCAAGATATCTATGCCTACGGCAAGCAGGTAGGCGAGTCCAAGCAAACCTCTGGCAAGCAGGAACTCTTAGAGACTATCGTCGCCTGGTTTGCCAAATAGTGGCGCGCTGGTTTGCCAATTAGCGAAAGATTTGCAACATCATACAAGAATTGGGTGTGTGCCGCAAAGCATGTTCTCAATTCTTGTTTATTGATTCAAAGTTACTGTTGATCACCCATCACCCAACACCCAACACCCGAAGTAAAAAAAAGATAGAATGGGGGGTTAGGAAAACCTGCGGTTCAGTCGTTATATAGACGAAAAGGGCGAGCCATTGAGCACTCACGTCTATGACAAGAAAAATAAGACAAGCGAAAAAGACAGCCATGAACAGGGAGCAAACCACAGAAATCTATCGCCGCCTGCGCCCCATGATGGAGCAGAAGGCAGCGCAGATGCTACACGATGCGGAGGACAGCCGCGATGTGGTGGCCGACCTCTTCGTGCGGCTGACAGAGGGAACATTGGCGGTTCCTGACATCGGCGCCGAGGCTTACCTGATGGGCTGCGTGCGCCATGCGTGCCTCGACCGACTGAAACACCTCTCTGTTCGCGAGCGCATCAAGCGCCGACTGTCGCTCAGCCAGCCTTCGACGACCGAGGAGAACAGCCGGGAAGAAATGCTCCTCGACCTGCTGAGCTATGCCGAAAAGAACTTCACGCCGCAGACCTGGCGCGTGTTTCAGCTGCGATTCGACGAACATCTGAAGTACAAGGAAATAGCCGAACGGCTGCATATCAGCGAAGTGGCTGTCTACAAGCACTTGGCGCAAGCCCTGACGAAACTGAAAACCCATTTTAATTCCTGACCCATGACCCAAGAAGACAACAACACCAAGCTGGAACGGCTCCTGCTGATGACTGAGCATCCGGAGCAGTTCACCGACGAGGAACTCAGCGAATGGCTCGCCGACGACGACATGCGGAACTACTATGAGCTGATGGTGAGCGCCGAAGAAGCGTTCGGCCAACGGCAACGCAGCCACAGGAAGCGCTATCGCATAGCCGCTGTTTTCGTCGGACTGCTGCTCGTTTCCACCCTTTCGTTCGCCGCCTATCACGTTTTGATAAGGGGCGAGAGGGCAGAAGCGAGAGGTGAGAATCGGCTGGAAACGGTAGATTCGCAGGCCAACAGCCGCACGGCGGATAGTCTTTCGCAATCAAGTCGCGCCCAAGAGTCGCCGGCCGAGCCCGTCCACAAGACCTTTGAGAATGCGGAACTGGAGCAGATGCTGGACGAGATGGCTATATATTATAAGGTGCGCGTGCGATACGAGAACGAGGAAGTGCGCCACCTGCGCCTCTACTACGAGTGGGACGGCAGTACGCCATTGGAAGACATCGTTCGCACATTAGACCAGTTTGAGCATGTCAGCCTCACGCTGGCCAACGAAACCATCACCGTCAGATAATCCGAAGAGCCATGAAACATCTACTTTTCCGCGTTTTCGCGCTTTCACTTTTCTACCTTTCCGCTATGTCCTTGTCGGCACAAAGCGTGTCGCGCAACTATCGGCAGCAGTCTATGCCCAGTGTGCTGATGGATCTGGACAAGGCTTCCCAGCGCTATCATATATCCTTTATTTACAACGACTTGGAGGACTACACCGTGACGAAGCGCATCCGCCAGGCCTCGATTCCCGATGCCGTGCGCGAGGTGGTGGGCTACTATCCGATGACAGTCACCGTAGGCGACAGCACAATCCTCGTGGAATGCGCGGTGAAGGAAGATACGAAGCTGATAGGCCGACTCGTCGATGAGCGTGGCCGGCCAATGGCCTTTGCCAATGTGTCGCTGTACAGCGTGCGCGACAGTGCGTTTCTGGCAGGCGGCGTGAGCAACGACAACGGCGACTTCGTGATACCCGTCCGGGCGCGCCGGGTGCTGATGAAGGCTTCGTTTGTGGGCTATAAGACCCTCTGGCGGCCATGCGAGGTGGGCGAGATAGGCACCTTGCGCATGACGCCCGACGAGTATGTCATCCGTGGTGTGACGGTCAGCGGTTCGCGTGTGTTGAACTTCGTGGACAAGTCTACCTATACCTTCACCCCCGAGCAGATAGCCAATGCCCGCGATGTGCGCGACTTGCTGACCCATGTGGAGACGCTTTTCTTCGACCCGACAACCAACAAGATAGCCCGCAGGGATGGAGGGAGCGTGAAGATTCTGCTGAACGGTGCGCAGGCTTCCGACATCGACCTGAAGAGCGTTCCGCCCGAGAAGATTATCCGTGTGGAGTATTACAACATCCCGCCAGCGCGATTCTCCGACGCAGGCGCACTTGTGAAAGTCTATACGCGGCGGTTGGACACGGGTGTGAACGGTGGCGTGGAGGCCCGGCACGCCTTGACGACAGGCTTCGGCGACGATGAAGGCTACCTCAACTTCACGTCGGGCAACCACCAGCTCTCGCTCTCTTACTGGTTCAGCCTGCGCGAATACGACGACCGCCACTACACCACCGACTATGCCTACCAGCTGAACCGGCAGCCGATGAACTACCACCTGAAGGGCAACGACCAGTTTGGCTATCGCAACCACGACCCCAACATCAAGTACACCTATAGTCGGGAGAACGACATCACGGTGCAGCTGAAGGCCAATCCCGGATACCTCACGTATCACAGCCACGGTCACGACGACATTGAGGCGGCGGGAATAGCAGCTCAGGGCGATGATGCCTCGCGACAGAAGAACTTCGGGCCCAACCTCAACGTGTATGTTTCGAAAGTGCTGCCCCACGACCAGGAACTATCAGTGGACCTCGTGGGAACCTATTACCACAATCGCGACAAGAACGCAAAAAGGCAGATAACCGACGAACAGGCCGTCGTGCTGCTTGAAGACACCGTCCGTCAGCGGGGCGACAAATACTCGTTTATCGGCGAAGTGGCCTACACCAAGATGTGGGGCAAGCGCAGTCTGAGTCTGGGCTATCGGGGGACGTTCGGGCAGGCACAGGCCACCATCAGCAACGTGATGTCTGGCTATCAGGACTATCGCTATCGGTCGGCTTCGTATCAGCACTATCTCTATGCCGAATACTCGGGCAACCTCCGGCAGTTGCTCTATCGGATAGGTGCCGGGGCCACGCATGTGACCAACGACAACACCGACACGCGCGAGCAACGATGGTTCTTCACACCGAAGCTGGTGCTGGCTTTCAACCCCTCGCAGCGCGTCAGTCTGCAATGGGAGAACAGCTCGTGGACCACGACGCCGGCCATCTCGCAACTGAGCAACAATGCGCAGCTCCTGATTCCCAACGTCATGAAATGGGGCAATCCCTCGCTGCGGGCCTTCTCTACCTACGACTCGCGCCTCACGGCGAAGTGGAACACCCCGTGGCTGAATGCACAGCTGACGTTGCTCTACACCTATCGCGACTCGCCTATCAACATGTATTGGACGGAGCAGCAGGTCAACGGGCGGACCTACATCGTGGGAATGCAGGAGAACGCCAACTATTCTTCTGACTTCGGTCTGCGTTGTATGCTGACCCTCCGTCCGTTTGGCAGCGAGGTGCTCAGCCTGCAAGTGGGAGGCGGTGGCATGCGGCAGACCGTGAGCAGTCCTATCATCGGTCACTACCACCACACCTACGCGCCGCTCTACTATGCCATCAGCTTCCGCAAGGGAGCATGGGGTGCCAGCTACGAAGGTCTTGTGCAGTCGAAACTGTTGAGTGGCTCTACGCTCGACGCCGGTGAGAACCGCTCGCACCTGATGGCTTTCTGGCAGAAAGGCAACTGGCAGATCAATGCCACATGTTGGTGGCTGTTCACCCGCTCGAAGTATTCGTCGGCCTCACTGCCCACCAACATCTTGCAGTGGAACTCCCGCACATGGATCAACGACAATGCCTCGATGATCACCCTCGGCTTCAGCTACAAATTCTCCTCAGGTCGCAACCTGAACTACCAGAAGAAACTGCAGAATGCCGACAACGACAAAGGCTCGTTCTAAATGATTTTATTCAAGTTTCGCAAGTTCCTAACTTGCCAGTTTTAATTGATAGATTTCAACG
>ERZ842401.4597-NODE-4597-length-15914-cov-5.587490_pt1 | contig 15914 bp, 8 predicted proteins | sample MGYA00521270_ERZ842401 | MGnify/ENA primary metagenome ERZ842401 (study PRJEB31892, sample SAMEA3878208) | bioreactor metagenome | biome: Moose rumen | place: Sweden | collected 2011-10 | study: EMG produced TPA metagenomics assembly of the PRJEB12797 data set...
TTATAACTAGGCTTTAGACCACCATATACGCTGTTGGTTATTAACCACCCTGCTTTTGTTGCGGGAGGTTTTTTAGTTTTTATTTTTATGTATATTTACATTTTATCAACATGTAATATATAATTTTATATGTGGAGGTTATATGGTTACAATTATGTGTCAAACTCCAGAGGTGATACGGCTTGGACAGCTTACACCTTTTCAAGGTGACCTTAAAAAAAGAACTGTTAAAGATATAGCTGCACTTGCAGACAGTATTAAGACAGAAGGTTTACTTATGCCTTTTGCTGTTTGGCGACATGACAATATAAACAGTCTATTAGATGGGCACGGCCGTTATGCCGCATTAACTGAACTAGCTTTATGTGACGTTGAAATTATCACACAAGACTTTCCTGTTATTTATATTGAAGCAGATACAGAAGAACAGGCAAAAAAGATGCTTTTGCAGATTACGTCATCTTATGGTAAAGTAACAAAAGATGGCGTCATAAAGTTTTGTGCAAATATACCTAATTATAAGGCTCCGGTGATAAATAGATTTGTACATAAGAAAGTTTCTCAAAGAAAGTTGTCAGAACAAAAAAATGAACAGGTTATTAAAATTGTGGTGCCATTGGATAAAGCTCAAGCAGTTCTTGAGTTATTTAAGTCTGTAGAATATATTAAGGTGCTTTAATGACAGATACACAGGTAGTAGTTTCTAAAGATATAGATGATTGGGAACAGTTTATAGAAAAAGAAGATACTCAGGTACAGCAGAGCGCTATTTCTAAAGGGGAGTCTTTTTCTGCGGGTATTCGTAAGATGTTGCAGAAGCCTTCTTCTGATGATAGGCTTGATGTTAAAACTACTCGTGATTATAGTACTCTTCCACAGTTTGAATCTATATTTGAAATTGCTCGCAGTGAAAATTTAACAATCTCTGAGTTTGTTCAAAAAGACCCACAGTATGCACTACGTTTAGCAGAAAACTGTTACGCTAATTGGCAAAACATTTTGACGTCAGCTTCTATCACTGGTGGTCTTGAGATGCCGGATGATGACGGCGAAATAAGAAGATACTCAGTATCTAAGAACCAAACAAAGCTCATTGAGATACGTATAAATGAAGCTAGACGACAAATGGAGCTTGTCAACGAGCTTGTGTTAACAGCTTACAGTGATACTGACCAGCGTAAAGATACTCTTGAAAGAGCTATGTATAAACGAGCTTTACGTGGTGATGCACGTATGGCCATATATCTGCATGACCGTGTTGACGGGCGTCCTGCGGAAACTAAGCAGGTTGAATATGACTATGATAATGCGTATAACATTTACGCCATTATAAAAACACTTTTTGATAAACAGTTAGAAGTACTTAATTCTGGTAACGGTGTTAGACTTATTTGTTGTTCACGACGTGCTGGTAAAACTCATTTACTCGTTGCCTTGTGTATGATTGAATGTTTGCGTAAGCCACGTACACAAGTGATGTACATAGGTGAAACTATGGAGTTATCAGAGTCACTTTTTGATAAAGCAGCTCAGGATATTATAGATATTTGTCAGCTTAAAAATAAGCGTGGTATGCGTTTTGATTGGAAGCGTATGGATAATGGTTCTAGTATTACTATACGTGGTCTTTCTAATACAAAAGACCCTGACCAAATACGTGGTAAAGCTGCAAAAGTTATTGTAATAGACGAGTTCTTTCACTTGAAGTCAGAACTTCTTGAGTATATGCAGCGTGAAGTTCTTGAACCTATGCAAATGGACTACGCGGATGATTATATGTTTATTTGTGCCGGTACTCCTCCGCGTGTTAAAGGTACCTATGGTGAGAGAGTTTGGAAGACTTGGGACGTGCCCCATTTTACTTGGACGTGGCGAGATAACCCACATCCTGTTGCAATTGAGTCTCGTAAAGATTTTGTTGATAAAGTATTAAAGGATAAAGGCTTAGATTGGTCAAGTTCATTTGCACGGCGTGAGTATAATGGTGAATGGGCGTATGATGACGACTTACTTCTTTATCCAGAATACCATACTTATGATAGACGTGAAGCTGTGCCGACTATTTCTGCATCGCGTATACTTTTTGGTATTGACTATGGTGTTGGTGATAATGATACTATCTGGGGCTGTGTTTGGAATGATGATGAAAAACGTGGCTATCAGTTCTGGGAAGATAAGTTCAATCGTCTTGATATAATGGACAGAGGTATTTCACAATTGGAATATCTAGGTGAGCAAGTAAGAGCTGCATGGCGCACCGCACTTGATTATTTCCCTGATTTGTCGCCTAAAGAAGCCAATAAGCGTATTCTTTGGGATGCAGATGACTCTGACCAGCATCTTACTGATTATTTTAATATAAATCTTCGTCTTGATGGTGAAGGTTATGAAGACTTGCGCCTTAATATAACGAATGCGCATAAAACAGATAAGTCGATTATGTATGATAATATACGTGATTTATTGCGTCGTGGTGATTTGTTATTTATTAAAGGTGGTAAATGTGAGCAAGAGCTTATGTCTACTATACTTAAAAGAGGACCAAATGGTGAAGTTTATAAGGAAGTAGACCTTAAAGCGTATCATCCTGACCTTCTTCCTGCAATGCGGTATGCACTATTTAACGTTGTTAATATATAGAGGAGAATATAATGAGAGTTAAAGTTAAGTTGCCTTATGGTTATGGAAGAGCTTTTTTTGGTAAAGATAAGTATGGTAAGCCAATGTTTACTGTGTCTAGACCTCGGTTTCAAATACTTAGTGCACTTAAAGATGATGGGTCGTTTCTTCCAGATTCTGTGTACATACCTAAGTCTATTGAGATGGGTCCTGAAATGTATCAGTTTCTAAATTATATGCCAAATGTAGCTGCACGTGAAAATGAAGATTTACACTATGACGCTGAAGTTGAGCCACGTCCTCGTAAAAATGTAGATGATACGTATGCTTATTATGGCTTTGGTAATAATCCTGATGCAATAGGTAACACTGAGAACAATGGCCTTGGGTTAATTGGTTATGGAAAAACTCAGGTACCTAGGGGGTCATTATTTGATACGTTTGTGTATTCTAAAAAACTTGATACGCCATCTCCAAATGGTGAAAATAAAAAAAGTGCTGTTTTAAGTAACATTTTAAATAACTCTTGGGACTTTAATCCGTTGTTAGGCCCTTTATATGAGTTTACAGATACTTCTTATGACCCTAATAATGACCCTGAAAACAAAGGACCAAAGCCAACAGACCACTGGGTGCCTTATATAAAAGATGGTAAGTTTGTTTTTCGTCCAGATGGTACACAAGTTTTTAGGCCAGTACCGTTAGTACAAAGTCTTCCTATATATAATTTCAAGCACCCTATGTATAAAGAAGATGCTGATAGGGCTTGGCAACTAGTTCATGATGTTCCTTCAGCTTTAGATTGGAGTAGTTGGGGGGCAGCACCATCTTATGCTGATTATAATGGTTTAATAAACACAAATAAAAAAGGAGACCCTAAAGTTCTTGATTATTTACTGGCCAATTCTAAATTAGCAGCTAAAGAAGGTTACTTTGAAGATTGGCCTGATATTAAAAAGGATGCATATCAGAAGGTTAGAGACGTTAAAGGGCTTAGGTCAGTTGAAAAGTTAAAAGCTGCTAGAGAAAAAGATATTGATGATTTGAAAAAAGAGCAGGATAAAGCAAGAATTATACTTCATTCTAAGAATCACATGACAGAAGACGGCGCTAAAATGTCAAGGGAGGATATGAAAGAGGCGTATAGGCGTATGTTCTTTCTTTTTGCTAAGAATCATCCGGAGGTATTGGTGGCGCATGGCGTTGACCCTTCTGAAAAAAATAAAGTAGCTAAGTTTGTTAGAGAGCAAGGCTTTGGTAAATATAATGTTTTACCTAGTGATGACGCTAAAATGCTAGTTATATTAGACGACTATAAAAAGCATAAAGATGAAGAAGCTACACAATCAAATATCTTAGATGGTGTAAGGGAACCTTTTAATGGATAATAAGTATTTGTTCCGTTTATATCACTTTAATAAGAATGGCAATATAAGCAGTCCATTTTTAGCCTCATCTAGTAGCCAGTTTGGTATACCTATAACGGCCACTAGTACCAGAGATGATACTACAAATGACTTTGGTGCTTTGTGGCATAAAGGCAGGTTATATCCTAGAAATGTAAGACATTTTGGATTTTCTACTATTGGTAAAGTAGACCCAAGGTACTCTATATTTTCTGGTGATACTGACTATGATTTTGATGATGGTGTTTTTAATAGCATTCATAAGGAGCTGACTGCAAGTGTGCCTAAAGAGGCTCATGGGCAACAGACTCTTAAAAATTTGTATACTGACGGTGAAAAAGATGACTATGAGTTTTTGACAAATACAAAATATTCTCCACGTGAGCGTTCTAAGTTCTTACATAAGTTTAATACAGGTAAAGATATTGATGGAGCTAATGCATTTACAATATCTCCTAAGTGGTTTAATTTTGATTCAGACAATGTCTGGGATGACCTTGCATACGATATAGATATGTATAGAACGTTTGATAGACCTGATGAAGGTGATAAAGTAGTTTTAGTTACTACACCAGAAGATAAGATTTTGTCGGTAGACGAACTGACTAAAAAAGGTTATACACAACAACGTGATTTTCCATCAGAGATAGTAACCTCTGAAATTACACCATTACGTGTATTTAGTGAATATCCGAAAGCACTTGCTAAGTATGATATTTTACGTGATAAAGGTGCTTCTGGACCAGAGGCTTTTTCTGAATCATTTAAGATTGAGCCTAAGCAGATTGCATCTGATGCGCAATTAAAAAATATTTACGTTGACATGTGCCGTAACAAAGATGCTAATTTGAAACAGTGCAGTATACTTAAAGGTATTAAGGAGTTAGGACAATGAAGAAAAAAAAGAAACAGATTAAAGAGCCATCTTTGTTTCGTAAGATAGTTGATATACATTTTGAACAGGCTAGACGTAGAAAGGTAATTAGACAGCTACAAAAGCAATCTTGGTCGTTTGATTTTCTTGCGCTGTTACTTGTAAAAGCGTCTCAGATAGCTGGACAAAATCTTTCTTTGTCTATCACAGATAGAGAAGGTGTAACTTTTACGTTGCTATATGACAAAGCAAAACAGGCAGATTCTGTAGAACGGCTTAATGATTCTATTTTTAACCATTTAGACGATGATACAGCTGTAGCGGATTTTATTGCTAAGAATTCTAGGAGATAATATGGCTACGAAGAAATTTATTAAACTATATAGCATACTTAAAGATGATATCGACTCTAAAGGCAATATAAACCCTAACGCCGCACTGTACCCTTTATTTGCTGAACAGTATAAAGATAATACGACTGGTAAACGTTATGCTGATTTGCCCCCTGAACAGATAAAAGAGCACTTATCTGATGAGGATACGCCCTATGATAATTCTACAAATTCACATCCTAATAGGACTGTAGACGTTATAGAAAGGAGTAGTAATCCGACCATAGACACGAATGTTATAGGACAAGTAGGTCCGAACATGAAGCGCGGCTTTTCTGTACTTGCTTATTCTAACAGAGATAAGCGTAATGGTAAGGATTATTTTACTAACTGGTATAGGCATTCACATGATAAACATAATATTGACTATTTTCCTGATTTTGAAAATACACCTGGTTATAAAAAAAGCTATGCTACTCCACAGAATGACACAAAAACGCTATCTAGGTTATTAAGCAATTTTGGTAACACGAGTGGCAGGTTTTATAGTATTCCTCTTATAGTTACTGCTGAAGACAGTGATATTATAAATATAGATGACGTGCTTAATGACAATTATGACCCGTTAAGAGATTTCTCGTCTGAACAGCAGCTAAAGCGCATCATAAAGAGAAGCGTCATTCCTAATGGGCAATTTAAGATGGAGGCAGTAGATAGTAAATCAATTGCATTGCTAAATAGTGTGTTTAGTGAGTGCCGAGTTTCTGCAACTAATATTCTTAATAACATGCCAGATTTGGAGAACCTAGATTTACAGGATGTAATTAACTTACTAAAAGAGTTTAATTTAATATGTGATAACTTTATGGCAGCTGCGTACATGCGTAATTACTCTTCTCAAACTCGCAAAAGAGTGGATAAGGCCTTGTATGCACTAATTAACGGTGGTATAATACCTAATACTAGTGCTGCTATATTTCAGGTTAGTGAGTGTATTGATAATTTATATCTTGCATTGTCTAGACTTGAGAGTGAAAGAATGTCTGCTCCGAATAATGTTAACAAGTATCTGCAAAAGATACCTCAATTACTGTCAAAGCTAGAACATGACTTAAAACGTGCAGTTGGCATATTTACTGAAGCAACAAATACTCTTACTGAGTTTCAGAATTCTAATATTAGCATACCTATAAATATGTCTTATGATTTTTCAAAAATACTTGGTAAGGGTGGGGCATTCGATTGGTATGATAATACTACCAGTTCAGATGAGCGTATTAAAAACATAATTGATACAGGTAAACAAGTAACGTTATCTGACAAGCAGCAAAAATATATACTTGATGACTTTAATAATTTTTGTGATAATTATCAAAAACATAATAGATTGTTAAAAGGTATTAAGGAGTTAGGACAATGATAAATTGGGCAAGAGACATTATAAATAATGAGTATAGACCTACTCTTTATCCCGGTGAAAAGACGGATGATTGGACAATTCCTGAGGAGATAAGCACAGACTTCCATAGACTTAATAGTATAATTGAAAGTAAGTATTCACGTGAATATTTGAAAGTGTGTGCTTTTTTTAATAAAATGTTTCCATCACTTAAAACTACTGAATGGACACAGTCGTCATATAACGTGCCACCTTTTACTGCTATGGACCAAGAGCGTACTGATACTGGTTATGGCACTAACTATAATTATCTCAAACAGATTGTTGACCAAATTACTTCTCGACTTGGTACCATATCCTTTACGCCAATGCTTTTATCTGAAGAGCAAAGCTATGAGTACATAGTTTACAAGGATGAGGTCGAGCGTGTTCTACGTAAGTTTATTCTTGATGATAACCTAAACAGAATAAGTATTGAAGCCTTTCATAATGCGGCGATTCTTGGATATTCACACGTTTTCATAGACCCATTTACTGGTAGTATGATAAAGGCTAATGATTATGAAATAGGCATATTTGAAAGTCAATTTAATAGACGCCACATTAAACAGATGTTATATAGAGACTACTCATTCCCTGTATCAGATGTTTTTGTTTATATTAAAGACTTAGATGATAAACAGAACAAGGAGCTTTTACAGGATTTAAGTGGTAAGAACACTGTTGAGTTTAGTTTATATTTTAATTGCATAGAGCACAAAGTGTACGTTACGATAGCGGGTAAAACCCTTCCACCAGCTGATTATCCATTTGATGAAGTTCTTATGTCAACATTTACTTGGGACACGAGCTTCTCTCGTCAACTTACGTCTTCTATGTTTGATTTATTATATCCTATTCAACGTGAGATAAATAGAATTGCGGCTAAAAAGCAGCAGATAATACGTATGTATAAAGGTTCTGTACCTGTATTTAATTCTGATGTTGACATTGCTCTTAAAGCCATTTCTAATGGTGCAGGCGAAGCACTTTATATTGACTCATCGCGGTCTACTACTGAGTTGATGACAGTCATAAATCCAACGCCACTTGACCCTCAACTAGACTCTGAGATACAATCACACAAGTCCACCATGTATGAACTTGCAGGTATTCAAAATGCGTCGTTTGATATGGAGAATATGCGTTCAGCAGCTGCTGTTATTGCGCTTGACCAGACTAGAGATAGTGTATTTCAGGCGCAGATGTCAGGTATGTCACAGTTTATTAAGTCTTTACTTGTGCTATATATTAGATACTTTGCTGAATATCCATATATGTCTGGTGATAAGCGGCAAGTTGATTGGAAAGTTGTCTCAAAGTTAATTGACCAATCTTACATAAATATGCAGCCTGTGCATCTTAATGACCCTTTATCTGAGGAGCAAAAAGCCATAGAAACTCCAGTTGACTATATTAAGTTGGCTACCTCTAGACTACTACTTGACGTAATAAACGGTGAGGTTAGCTATGACACACTGCCTTATTATTATGACCCAGCAGACTTAGTTGTAGCTGTGGCAAGTGTTCTTATTAAGTTTGAGGCTCTTGGTATTGACGTGCCTATGACTATACATAGGTTTCTTATGGCGGCGTATCTTGATAGTGTTAAATTTGGACAGGCAGTACTTTAGGGGGTAATATGGAGAATGGACAAAAAAATGTAGTATCTTTAGACGCAGGGTTGGATATTAGAAGTTCTGATATGCTTGTTCCAATTTCGGAACCTAAGTTTCAACATAATAGACAAAAGTTTCAAGGCAAGTATTTGCCGTCGTCTGTTCGGTTTGAGCATGACGGTTGGGCTGTGGGCAATGATGTTTATCAGTTTGATATTGCGGAAGCTTTTGTTGAGGCTGGTAGTTTTACTGTTTCAAAGCAGCTAGTTAATAGCAATCCTACATATAAGTTAATCGTTAAAGATAGTAATAAGAAGCAAGTAGGTAGTGTGTATTACATCCCCAGAAGTAGTATTAAGAAGTTTAGCACAGATACTGCTGAATTATCGACTACGTCAGGTCCAAATCCTATACTCACTGGACGTATAAATAACAAGCCGTTTCAGTTAAACTATGACTCTGTTAATGGAACTTTTGAAGATAAAACAGCTGCAGCTAATAAATTGATAATCACTACAGACCTTAAAGCAAATTATACGTTTACAGTGACGGTTAAGGACGCAGCTGCTACTATTGAATTATATTTTAGTGGTATGCAACTACCTTCTGAAGTACTTCAGAATGGAGAGTTATTATTAGGCAAGTTTAATACATACTTAGAAGGCTCGGGTGCTGTTTGGTCATCCAATAATTTTACTTTTACGCTTAGCGATGACGGTACATTCAGTATATTGTCAGATAAAGTTGACGGAGCTGTCATACGACATTTAAACGTTGATAATAACACAGGACTTGTATCTGGTAGCTTTACAGCTCCGCTTTATTTTATTGATAAACCTGCTGTTGCTCTAAAAGAGTTTTACCCATTTTTCAGTGGTCTAGCCGCTGCTGGTATGACGAACACGGTAAGTTTTAAAGCTGCAAGTGGCGTTTTGTTTAATGAGTGGTCTGTTACACTTACGGATAGAGAGCACTCGTCTTCTTCAAATTATAATAACCAGGATAAATTATTTCGTAACATTACCGCAGGACATTCTGATTATAATAAGCAGACTATAGAGCAGATTGTGCCTATATGGTTTGGTATTTCAGTTAGAAAGGGTCTTAGTATTTATACAACTGGGTTATCTGTAGTCACTGATGCAGGCAGTGTATATAATACATTTGACACTTCATATCGAGACGCAGATGACGATGCAGCGCTTCATCGTATACGTATTACGCTTAGTGCTACCTCTGATATAAAAAGGTATTCAGGTTCAGTAGTCTGTCCAAATGATTTACATATTTGGGAAGGCACCGAAGATAAAACATCTGATTATTTTAATGACTCAGCTGAGCTTATATCAAATATGTATACTATAAGTGTAACGTATAGTTATCGTTACAAATATAATGGTGGCACTGGGACTATGACAAAGACTATACCTAATTGTTTTTATCTTGATTCTGATTGGGTTGGGCTTGAAGATGGCGCAGATGTAACTAGTATGGTTACAGCTACAAACGCTACAATAGTAAGTGCTACAGTCCGCGTTAATGAGTCTATTTCTCGTTTTAATATAGATATTAGTAAGTCTAGATTTTATAATGGGCATAATTTCAGTATAAATCTAGCGACAGGGGTTATTACACCTCCTGCAAGTTTAAAAGGGCTAATATCTGATGCACCGTACAACGATGACTATTATAATGGTAACTTATTAGATGATGAGATTTCTTTTTGGGGGCGCTGTTGTAAAGGTAAAGTTTCTTCTAGTTTGTTTATTTCATCTACATCGGAGCTTACGTCAGATTTGGATGCTACAGTTTTTTCTATAGAGCAAGTGCCAATTTCAGAGCCCTCTAGATATATTGACCTTTCGGATATGTATTATCATAAAATAATACAGGCATCTTGTTTTGATAGTCTGTCTGTTATAGTTCATTTATGCTCCAAAAGTGTACCACAGTATATGTTCTATTCTACTGCTTCAGGTAATAAGTGCATGCCAGGTCATATTATGCACAGCAGTTTAAGATATTTAAACTCTTCAGATAGTAACTTGTCATATTATAAGGTTAACAAGACTTATTCTGCGAATGTTGTTGATACTGAGTATGGGCTACGTGTAACTGTTTCAGGAACTCCGGCTAAGTCTGTAGATGAGGCGCTGTTTAATTATGTCACTTCAATAAGCTCAAGCACTGACTTAAGTACACTGCTACCAGGAAACGATTTCACTGTAAATGTGGTAGACGAACTTATAGATACAATAACCTTTACGCCTGATAAATGGAGTGGTTGGGTAGATATTTCGGTAAATAGCCCTATTGACGCTGACTTTTTAAAAGATGCCAAACAAGATATTAGTATGTATGTAGGAGGCAATAAAGTAACACTTACATATTTATTACAAGGACAGTTGCCTACCTTAAACACAGCCTCAGTTACATATAAGACTTATAACTTAGATATGGCATTATTTAGTGATGACACTAATGACACTTCACAGAGTATATCACCGATACAAAGTTTACAGATTATATATTCCACTACAGCCCTTTATAGTTTATCTTTCTATAAGCCTTGTATTTTTGATAACACATTTGTATTAAAACAGTTGAATTTAGGTATTGCCAAGATACAGCAGACATCTACAGGCAATATGTTAACTGTTAATTTTGTCAGTAAGCAAGTTACTATACAGCTATATGACGAAGAAAATAAGACATTTGGACCAGCACAAGAGTGCGATGAAACTTGGGGAGATAAAAATTCGTTTTCACTATTATCTGAGTATATTAGAGACATTCGACTAGTACTTTGCGGTGTATACAATAGTAATAGGGTTACTGTTGATTCACTTTCTAGTACTCAAATGGAGATGGCTGTAGGTGATGAGAAGGCGTCTGTTGACCTTTCAAAGTTATTCGACCCTGAGTTTCAAACAAAAATGAGCTTTTTATATACTAGAGTTAATGAAGAGGAACTTAAAAGTGTCCAGTTTACTAAAGTGTTGACAGATAATGAGTTCCAATTTTTAAAACAACAATGGGACACTACTAATGAAACAGAAAACTTTTGGTGGTTAAGTGACAAATACATCCTTGCTCTTACAAAAAGTAAGTTGATAATTAAACTAAAGACGGAAGAATTGACTGATTGGGACGGGGACAAGTTTGTAGATGTAGCGTCTTTTGATAGAGCTTCATTTATTGATTCTGCTGTGCTTAAGTATTTCTGTTCTTCTGCGTATGCCGGGCAGTCTTCAAGGTTTATCACAATCCGTAGTAATGGTGACTTAATAGACATTTCAATATACAGTTTCTTTGACGATTCTGGCGAGCTGCTTGCCACGCCCGCTTTGACGCAAGTCACAGTGTCTTTGACTCGGCATGCTATAACAACTATAGGTGAAATACTATGCCCAGACAATACGTCTCTTCACACATATTCTGATATAATTGTCGATAGTTTTATATCACAGTCTGTGTGGTCTGCGACATGTATCGATAATAATTTAATCATAGGGTGCCATTACGACAATAACTTAAACCAGTGGGCAATTATATATCACCTGAACAATAACACTTTTAACGTTATGCAAGGGTATGGGTTCGTCGGTGTCGATGGGTCTCTTACTGGGGGTGAACTTCCTACCAAGTATTTTGATGTATCAAAAGGGTTTATAGGTGCAGTAAAATCTTTAGACGCATTGTCCGATACTGGCCACGACATAGCATCATTATCAGAATTGTTTACTGTTAAAGATACTATTGTTGGAACGGAATGTCAGCAGTGGTACATTAGTAAAGAAATTACATCGATTGTGTCTCACTTGACTTATGATACTGGTAGGTTTACAGTACATACTCTGCCGTTAAACAATAACTACTCTGTAGCATATGACTCTGCGTCATATAGTTCTACGATTCTTAGTGACTTTGATTTTAAAATAAAGCCACTTAAAGACCTACTGTTTGAAGAGAATGCTCTTTGGACAACTTTCATGGTTTTACTAGGTTTTCCGCTTGTTTATTTTTTTGACCCTAGAATATCTGTTGCAAACTATTTACAGCAGTCGCTTGGTCAAGCTGCCTATGTCCACTATAATTCTACTTCTGTGCGACAAGCAGTCGACACGTCTACTGAAAATACTGCACGTAATAATATCAATTATACGGAGAATGAGGCAAGTATAGATAATTTGAAACAAAAGATGGTTATTGATTCAGATGAAATATCTTTTGATAGGCAGTCTATTAAGCAAACTCAGAGTACTAGTAACCCTTATTCATCTTTGTTTACAATGTTTGCAGCGGCACACGTTTCTGCATTAGACTGGGGAATGGAGCAGTTACAAGTAAATAAAAACCAAAACCAGAGTGCCGTTTCAGATACTGGGCGCAAGTATTCTAATGTATTTATGCAAAATTTAAACAGTATGGCTATAGCTGGTATGACCCTTCAGTCTACAAACCCTGCCCAAACATCTGAAGTCACAGCGATTAAAACTTTAGATATGTTTTATTCAACATCGGATGAGCAGAAGGTTCAAGCAGGCCGTGGCTGGGTTAACCATAACTTTGTTGCGCAGTGTATTGCACAGTCTACTACAAGTGTGCAGTCTGAGTTCAGTCAACAGAAGCTATTGTACGTTATCTCTTCATTAACTTTATTGCCTATGCAACAGACTAATAAGATTTTGAATAATGCTATAGAGGCGTGTGGCGCCAATTTAACGTCTGTTGCTGGGCCAACTTTTATGATGGCAGGTGTAGCATCTGGTGGTACTGTTACAGGTCCTTACGCATTAGCTCAAGCAATACTCTATGGGACACTTCTTGTGGCACGAAATGCCACTGACATTGGGTTAGCATTAGTTCCAGAGCTACTATCTGCGTTAGGCGCAGATAGGTTGAATTCTACTATTGTGGCTAGACAGTCTGCGCATAATTATGACATTGAAGCTAAGCATAAGTATGGGTCTAAATCTGAATGTTTTATGTGGCCCTGCTTTGGAGTAGATACACCACAAAGCATAACGAACGAGTCAGTCGAGGCTGTCACACAAGATAAAAGTTGGAACTTGGACATACCGACGAGTAGCCCGCGAAGTAGAATAGACTATAGTCGACCTGACTTTGTAACTACTGACGTGTCCGATGCTATTATGGAAAGATTTAGTGGTAAAGTTCCATACTTTATTGCTATGACTAAAGGTAAACAGTCTAAAGCGACTCTACCTGACAACATGGCATATGTTATAGGCGTAGAGTCGTTCCTTGCTACTAATGACTTTAAGAATGAAAACATAAGTGAGTCTGAGCCTGTATTTCCAACACCACCTTTTCAAGATTATGTTGTTGATGCTGGTTGGCAAGTTAGTCAAACAGCATCTGTGGGTATGACTACTTGGGTTAGCGTTGGAGACACTAAAGTCATTGACGGCGAGTTTAGTAATATGGTTATTTCGGAAGATTTTTGTGGCATAGCCGCGCCATATACAGCTGTTGAAGTTAAACGAGGTGTTCAACAACAATACCTTAGACCTTGGGCTATTACGTCACAAGCACTCGCACTCAATCAAACAGGGTTAAATTGTTGCTTTGAAGAAAAGGCGTATCATGCTTTCGATGGGTATGGGTATCGTGTTATAAACTGGACAGGCTCTGCAGGGATGAATAAAGAACATTTGACTTGGTTGTATTCATTTTTGGTCAATGACAGATTTAAGCGTAGTAATAAGCTGCCGCATAACACGCATCTTGGTAATTTTAGTGGAGAGCCTATTACCGCTATACAGGGAGACTATAATGATAAAGTATTTACTTTAGTAACACAACCAGGTGAAAATAAAGGACTTACAGCAGGTACTATAGGCGAAGACAAGGATATACGGCGCTATGCTTTACCAGTTTTTAGTGAGTTTGTAAACACTCTTCCTGCAGCAGTTAAAACTGTATCTGCACAAGTATTATCTGTTATAGATGGTGTGACATCTCTTACAACTGAGAATAGAGACTTACAGACAGCATATAAAGCACCTTTATCTGTAGACTTTACTATAGGTAAAAATAAATACCGGTTTACTCAAGAATATATATGCTCATTAGAGCAGCAGTCAGGTATTACTCTAGTATCAGAGCTTGTACCGTGTCTTGGGCTTGAGTTTATTGGGTCAACTCCTTATGAGGCGTACTTGTACTCACAGGCCACACGTCAGTATTACAAGTTTACTGGTGGCTCTTCATTGCAGTGTATCGGTATGATAGAGCGGTTTAGAAATGTGGTTAATGGTCGGTATGACTTTGTTAATCAAGAAGTACTAATGCCTTGTTTGGCTACATTTTTACGACTAGATAAAACTGTGGCAGACGACTCGGATGAAACTGATAATGTGATTATTCCTAGACTTAAAGACAACGACTTTGTAGGTGAAGTATGGCCGCCATTAGATACGATATACAATACGAGAAGTTGGTTTAAAACTATATCTTTACCTTGTGGTATAGTTTATCAAGGGCCAAATAGGTGCATCATAAATAGGTTTACATTACAAGATTTTATGGTTAATCAAGTTAAAGATAACTATGGTCTTTGGAAGCGTGTACCTCGCGAAGTATACCATCCATTTCGTGAATACAAAGCTAAATATGAGACTGTTGACGAGTACATAGGTGATAGAGTAAAGATTAAAGGCTGGACACATAACCCTTTTTTGCTTGTCACTGCTCCTCTTGGTCTTAACAATGAAGTCGATTGTAAGTTTGAATGGGAAATAACTTTCTGTTGGCCAGTTGAAATGGATAAGTTATACGACATTGACAATTACGCCGTAGTTAATGTACAGGCTGAGACTATGACTCCTGGCGGTAAAGTTATCGCAGAAAGACCTACACATATTTACTTAACAAAGGAGTTGTTTACAAGAACAGGAAATTATGGGTATTACAGCTTTAGGTATCAAAGTAATTGTGGTGCTGGTAATCGTGAGCGTTTACACATTTGGAGTGACCAGTTCATCTGTATAAGTGGTCTACAAGTAGAAGTAGTACAAGTTACTACAAAACGTACAGAACAGCTTACACAGCAGCTTGATGTGCAACTATTAAAAGAGATATAAAATGTATATTTACATTTTGAATATATATACAGTATAATTTATAAGAGGTGTCTGGACAGATGCAAGACGATTTACCTAAAAAGTTACAACGAGCAAATACTCGAGTAGAACGACAATTAGAGCGACAAAGCAAAGCAGCCATAAAAAGAATAAAAAGAAGGGAGCAATTTTATCGTGAACAACAAAAGAAACGACAAAAAGAAGCTTTGCGACTTCAAGAGATTGCTCAGAACAAAGTTTTAGACGACTATAAAACTGAGTATGCTCATTTACAAATGGAATATGGTTCTGCAAAAAATGACCCTGCAAAACTAGAAGAACTTGGTAAAAGAAAGAGCGAGCTTGTTCAAAAATATAAAGACGACATGGCTGCTACCCAAGACTTAGAACAATATAAAAAGCAGTACGATGAGCAGTACGATAAGGAACACGCACCTGATGATAATCAACAGTCTGATAATCAACAGTCTGATAATCAACAGTCTGATAATCAACAGTCTGATAATCAACAGTCTGA
>ERZ842401.4598-NODE-4598-length-15907-cov-59.410800_pt1 | contig 15907 bp, 16 predicted proteins | sample MGYA00521270_ERZ842401 | MGnify/ENA primary metagenome ERZ842401 (study PRJEB31892, sample SAMEA3878208) | bioreactor metagenome | biome: Moose rumen | place: Sweden | collected 2011-10 | study: EMG produced TPA metagenomics assembly of the PRJEB12797 data set...
CATTTGGATTGCCTCTGCAATGCCCCCTTCTTCACACCTCCAATGACCAGATAAGTCAGAGCTTTTGTCTGTCAAAAGAGAAAAGCGACGATGCGAAGTTACATGTAATGAGAGAGGCAAAAGAAAAATGAGGAAAGAAACTGTCGCAATTTTGGAAGAGTTAACTTCCGAGTATGATTTTGCAGCGTTTTCCATACTCTTAATTTGTTTGATATGCTCTTTTGCCTTCGATTTATTACCATCCGAAAAGGGAGTGCAATCGGCTCCTTTTTGTGCCACTTCCAGATGCCAAATCCGACAAGTTGCATCAGTGAAAAAGATAATCATAGAAAATCGCATTAGTCTCAGATATTTTTTGTAACTTTGCACCATGTTTCAGTGGCACATGCACCACGTTTCGTATGCTTGGATTTATTTAACACAATTTTGGTGCAAGTTTGTTACGTTTGAGAAAAACAAATTTTGAAACCACTGAAACACAATAGATTACAAAATTTCTGAAACCTACGAAATAAAGCATGGCACCATAAAAATGCACCGTCAAATACCTCGTAATCCATTTCGCCCATGCTCCTTCCCATTTTGGGAGTATGGAGAATGCCCACATGATGGGGCCGAATATGGTGAGCATGCCCAACATTATCTGTTGTATGTATATGGTAGCCCACCAGCCTATGCGGAATATGACAAGGGCCAAGAAAATGACAATCTTATCGAAGGCAATCATCATTCCGGCATAAGAACTGCTTATCCATGCCAGTGAGCCGTTTTTCTGGGTTTCGGTCACAGCTCTGTAGTCACCAACTACACCAGTGACATCTGCAGCTGTGTTTGTTACGCCTTCATTTGCTGTCTTGAAGGTGGCCATTCTGTTTTGGAGCATTGTGTCACGCTGAAGAATGAGGGGACGCATGGCATCCAGTCTCTCCTGTACCTGCGCAGCCTCTATCTCATAGAGATCGTGGGTATAGGAACCGATACAGTTTGGCACATAGGCCAGAACACCTAACACGGATGGGCCATTACCGCCATGAGGGTACCACCAGAACATGACAATGGCAATGCCTAATACACGTATAATCTTCAATACGTCGAAAGGCTCGCCCTTGACCATCATTTTATAGGCCATACCGGCGGCCATGATGATAGAGAAGAGGGCACCCAGGGCCATACACATCTCCAAGATCCACCAGAACGGGCCACTGGCTCCAATGAAGGTGGAATCGGTAAGAAACTCGTTTGTCTGGAAGATGACAGAATCGATCTCGCTTTCAAGGAGATTAATACCAAAATCTGAAACCAGACTGTCTGCCATCTCTGCTGGAATAGACTGTGCTTGCAAATTCAAACCTGAGAAAGCAAGCATAACAGCCATCAATAATAATCTAATTTGCTTAATTCGTTTCATTTGACATTTATTGTTTAAGTTAGACATACATAATTATTCAGTACCTACACCGCCAGTTGCGGAAGCAAGGGCTACTTTCCAACGGCCGTGGGAGGCACGGGCGATACGACCTATCTGAGAAGAGTCAGCTGGGTGAACTCTGTTAGAAGTTTGAGAGATGAAATACTTGACCATCTTCGCAGAACGGAGATAGTCAAGGTATTCGCATACCTCTACATTCTTATTGAGAATATCCTTGTAAATCGCAATATACTGCTCCTTGCGGGAACCTTGCGGCATATACTCGTTACGAATGGCATCAATGCCACACTGGATGGCATTATAACGCTCCAACCATTCCCGGTAGGACTGGACGGAGCCACCATTGATAGTGATTCGCTCGATATTCTGCTTCAAGAGAGCAAGTTTGCCCTCTATCTTGCCACGCTCTACCTGCCAAGCGACATCGGTAATGCCTGGCATACGGTCTGCTATATTTAGCAATTCGACACGCATACGGTCATTCAGTGCACTGTCAATGGCTTCTGCATAGGGCTCTTGCTTCTGTAACGCCAAATGCATCTGTGTGCGGAAAGCCTGCTTGTTTGTTAACATAGCACCGTTGCGGTAGTTCTTATGGAACATATCATAATAGAAATCTGGCGTGAAACTGCCCAGACCTGTCTCACCAATGGTAAACTGGTTCATGACACTGGCATCATGGTTTGTGGTCATTCCAGTCTGTGCATTTCCTTTCACGGAAAGAAGTGCACAGGCAGAAGCGAATAATAGTGTAAGAAACTTGTTGTTCATATATGTATTCTTTAGCTCTTTATCGGTGAAGACCATTGCTTATTTTCGTCTCTGTCACGATTTCATCCAGAACCTTATCGAGCTTTTCTAACTGCTCCTTATTAAGTGCATGTATGCAGTCAATGGCAACCTTCTGGGCGAGAATCTTCCGATGGGCAATATCATTCTCTTCAGATGTCTTTACACCAGGAGTCTTTATCGCATCGTAATAATCATTGAATGCATCTCGGAGCCATGCATACCCGGTATGCAGCCCCTTCCTCGTAATGTGCTCGATGGCATACTGAGTTGTCTCTTTACGGAGTTTCTCGATTTTTGGAACTTCTTTCATCGTGTTTCCTTTTTTAATTCGACTTAACGATGTAATCCATGACTATGATGCTGTTCAGTTCCGTTCTTCGCAAGATCCGTCAACTCATCATGTGCAGACTGCTTCCACGCGTCTGGAGTGCGAGCTTCGGCAAGTATGCCCTCTGTTCCTTTCCATAGATCTTCAAAAAGCGCAGTCCGCTCTTCTGCAGACAGTCTCATCCCTGATGGGAGAATACTCTTCTCCTGTTCAGGTTCAAACTGGCGTGAGGAAGGAGAGGTTGTTCTGCTGATGATGGCCTCCTTTGCCTGGTCTACATACAATCCTGCCTGTTCTGTGTAGAAATCATTGAGTAGGCCTGCATCATCTGACACTTCAGGATAGGGAATACTGCCAGACTCTTTCATTGATAGGATCTTGTCGGCAAGGTCTTTACCGAGGTGCTGATGGAGGCTGCTTCCTATCATATAATCTGCCGGATTTTTCTTGCCTGTTTCGAGTATGTGGTCGCCCCAGTCGATGTTGGCGTCAATAATCTTCGCTCCCACCAAATGAAGGATGTGGTCATTACTTGTCACAAGACCTTTAACGGTAACGCCTGTAACTTTATTCTGGTCTGGATCTGGTCCACGTCTCTCCACGTCCACTTCAATCGCCTTGACCGGATGCTTCACCAGAAAATCCGCCGTGTACTTCTTAGGTCTTACAGCATTGAGCTTGTTGTTCAATTCTCGGAGTAAGCCGTCATAGTCATATTCTTTTGGGGCTTGCCTGCCAGACTTAGCTAAGACAGGACTAAGGCCATACGTGCCGCCAAAAAAGTGTCCCACCTCGAAGTCCATAACAACTTCAGTTGAATTGTCGACATCGGTAAGTGTGAAATCGTCATTACCCAGCATCTGGCGAAGTTGACCGAGCTTCTGATTAATGGCTTCGTCGCGTTCGTCGGTGAAGTCGGTTCTCGTACCCTCTACATAACCCGTGTAAGCCTGTAGTTCACTATCGTAGCCGGTTTCGACCAGCTTCACAGAATTTTGTTCGTTTTTTGTTTCCATATCTTCTACCTTATTGCTATATATTATATTTGAATTGTTTTCTGGCTGTCGCCCGTTATCGTCAGCGAAAAGGTTAAGTTCCTCTGGCAGAGCTGTTAGATGTAGCCTCTTTGTCTCTTGCAAATTCTGTTGAATTATAGTATTTGTAATGACAGTCCTTACCATCAGCCCTTTGGACTTTGCTGTCTCGATCATGTTCATAGTTCCTCTTGACTGACCATCCCAGAAAGCTATCAGAGCATGAGCGTTATCGGCCATCTTGGCGTTCCTAATAGGGCCTGCGGAATTGCCGTCCCTATCCCAGTCGGCAGGGTATCGCTCGATTCGGTAGCCGCGTTCACGGGCATACTGTTCGCCGAGTCTGTCAGCACCTCGTGCTGTCCCGCTGACAATAACAATATTACTGTCATGCTTTCTATTGGACAGAATGGCATCACACTTTTCTCTCAGAAAAGCGTAATCCGAAAAGTCGCGGGTTCCAGCAATTATCACCTTAAAGTCTGCTTTTGCCATATTTCTCTTACTTTATCTGATTGACTTGGCGTTGTTCCACCATTCACGCCGGCATCTTCTAATAATTTCAGTCTTAGTCGCTGGACTGAGCCTTGGCCTCTGGGTTATTTCATTCCATACATCGAGGAACGAAGTATAGCGGAGTGCAAGGGTCAGCTGTCCCAACTGGTGGTTGATCTTGCGGAGCTTCGGGCGTATGCCACTGATGACTTTGTTTTTCTCCTGTTCGGTCATCTTGGAGTTTTCTATGCAGACCTTACGGATATCCATGAAGATATCAAGGCTGCTCTTGATCAGGTTGCGGTACACCACATTCCGACGTGTGGAGAAAGCCACTGCCAGGACATTCGTAGGACTGGAGGAAACGACCTCTGCGAGGTTCCTGACATGCTTTGATGTCTTGGTGACCTCATAATAGACACCGTATATTTCAGCAGCTATCGTCAGGATGTTATGAAACGCATCCAGATAGTCGTTGAACTCACGCTGGAACTCAGTGGTAGCCTCTATCTCTTCTTTCGTCCAGATATGCCCTGCTGTTTCGAGACCCTGCATCTTCAACTGGGCCTCAATGGTTTTCTTGGCCTGCTTCGAAGCCTTTCTTATTGCATATTCGCGTCCCACGTCGATGCCTTGGCCGGAAATAGTTAAAGGGAACAGAAGAACTGCCCCCATCAGGATTGCTATTATTTTCGTTCTATTCATTTCGGCGTTTCTTTTACCCGCAAAGATAAATAAACACGCGCGAATAATAAGCGTGGAAAAATTTTAAGTCATATATTAACAATTTTACGACCCCTTTCAGCGAAAATCGCCTACCTTCACAGGCAAGCGATTCCAAAAATTCCGTTACTTATGGGCAATTATATCGTTAACGGTTTGTGACAGCCATTAGACTTGTACTATAGATTGCAGTCAAAAGCAATATCTTTTAGCAACTTAATGAGAGACACCAGCCTTCCTGGTTTCATCCAATCAGGTGGACCAGGAAGGAGCATTGGTGTTGACAGGGCAAGCTGTCCGGCGAGGGCATAGCGATTTTGCAGACTTCCAGTTTCAGAACCGAAATTTTCAACCAATCCACGTTCAGCTTGCTTTTCATGCCACTCAAAGTAACTGTTAAACAGTTCCTTTAACTGCCTCTCGATATTTGGAGTATATGAATGTAACAGGTACTTTCTCAATAAATCATTGAGGGCTGTGTATTGTCGTTCATTCTGCTTCCATATTGCCTGCGCCATACTGTTCGATTGTGATTACATTACTTTTGTTATTTTATTATACCATCTTGTTTACATACTTACATGTTTTCTACTATACATTATTATATGTATGTACGTACACACGTGTACATGATTATATGTCCGTCGAAATACAGCGGTACATTATTACATATATACATAAGCACACGTTTACAAAACGTCATCGATATTTTGTTTCTTTCGTGGCTTTACTATGATGCGCCCATGCTTGCCCTCATAGCTACTGATGCCGTTCCTGAAGAACTTCTCAACCACTTCTCGGATGGTGAAGCCCTCCTTCTGAGCAATGGCCTTGATTTTCTCCACTAATTCATCGTTACAGATGACGGTGAAATGTGTCCAACTGGTATCTGTTGGGGCTTGGGGACTCTCAGATGACTTCACTTTATCTTTCTTTGGTGATGCAATGCCGGTATCCTCCAGCAATGCTTCTGCAAGGCTCATACCGTTGGCCTCATTTGTAATCTTTTTCTTTACCATAGTCCTACTTCTTTATAAAGTGATAAATCGGAGCAAAAGCATCCCTGATGGCTGCTCTCTTTTTAAAATTATATGTCTCGATAGTTGAATATCCATTTAGGTGGGTTGTGAGACGCATGTCTGGTGTGACTGTGCCAAGCTTTCCGTTGAGTGCTTCCATGGCATCCTCACGGGCTTTGCGCACCTCACCCCTCCATTCGAACACAGTAGAAACTTTGTTGGGTACAAAAAACATCTTTGCCTTGAAATTCTTCTTGAACAGCTTAGCAAACATTGTAGTGGCATCCACACTGTCGCTGTTTAGCTCGTAGGGAATTATTGCCACGTCAGCAGCTTCGTAGATGACTCGCAGAGCCGGATCCTGAATGTTGCCAGGACAATCAATCATAACGCAGCACTGGAGCTGCTTTGCGCGATTCATAACATTCTTCACAGTCTCAATGTCGGTAGTGTTCAGGAACTCTACAGGCCAGGGTACATCTGCAGATGGGTTCCCTTCGAGGTCTCTCTTCCGATGGCGAGACAATGACTGTTGGATGTCGGCATCGACAACGAATACTGGAACGCCCTGCTCCACAAAAAATGTTGCGAAGTTGGCACAGAGGGAGGTCTTGCCGACCCCACCTTTCAGCCCGGTGGTGATAATCACTTTGTTCTTCATACTTATTATTTATTTGTTTGTTGATTTTATTTCAAATACAGTGTCCTCATATAAATCACCGATGACTTCATGACGTACCTTGTCGCCATAGAGCCTACTCATGTGGCTCCTTATATTTCGCTGAATCTCGCTATTCTCTGCATGTCCAAACACGCCAGTGATAAAGCGAAGTTTCTTATATTTCTCCAAGGCCTTATAGAGCTGCTTGGCTGTGTTTTCGCTTTGACCATTGAATGTGTAGGCTACACGCATGTCGGAAATAATATCCTCAACCCTCAGTTCAACTTTCTCTGTAAGTTGGTCGGTGATGTTCGGATTGTCCATTGTAACCTCAACGGAGAAGTCTTCAACTAAATACGCCATAATGCTTCTATGTTTACTTGTTTATCTTTATACTTGTATTATTGTCCACATAAATACACGCTTATTTATCTACGTGTATTTATGTGGAATTGTAAAATCTATAATTATGGCATTCCTTCTGGTTTAACGGGCAGAAGGTACTTATCTTCTGGGTTCTCAAAGCGGGTGAACTCAGCACGAAACGTAAGTAGGACATCGTCGGTTGCACCCTTGCGGTTCTTTGCAACGATAATCATTGCCATGCCGCGCAGGTCGTTCCCGTTATCATCAACATAAATTCGATAATACTCTGGCCGGTGTACAAACAACACGACGTCGGCATCTTGCTCAATGGCTCCAGACTCACGAAGATCTGAAAGCTGAGGACGCTTCCCGTCTAATCCTTCGCGGTTCTCTACACCTCGATTTAATTGGCTTAGTGCAATGACCGGGACATCAAGTTCCTTTGCCAGTCCTTTAAGGTTCCTACTGATGATGGATATCTCCTCCTGACGCGAGTGAAAAGGTATGCCATTAGCATTCATGAGTTGAAGATAATCCACAAAAATCGCTCCAACACCATGTTCGCGAACAAGACGACGGGCTTTTGTCCGTAGCTCTAAAATCGAAAGTCCTGGAGTGTCATCAATGAAAATAGGGGCTTCGCAGAGTTGAGAAAGTCTCTTGTCATATTGAGAAAGCTCATGGTCAGACAGCTGTCCTTTGGTTATCTTGCCAACCTCCAGGTTAGTTACATTACTGATAAGCCTATCAGTCAATTGTACAGTAGACATTTCGAGAGAAAAGAAAGCAGACGGAATATGTCGGTCTACAGCAATATTCTTTAAAATTGAGAGTGCGAAAGAAGTTTTACCCATGGCCGGCCTGCCGGCAATAATAATCAGATCTGACTTCTGCAATCCGTCAGTAATATCGTCTAAGCACGTGAAGAGGGATGGAATACCTGCGAGTTCTCCTTTGTTTGCATATGCCCGCATCATCTTGTCGTGAGACTCTTTCACACCAACAATAATAGGTACATAGTCCCGTTTAATGTTTCTCTGTGCAAGTTCAAAGATTTTACTCTCGGCATACTGCATAACGTCATCTACGTCAGAGGTTGAATCTAAAGACTTGGTTGCGACCTCGCTGGCATAAGAGAATAGCTGCCGAGACAGAAATTTCTGGGCGACAATACGGGAATGGTACTCTATGTTGGCGCTGGTAGCAACTTTACTTGATAGCTCTGCAATGTAACCAGGACCACCAATCTCTTCTAACTGCCCATTGTGATCCAACTGTTCAGTGACAGAAAGGACATCTACTGGTTTTTCTGCTAATGCAAGGTCACGAATGGCGCCGAATATTTTTTGATGTCGTGGCTCGTAGAAACTCTCTGGTTTAAGCAACTCGCATACAATGCCATAGGCTCTATTGTCAATGAGAATTGCCCCCAATACAGCACGCTCCATGTCAAGTGCCTGTGGTTGAATGTGAGCGTTATTTGAGTCAATTTGTTGTTGGCGGTTGTTTCGCCGTGAATAATTCTTTTCTGGCATAACTCTATTGTATTAAATTTGATAATTATTTATTTACCCTAAATAAATCGGCTACATATTCTGATTTCCGAGACATGATAACTTTTCTACCCGTCTCTGCGTCGCAAGAGCCTGACTGCATTTTATAATCATTAATAATACCTTTTATTGAATTAATTATCCAGCCTTTATCTTTATTTCCAAGCCTCCGGCGATTTTGGATGTCGCGTAGCTTTTCAGGAAGATTTGGAAAAAGTTTGGTTGCTTCCTGCAGCAATTCCTTGTTGCTTTGTACCTCCTTCAGTTCAAACCCCATTGTCTGTATCATGTAATCAACAGCCTGCTGGTTAATGATGCTGACAGAGGCTTGGGCGATTAAAGCCTTCCTCTCCAAGTTCTCGTCACGGAACTGTGGCTGTTTAACAGGAATAAATCTTAAAAGTTTCACAGGTGAGCGCTTATTATTCGGGTTCTCTCTTATCTTCTCATATCTGAAGGTATAAGGACATGATTCGTTTAATGCTTTCTGAGCTGGCTTGATTACTCTTGCTTCTAAATTGTCAATCCTGTCCATGCCATTTTTGTCTTTATATTCACCTTCTTGAATACCAAGCCTTTCTTTAAGATGAACAATAGTTATATCCTGTGGTTCCGATTTCTCTGAGATATACATGTAGAACCACATGGAATATACAGTTGGAAGCATAAGCGCTTTCGACAACTCGCATTTCCGAATGCCGTGCGTTAAATTTAGAAGGACTTTCCAAAACTGAAGATCGACTTTAAACTCCATCATTCCAGTTCGCTCATATACGTGAGGTTTCTCGATGATACCGCAGGCACTCCAGACTTTTGTCTCATATTCATAAAATTCGATGGTTCTTTCTCTAAGATCTTTCAAGTCTGCTCGAATTGACTTTAGCGAGAAATCTGAGAAATAAACATCCGAAACTGGTATTTTAAATAGAACATCATCGTTTTCATATTCGAGCTGCCTTAAATTATCCTTGATCTTTAGTCCCTTCAATTCTGCCTGACAGAACTCGAGTATGCGAAGAATAAGTCGCATCTGATGGATAGACAAAGTTGACTTATGTCGACACCAAACCAACAGCCAAGATATGGTAATATCTTTGTTGTTGGATAATATAATGGGAACTGTTTTCTTCGCCATAGTGGTGGCTATACTGTTGGCATCGGTTGTCGAACACAATAATCTTGTGCAGCTGCATATACTTCATCAACGGTCATCACCCGATGGTCACGAATCCATTTGTCCAATTCGGCCTTTTCGAAGAAAACGAACCGACTTGGCTTGTAATGCGGAATCTCTTTCTTCGATGTTAATTTGTACAGAGTACTCTTACTCATTGAAAGATAAGCGGCTGCTTCGTCGAAATTGAAAATTTCTTTCTGGCAGAGGAATAACCCTTCCAATGCATCTATACGCTCTTCTGTCTGTTGTTGCAGGAAAATCTGCTGAGCCAGTACCTGTGTAGGATTCTTTCCTTTTAGCCATTCTTCGGCAAGTACAAGAGCTTGATCCATGTTTTCTACATGTTCTTTCTTTACCGTATCCATACTATTTTGTTTTTATTTTCTGATTTTTCGGCAAAATTACTTTTTCCGGTGGCAAAAAGCCTTCTTGAAAAATAAAAAGTCGTATATTAACAATTTTATGAATTATTTCTGCATATAATGTGCATATATCGTGTATATACAGAAAATATTCATTATTTACCATCCTGTAGGGCTTTTACATCGTCTGCATCGGCCATCAATTGGAGTAAGGCTCGTAAACTCTGACGAGCATCGACAACGTACTGCAGAAGGTATACGTCAATACCAGTACCATCAAGGTCCAGCATGTTTACCAGTTCCTCGAGAACAACTCCGAGTTTTTCTTCTGCATCCTTGAAGTCAGGGCGCATGCGACTAAGATCGACCTGAATACTGGCACCCCACTCAGATACGTTTATCTCCTGATTCTCACTAATCCCCTTCTGTGGGGTCTCGACTCTTGTCTTTTCTTCTAACTCTTTCATATTGCTACATCTGTTAACCATTGTCCCCTGAAGAGCGGGACACCTCTGCACAGAGAAACGGCTGCACATCCCGCTGGTTAACAGATGTAGTCTTCTCCGGAGAGCAGATTGATCTACGAGATGGCAGCCGTTATATTTTTGGCTATACCAATAACCCCACAATGTAACGAGTTAATACTCGCTGGCTCATGGCCATGAAAAAAGCCCGAGCCTTAGGCTGAGCAGTTGCGGTTGCTCTGACCGGATAGAAGGAACTATCATCTGTTAACCGTCGGCAAAGTTACAAAGATTTTTTGAAACCTCCAAACTTTTATTAAAAAATCTTTTATTTTTTCTTCCCTACTTAATTGTTTTAGATGTAGGGAATAAGGTTAAATCTGTAGGGAAGAAACTTAGCCCAAAAGGTTAAATCTGTAGGGAAAAAGGTTAAATCTGTAGGGAAGAACTCCCGTTTCTTCCCTTTGAAATAAGGCGGTTTGTAAAATGCGGTATTAAGTAATTAGCAGACCATACTATCATAGCAGGTAAGGCGTTTACGGTGGTGTTTCTGAAAGACACTTCCGAAAAGAAAAAGCAAGCATCCCCCTTCAAGGGGGTAGGGGGTGATGATGATAACCAGAACTTTTATGCGTGTTAATTTTTGTATCTTAATTCAAAAATATCTTTAATTACAAGTTTTTGGAGATTTTCAAAATCTTAGTGTCGTGTACACAAAAACGTACACGAAAATTTGGTGGTTTGGGAAATTATGCCTATCTTTGCACCCTGAACCAAACATTTTGAGTTATGGCAGCATTGACAATGAGAGACTTCAGGAGCAACCTGGCCACTTCGTTTGACCGGGTTGACAATGGAGAGCGTGTGTATATCCGCAGGAATAGCAAGCTCTATACACTTGTTCCCGTCGAAGAAGATGACCTGAGCATTACCCCTGCACTGGCGGCAAAGATAGAGAGGGCCAGGCAGGAGTACCGTGAGGGTAAAACAGTAAGTCTAAAGTCCCATGAGGACATTGACCAGTATTTTGAATCCATGTAGTAGTAATGTACGAAATCAAGGTGTCTACGGAAGCCGACAAGGTTATCCGGAAATGGAAAAAGTCTAATCCGCAGCTCTGGAAGAAATACCAGAAGATTTATCACGAGCTCATGGATCATCCGCGCACAGGCCTCGGTCATCCAGAGGCACTGAAGGGAGGTCAGGATATCACTTGGTCGCGTCACATCACGGCTCATGACCGTATCATCTATGACATCTATGATGATGTGGTCACTGTGCTTATCGCAGAGGTCGAGGGACACTACAAAGACAAGTGAACCTGTCATATCCTACACTTTTCCTACACCTTTTGAAACTTAAAAATGAGAAACTATACTGAATGACAATAAGTTATGAACATACTCAGATTCTGGGTCGGGGTACCATCTATCGGAAAACATAAGTAATCACATCGCTTGTTACACATTACAGATATTACAGATAATTGTAGGAATCTCACGCGTGCGTACGCAGGAACTCTTGGAAACGACAACACTTCCCGCGTACGCGCGAGAGAAATCAGGAAACCATGTGTAATATCTGTAATCTGTCACTGACAAAAGTGAAAAGTGAAGAGTGAAGAATGAAGAATTTGCTTCCGCAATGTAAGTATGGCACTTAGCACTCGTAAGTATGGCACTTCCTATTCGTAACTATGGCACTTTCACCCTGTAACTATGGCATTTAGCCCACGGAATGATTTATTTACTATTTGGCAATGAGGGATATGGCGAAGCCTCCGCCGGGGGCTTCGTCTATTTTCAGTACGTCGCCCTTCTTCACCGTGCGCTTCTTGATGGTGTATGCCTGCGGGTTCGTCTCGTAGTGTGCGTCCTTGGCATCGGCATAGATGGTGCATTCGTACTTGCGGCTCTTGTCGAGGAAGTCGAGTCGGATGACGCTGCGGTGCCCGTTCTCGTCGCACTTGCCACCGATGAACCAGTTGTCGGTGCCCTTGGCCTTGCGGGCCACGGTGATGTAGTCGGCGGGCTCGGCCTCAAGGTAGATGCTCTCGTCCCAGTCGCAGGCTACGTCGCGGATGAACTGGAAGGCGTCGTCGTACTGCTCGTAGTGCTCAGGCAGGTCGGCAGCCATCTGCAGGGGTGAGTACATGGTGAGGTAGAGTGCCAGGCTTCCGGCCAGTGTGATGCGCGCCCAGGAGGTGTTGTCGCTCCAGGTGTTGAGCTTGGTGACGAAGATGCCGGGTGTATAGTCCATCGGTCCGCCCTGCAGTCGGGTGAATGGCAGGATGCAGGTGTGGTCGGGCCGTGAGCCTCCGAATGCCTCGTACTCGGTGCCGCGGGCCGACTCGTTGCCTACGAGGTTGGGGTAGGTGCGGCAAAGTCCGGTGGGCCGCGTGGCCTCATGGGCGTTGACCATGATGTGGTGGCGGGCAGCCTCCTTGACGACGTAGAGGTAGTGGTTGTTCATGGACTGCGAGTAGTGGTGGTCGCCGCGTGGGATGATGTCACCCACGTAGCCCGTCTTCACGGCGTCGTAGCCATAGCGGTTCATCAGCTGGAAGGCCTTTTCCAGGTGGCGTTCGTAGTTCTGCGTCGACGAGCTGGTCTCGTGATGCATGAGCAGCTTGACGCCCTTGGAGTGGGCGTAGTCGTTGAGCATCTGGATGTCGAAGTCGGGGTAGGGCGTCTGGAAGTCGAAGACGTCGCGTTTCCACATGTTCGCCCAGTCCTCCCAGCCGACGTTCCATCCCTCGACGAGCACCTGGTCGAGTCCGTTCTTGGCGGCGAAGTCGATGTAGCGCTTCACGTTCTCGTTGTTGGCCTTATGGGTGCCGTTGGGTTTTGCCGTCGCATAGTTGATGATGGACGCCGTGTCGTTGGGGAAGGCGTCGCCGGCGAGCTTGATGCTGGGGCGGTCGTTGGTGTAGTGCCAGGAGCCTCGGCCGACAATCATCTCCCACCATACGCCGCAGTACTTCGTGGGATGAATCCACGACGTGTCGTCGAGGGCGCAAGGCTCGTTGAGGTTGAGGATGAGGTTCGACGACAGCATGTCGCGGGCGTCATCGCTGACCATGACGGTACGCCAGGGGGTCTGGCAGGGTGTCTGCATGGCGCCCTTCAGTCCGGTGGCGTCAGGCGTCAGGTGACTGACGAAGGTGAACGGCTCGGGCAGGGGATAGCGCGATGGCTTGGGATTCGGTGTATAGGCATTGCTGCTGCCTTCGAGCTTGGTGCTGAGGGCGTTGGTCTGGGCGTCCACCAGTTCGAGGTGCATGGTGGCGTAGTCGGCACAAGCCGCCTCATGGATGTTGATGTAGAGGTTTCGTTTCTCACCGTCTATGTCGATTGCCTGCGACTTCATCTGCAGCGACGTCTGCACACCCGTAGGCGAGAAGACGGCGACCGAGGAGTTGCCCCAGTTGACGGCATCGCGCATGCGGGAACGTATCTCGCTGAGCTTCGACTCCTGCGTCTCCTGCTCCTGTGTGTCGTAGTCGCCCGGCAGCCACCAGGCGGTATGGTCGCCAGCCATTCTGAACTCTGTGCGCTCGTCCTTGATGAGGAAGTATACGAGGTCGGGCTGCTGCGGGAACTCGTAGCGGAAGCCGACGCCGTCGTCGTAGACGCGGAATCGGAGCAGCATCTCTCGGAAGTGGCGCTTGGGCTGCAGCTGCTTGCCGTCTTGGACGGGAGGCGGCGTGGTCCATTGTTGCTGTAGCGTAGCAACATATTCGTTATAATTGTTACGTATGTTGCGAGTCTCGCCCCATACGGGCTGCCACGTCTCGTCGAAGGTCGAGGTCTCCTCCTTGACGAGGGTGAAGCCATCCATGAGGTCGCGTTCGTTCATGCCCATCGAGGCATGCTTGTCGCGAGCCAGTTCCAGTCCCAGGTGCGACGGGCGCACCACTTCCTTGCCTTTATATGACAAGGTATAAGTGGGGCGTCCGTCCTCGACGGTGAAGTTCAATACGATGTTGCCATTAGGTGACTTTACTTCTGTTGCCCACGTCGCCGCCGACAACAACAGGCTAATGAATAGAATACAATATCTCATAATCGTTTAGTTTCTGAAGCCTACTTGTTCTTTTTTTTATTTACGTCCACTTTGGACGATGAGGGTTGCGATGCTCTCGTTGAACTCGTTCTCTTGGAGTAGTTGTTCGATGGTGAGGTGCATGCGATAGCGCCAATAGTGGCGGGGGTTGGCAGGAATATTGATTCTTTCGGCATTCTGGTCGGGCAGTCGCAGGCGCTCGTCGATGCTGAGCCAGTCCTGCAGCGACAGCAGACAGAGCATGGATGGCGATGTCAGCTGACGGCTGACGATGTCCTTGGCGAGCCAGCCCGGCAGCGGATGAGGCGCAGTCCCCTGACGACGCAGCGGACCGTTGTAGTAGGCCAGCGTCTGCTCGCCGTCCTCGTCCCACCACTGTCGCAGCGTCGGCATGTCATGGGTCGAGAAGGTGCACACGGAGCGGTAGGGGTTGTGCGACAGTTTTCCGAAGCGCAGGTTGGGGTCTTTGGGCATGGTCTGAATCTCGAGCGTCAGGATGCGCAGCTCGTTCATCACCCAGGGCACGCAGTCGGGCACCATGCCCAGGTCTTCGGCACAGCACAGCATGCGTGTAGCCTGCGTCAGGCGTGGCAGCTTCTTCATCGCCTCCTGATACCAGAAGTGGTTGTTGCGGCGGTAGAAGTAGTCGTTGTAGAGACGGTTGAAGTTGTACTTCTCGCCCTCGTCGAGTTTCTGGTAGGGCTCTTGGTACTGCACGGCAATGCGTGGGTGCCAGCGGTCGTTGCGCTTGTGGTCGACGAGGAAGAGGTCGTCGTGACCTTTGATGCCATAGCCCTCAATCTCCTCGCGGCTTAGGCCCAGGGCGGGACTGAACTGGCCTTCGAGCCCCGACTTCTCGGGTACAGGAATCTCCCAGATGCGGAAGAATCCCAGCACGTGGTCGATGCGGTAGGCGTCGAAATACTCGGCCATCTTGCGGAAGCGGCGCACCCACCACTGGCAGCCGTCCTTCAGCATCTCGTCCCAGTTGTAGGTGGGGAAGCCCCAGTTCTGCCCGTCAGCAGAGAACGGGTCGGGCGGCGCACCGGCCTGTCCGTTCAGGTTGAAATACTTGGGTTCCACCCATGCCTCCACGCCGTCGCGGCTGATGCCGATGGGGATGTCGCCCTTGAGGACCACGCGGTGCTTGCGGGCATACTCATGGGCAGCATGCATCTGCTGGTCGAGGTTGTACTGCACGAAGTACCAGAAGTTCTGCTCCTTTGAAGTTTGAAGTTTGAAGTTTGAACTCTCCTTGGGCCACTCAGAGAAGACGGCCGTGCCGTACTTGTCGCGGTTGACGCAGAAGGCGGCGTAGGGCACCAGCCATTCCTGGTTCTGGGCAAAGAACTCCTTGTAGCTGGCACGGCGGCTGACGGCTGCCCACTCCTGCTTGAAGAGGATGCGCAGATAGTCCATCTTGGCCTTGAACATCCGCT
>ERZ842401.4600-NODE-4600-length-15906-cov-3.988203_pt1 | contig 15906 bp, 8 predicted proteins | sample MGYA00521270_ERZ842401 | MGnify/ENA primary metagenome ERZ842401 (study PRJEB31892, sample SAMEA3878208) | bioreactor metagenome | biome: Moose rumen | place: Sweden | collected 2011-10 | study: EMG produced TPA metagenomics assembly of the PRJEB12797 data set...
ACATGATGCTCTCCTACGGCCTGCTCCCCGACGGACACATCATGGTCAACTGGCCCGTCTACGGCAACGACATCTATGTCGAATACCTCGAAATGACTCCCGAAGAGCGCACGGAAGCGTTCCTGGAGGCCAAATACAGGGCCCTGGGCTTCCTGTACTTCATGCAGCACGAGCTAGGCCTGACGCACCTCGGCATAGCCGACGATGTCTTCCCGTCCGGTGACGGCCTGCCGTTCTACCCTTATTTCCGCGAGGCGCGCCGCATTGCCGGAACCGACACCATGACCGTAGCCGCAGCCAAGTCACCCTACGACTTCGACCTCTACACCAGGGCGGTAGCGGTAGGGGACTACCCGGTCGACCATCACCATGTGCAGAACCCCCGCTGGGAGGAACTTTCGCACCTGTGGTGGGGCAGCATACCCTCATTCAGCGTACCTCTGGGCGTAACCGTTCCAGTGCGCGTAGAGGATCTGCTCGTCGCCGACAAGGCCGTCTCGTCGGCCTGGGACATGAACGGCGGCACCCGCCTGCAGCCGGTGGTGATGGAAATCGGACAGGCGGCAGGAGCCCTTGCGGCGTTGTCCGTGCGCTCGGGGCTGCATCCCCGCGAGGTGCCGGTGCGCGAGGTGCAGGAGCTCCTTCTCGACCACGGCTGCTACCTTCTGCCCTTCCTCGACCTCAAGCCCGCCGACCCGGGGTTCAGGGAACTTCAGACGGCAGGCATAGAAGGGCGGGTGCGGGGCACCGGACGCAGCGTTGGATGGAGCAACGAGACCTGGGTGAACCTTCCTAATTAAAAACGTTCCAGTAATTGAAGATGGGATGGAGCAACGAAACCTGGGTGAACCTTCCTAATTGAAATCGTTCCAGTAATTGAAGAGGCGCACGAAGCACAGGTCGAAGACGAACAGGCCGTCGGCATTGGCGAGCATGGTCTTGACCATCTCGGGGATGACTTCGTGCTGGTTGCCGTCTGACCAGCCGGGCTCGTTGCCGAGGTCGGGACCTGCGGCAAAGCGGACGTCGCCATGCAGGCGCTTCCTCGCCAGGGTGGCGTAGCCTTCCATGGTCTTTTCCTGGTTGCCGTGGATGCGGTCCGATCCGGTGTAGGCCCCTACGAACAGGTAATCGAGCAGCGGAGCTATGCCGGTGGCCTGATACTCGGGAGTGGCCCAGCGGTAGTCCGGTTCGTTGGCCTTTAGGTCGTAATCGGGACTTGCCCAGTTGACGCCGCTCCTGTAATACTCCGAGAACCAGCCGCCCACGTAGTTGGCGAACTGGAGCCCCGGGGCCACCGAGTGCACCGTGTCGGCGGCACGGGCGATGAAATCGTGAATGACCTTGCAGCGGAAGGTGAGCCACTGGACGTCCAGCTCGTCGGGCTCCCAGTCCAGGAAAGTGTGGCCCTGCTTGAGGACGGGCCAGCGCCCGGGCTCGTGGCCGATGTAGTCGGAGAAGAGCTTGTAGGCCACCTCCGTGTAGCCGGCGTCGAGGGCCGTGTCGTCGTAGCGGCAGCGGTCGATGACTATGCCGTCCAGACCCTTGTAGGCGGCGAGGTCGCCCAGGATGGCGAGCAGATACTCCTGGACTTCGGGGTTGGCGGGGTCGAGGAAGCGGCAACCCTCGCGGTCATCGTCGTCCATCTGGTTCTCAAGGCCTTCGGGTGTGTTGTCGACCGCGGCCCAGTCGTGCCGGCCGGTGCGGTAGAGCATGCCGTAGTCGCCCTCGTCGCAGCTGAATCCGCCGACCATCATGTTCACTCCGGCGTGGACCCTCAGGCCGGCGGCGTGACCGGCCTTGATGAACTCGGCCAGGTAGTCGAAGTCGGCCGTGCGGGTGACGTAGCGTAGGGCGTCGTCGGACCACTTGGCGAGCCTGGTGAGCTGATCCCCTGTGCCCGACTGGAAAAGGACGTCGCCGTTTGTGGGGCGCACGTCGACGAGGATGTCGGTGAACCCGCTCTGTGCAAGCTGCTTGCAGTCGCGCGCAATGGCTTCCTGGTTGTTGGCGTAAAAGTAGAAATTGGCTGCCGCCTCAATCCAGATGAAGCGGGGCTTCTGCTGGACGGTCCCGGCGCAGGACCACAACAGCACCACGCAGGACAGCAGTACAAGGAGTCTTTTCATGCTATTTACATATATTTCCGCAATGCCGCGGAATCGCAGGTAAAAAAGGACCGGCCGTTGCAGGCCGGTCCCGGGGTAAAAGCTATTTGATGATGATGTTGTAGCGGCCGACGATGTCTTTGCCGGAATGGACGACATAGAGCTCGAGGTACTCATCGTTGGGATGCAGGAGTACGTCGGCGCTGTTGGCGTTGGTGAATTCTGCGGAGACATCAATGTCCTGGGCGGGATTGATGGTCACGAGCGGTTTGACATCATTGATATCGGTCACATCCAGCACATAGATGGTTGCGTTGGAGGAATAGTTGAAGTGGAAGCCCTGGGTGTAGGCCAGCACGCGTTTGCCGTTGAAGTCTGCGAGCGCCATGTTGTTCTGGTTCTCGTTGCCTCCGCTGCCGGCATCGGTGAGGAGCTGCCACTGGTAAGGGGTCGCCCAGTTGGGAGTGTAGGCGTCTGCCAGGTAGTACAGGCTCTCGGCGCCGTCGTAGCCGCGGAACAGCACGCCCTCATGCAGGCTGGTTCCAAGAGCGATGGAAGCGGCGGTCTCGGGAGACCAGAAGACGTTGGGGCCGGGGCCGGGGCCCTGGTTCTGGGTGCCGTAGTAGTTGGAAACGGCCGCATAGTTCTCGATGTCGTAACCGAACCAGCAGCTGGCCGAGCCCACCGTGCCGGTGATGACGGCCTTCTTGGAAATGTCACCGCGCACGCGGATGCCGCCGACGGTGCCGTAATCCTTGTTCTCCACGGTGATGGAGTTGTTCATTTCGTTGGGATTGGCGCTGTAGTAGATGGTATATTCCGTTCCGCTGAGAAGAGTGCCTGTGCCCCAGTCGATATCGGCGTACATGTCGGGAGCGACAATGACATTGCCGGCGTCATCGCTGCAGATGGAGGTGGGGGTGATGCCGGGATAAGTGATGGCCTTCCAGTAGGTGCCGTCGGCGGGGCTGACGGCGTGCACTTTCTCGCCGTCGGAGATCAGGAGGGCGCCGGTGGCCGTATAGGCCAGACGGTTGTATCCTGCGGGTATGCCCAGCTCGCTCAGGTTCTTGCTCCATGCGAATTCGCAGGCGGCGCCTTCAATTTCTACTCCGGCCTGTATGAACCAGCCAAGGCCGCCGAAGTTGCCGTCCTCTTCGCCGTCGATGATGCCGACGCTGTAGAGATAGTCTTCACGGGTGAAGTAGGAGTCGTTGGCGTCCATGCTGATGTAGATATGCGAATCGTCGAAGGTGATGCGGGCCCAGCCGTTGTCCCAGATGTCGACACCGTCACCGATGGTTTCGTCCCATACGGACATGTAGCAGCGCCAGTCGATGTTGGTGTTGATGTCGATGGTGAATTCACCGCCTTCCTGGGGGAACTCGACTGGGACTCCGTCATAGAAGCTCCACTGCAGGCCGGCCAGGTCGCCCTCGTATTCGAAGTAGGGCTCAAAGGTCGTCTGCATGATCTTTACGACCTCGGAGATGGAGCCGTACTTGATCGTGACGTTTGCGGAACGGACGACGGTGCTGGGATCGATTTCCCAGTCGTCGTTGAATTCGTAGAGCTGGGTGCCGTCGACGGAAAGGACCACCTTGGAGTCGGTCATGCCCTTGGTGGAAACGACGCTGATCCAGTCGACAGCCTCGGGAATCTCGACTGTGTAATCCACATTGGCGGAGACGGGAATCTCGACGCTGCCGCCCTCGGCGGAAACGGTGAATTCCTTGGTGGCGAGGGTGATGGCGTCGGTCTGGCTCTGCTCTACGTTGACCGTGGCGGAGAGGCTGCCGGCCTTGATGGTGATCACTGCCTTGCGGTTGTCGTTGGAGTCGTTCTTGGTGGCGGCTGCCTTGAGGGAGACGTCACCGGCCTCGCCGCTCGCGGGGTTGAGGGTGAGCCAGGCGGCGGAAGATTCTGCAGTCCAGGGGACTGTCGTGCTGAAGGAGACGGTGGCGACGTCACCTTCTACGGGAAGGGTGATGTCGGCGGCCGACTTGAGCGAGAGGCTCTCCTCGATTTGTTTCTCGCAGGACCAGGCCACGAGGGCGAGGGCCAGGAGAGTGAATAATGCTGTTTTTTTCATGGTGGTTGGTATTAAAGTGTTTCCAAGTATTCGTTGATGCCTTCTTCGAAGGCGTCCCAGTAGTCGAACATTCGTATGTGGCAGAGGTCAAAGATAAACAATCCGTCAGAATTTTCAAGCATCGTGGCCACAATATCGGGTATGAGGGCCTCCTGGCGGCCGTTTTCGAAGCCGGTGCCGTTGCCGATGTCGGGGCCAGCGGCGAAGGGGACCGCGCCGCAAAGGCGCCTGGCTCCGAGCTTCGCGAAGCCCTCCATTGTCCATTCGCCCGAGCCGTGGACGCCGCCCGTGCCTGCATAGGCTCCGAGGAATATGTAATCCAGAAGGTCGGCAAATCCGGTCTTCTGGTAGGCGTCGGGAGCCCAGCTGTAGGAGGATTCGTTGCGGCGCAGGGCGTAACCGGCGCTCGACCAGTTGACTCCGCTGCGGTAGTATTCGCTGAACCATGCACCCACGTACACCCCGAAGCGGAGGTCTTCCCTTACCGAGTGGACCTTGTCGGCTGCGGCGGCGACGAAGTCGTGGATGGTCTTGCAGCGCCAGGTGAGCCAGTTCTTCTGTAGGGGAGTTGCCGACGAGACGTACACCTGGCCCTGCGGCATCACGGGCCAGCTCGCGGGCGCCTCGCCCAGATAGGTCGTGAACTTCGAGAGGGCGGCGTCGGAGTAGCCGGCGTCGAGGCTGTAGTCGTCGTAGCGGCAGCGGTCGAGGACTATGCCGTCAAGTCCCTGATACGAAGCGAGTTCGCCCAGCATCTCGAGCAGGAAGGCCTGAACGTCGTCATTGGCGGGGTCGAGGAAGCGGGGGCCGGTGTCGGGGTCGTCGAGCGAATTGGTGAGCCCGCCGGAGAGGTTGTCGACGGCGCACCACGAGCGCCGTGCGGGGATGTCGTACAGCATGCCCACGTCGCCTATCGAGGAGTGGTATCCTCCGACCATGGTGTTGACGGCGGCGTTGACCCGGATGCCTGCCGCGTGCCCCCCGGCGATGAAGGCCGCAAGGTAGTCGAAGGACTCCGTGCGCTCCACCCACCGGTATTTGCCGTTGACCCAGGCGGCGGCCTTCCTGCATGCGGGAGCGACGTTCGAGGCGAACAGCACGTCGCCGCTGGTGGGACGCACGTCGACGATGATGTCGGTGAAGCCCATCCGGGCGATGCGCTGGCAGTCGGCGGCTATGGCGGAGGCGTCGTTGGCGTAGTACTGGAAATTTGCGGCGGCGTCAATCCAAACGTAACGCGGCTTGCCCTCGAAGGTGATGACGGGATCTGTCTGCCCTTCGGGGACGGTTTCTCGCCAGCCCTCGCGCCACTTGTAGCCGGAAGGGTCCTCGGGCGTGCAGGCAAGGACGAAGGCTGCAAGGCCCGCGGCCGCAAGTATCAGTTTCCCTTTCATTTCTTGATGCAGTCGAGGCTCCATCCTCCCAGCATCTGGGAGTAATGGTCGTAGTAATAGATGTAGAGCATGTAGCCGTCGGCGGAGGGGGCGAGAATCACGTCGCCGCAGGCTCCGTTGCCGTCCTGGGCGCCGGTGTTGTACTGCTGGTCGTACATGTACGGCTGCGAGAACACCAGCGAGGGGCTGTTCCAGATGTTGTCACCGCCCGGGGCGCCCGAAGTGACGTCGAATACGTACAGCTGCGGGCCGGGCCACCACTTGGGGAAGTGGTTGGACACGAAGAGCGCCAGGTAGCGGGCGTTGTTGAAGCACTTGGTGTCGAGGTTGTTGGGGTCGGTGTTGCTGTCTACATAAGTGCCGCCGCCGGAGACGTCGTCGGTGCCGTCGCCGTAGCCGTTGAGCTGCTTGCCCACGCTGAGGTCGGGCTTGAACCAGGTGAGGGCGTTCTCGGAGTAGACGCAGCTGTACCAGCCCTCGGCATTGTCGGGGGCCGCCGCAGGCAGGCAGGTGCTGTTGGCAGGGCCGGAACCCCACGCAAAGCCGCTGGCGGAGACATCCTTTATTTCGCTCGAAACCACTTCTCCTCCTACGACATGGAGCGACAGGAAGCGGCTGCTGGTGGTGACTCCGGCAAGCCCGGGGAAGGTGACGGAGATGGCCGCCTCCTCGTCGACGTCGCCTATTACCTTCATCTCCAGGCCGAGCTGGAGGTCCTGGTCGTTGGGCATGGTGTAGAACAGCTGGGGCGCTTCGCCGACGGACGATGTCTTCCAGATGTTGAAGGTCTCGCCGGGTCCGGCCAGGTTGCAGATGAGGAGGTGGTCCTGCTCGTCGGAGGCTATGGCTCCTGTGGGAACGGCGCTTCCGAGCTTTATCTCACCCTCGTAGGTGGCGATTATCTTGTTGTAGTAGCGGGGGGTGGATCCGTTGCCGAGGTTGACTATGAGGTACGAATCCAGCACGCCGAGAGAGACGTTGACGGCCTCCTTGTAGCCGGGGAGACCCATTCCGGTGGAAGGGTCCATGTTGAAGAGCTTCTCGGCGCTCGTGCTTGAGACGCCGTAGTTGATTTTCTCGGGGATGTTCTTGACGACGGTGTAGTCGGCGGTGGTCTTGCCGTCGTCGGCCGTCACGGTGAAGGTGAAGCCGTCGTTGTAGTTGTGGGGTTCGCCGGGGTCGGGGGAGATGGTGGCGTGGGCGCTGAGGGTCACGGTGGCCTCGGCTACCGAGAGGTCGTTGGCGGTGACGAGCGACACGATGCGCTTGTCTTTGTCGACGATGCCGCTCAGGGGCGGACGCTTGGTCATGAATGAGACTATCTCGCACTTTGAGGAGCGCACGCGTTCTCCGGTGATGACTATGTCGCGGGAGGCGCCGGTCGCATCGGTGTAGGTGAAGTGGTTCTCCTCGGTGAGGTCGAGTACGGTGAGGGGCGGCTCAATCTTGCAGTTGGCCTCCAGGGAGGCGCGGACCCTCATCTTGAGAAGATAGGGCGTAGTGATGTCGTCGGAATTCTCGGGGAAGTACCAGGGGATGGGGATGACGTAGCGGGTGGCCTCGGGATCGTCTATCTCCAGACGGCCGATTTCCTGCCCTTCGTAGTCGCCGAATGCGAAATATGCAACCAGGGAAGTGATTCCCTGCCGCTGCGCGGTGGGAAGGACGTACTCCGGCTGGCAGCCCGCCGCAAACAGCAGGGCAGCAGCGAGAAATATGATGGCTGAAGATTTTTTCATGGCTAATTCCATTCAGGATATTGGTTTACAAGGGCGTTGGAATTGAGCTCCCCGTCGGGGATGGGGAAGCGGCGGAGCATCTTGGAGGGGAAGTTGCGGTCGCGGTCGTCGACGGACACGTAGGTATACTGGTACTGGCCGTCGACTGCGGTGGCTTCTATCTTGAGGCCGTGGACCTGGTAGTTGTTGAGGCCCGTCGGGTAGTCCTCGACGGCGTCGCCCCAGCGGCGGAGATCCCAGTACCACTGGCCTTCGTAGGCCAGTTCGATGCGCCGCTCCTGGCGTATGGCCTGCCAGAGCGCGTCGCCGCTCTTGTCGGAGTAGGGGAGGCCGGCGCGGGCGCGTATTGCGCGGACGGCGGCGTTGGCTCCGTCGTAGTCCTTGAGCCTGTAACAGGCCTCGGCCTTGTTGAGCAGTACCTCGCCATAGCGCAGCAGCACGAAATGCTGCGTGCTCTGGCTGATCGCGCCCAGGTCGTGGGCTTCGTCGACACCCTTGCGGAGGTAGTAGCCGGTGGTGGTGCGGCCTTCGGGCTTGGGGTCGCGGTTCCACTCGCACCAGCCGTCGGTGCCGCCGACCCAGGGCTCTATCTTGCGGCCCTTCCAGGAGGCGCCGTTGTAGAGTATGGTGGCCTGGAAACGGGGTTCCAGCTGCTCGTAAGGCGGCTGGGCCGCAGTGCTTGAATGCCACGGCGTCCAGTCGGGGAAGCCGCCGCCGGCGAGCTCGTAGCTCTCGACCATTTCCTGGGTGGGAGTGCCGTAGCCGCCGCCCTGCTGGCCTACGAGCTTGTAGTCGCCGCCGGGAGCGTAGTAGAAGTCGAACTCGTGCGTGAGCCCGTCGTTATATGAGAAGCTGTACTGAAGTATGGTCTCCGTATTGCCCTCAGAAACGGTGCTGGTGAAGGCGGCCGCATACGAGGACATAAGGGAGTAACTGTCCTCGAGCTCTTCGGCTGCCGCGGTGACTTTGTCCCATTTTTCGCAGTAGAGCATGCTCCGGCTGATGAGGGCAAGGGCGACGCCTTTGTCGAGGCGCCCGCGGGCCGCCGCCTTGGCGGGGAGGACGCCGGCGGCGTATTCGAGGTCGGAGAGTATGAAGTCCCAGGCCTGCTCTTCGGTGTCGAGGGCCCTGTCGACCGAAATGAGGCTGAGGTCCTCGTCGTAGATGATGACGTCGCGGTAACGCTTGACGAGCTCGAAGTAGAGCCAGCCGCGCATCAGGCGGAGTTCGCCCTCGAGACGGGTGCGGTCGGCCTCCGGGAGGCCGGAGCCGAGGGTCTTGAGGTTGGAGATGGCCTCGTTGGTGCGCCGGATGGCGGTGTAGAGGGTGCTCCAGCAGCCAAGGTACACGCTGACGAAGCTGTTGGTGAGGTTGGTGCCGCCGTAGGCCACCTGGCTGGGAATCAGGCAGTAGGCGAAGTTGACGTAGGATCCGTATTTGAGCTCGTCGGTGAATGCCTCCGTCATGCCCACGGCGCTGGGCCATTCGGAGTAGATGCTCCAGGAGTAGGAGTATATGCTGTTGACTGCGTATTCGGCAGATTCGGTGCTGGCCCACATTACCTTGTCGGATATGCTGTCGCGGGGGGTCATGTCGAGGTAGTCGTTGCAGGCGGTGAGGATGCCGCAGAAACTCAGAACTGTAAGCAATGTCTTTTTCATAAGGCAGTCCGGATTAGAAGGTAAGTGATACGCCGCCCATGACGTTGCGCTGCTGGGGGTAGTAGCCGTTGTTGACGCCCGGCGATTCGGGGTCGATGCCCTCGGGCAGGCCGTCGAGCGTGAAGAGGTTGTTGCCCTCGACGAAGATGCGGAGGCTCTGAACCCCGAAGCTGCGGGTGATGCGCTCGGGGAGGGTGTAGCCTATCTGGGCGGTCTTGAGGCGCACGTAGGTGCCGTCACGCCACCAGAAGCTCGAGCTCAGGCCGTTGTCGCCGCCGTGGCCGGTGGTGCTCAGGGTGAGGCGGGGGAAGGTGCCGTCCGGATTGTCGAGGCTGTAGGCGTTCTCGACGAGGAAGAGGGGGGAGTTGCCGCCTTCCTTGAAGGTCTGGGTCCAGATGGTGTTGTCGTCGTTCTCGTTGTAGTAGGTGCCGGTCATGGATACCTGGAAGAGGGCGCCTCCGGTGAACTGGAAGTTGGCGTCGAAGCCGTTCCAGCCCAGATTGATGTTGAGGCCGTAGGTGAGTTCGGGCCTGTTGGACTTGCCGAAGATGCCCCTGTCCTGCCAGTCGATCTGGCCGTCGCCGTTGAGGTCGACGTATTTGATGTCGCCTATGCAGGGACGGGTGCCGTACCAGGCGGAGTTGTCTATCTCTTCCTCGCTGCGGTAGAGGCCTTCTGCGAGCCAGCCCCAGTGGGAACCGTAGGTGGTGCCGGTGACTTTTTGCCACTCCGGGACGTTGGGCTCGTCGTTGTACTTGAGCCAGCGGGTCTTGGAGTAAGTGAGCGTGGCGGCCACCTCGTAGAAGAAGGGCTTGCCGCCGAGGGTGAAGCTGTTGCGGTGGCTGACGAGGACGTCTATGCCCTTGCTGTCGATGGAGTTGCCGTTGACGTAGGTGGGATAGTAGCCGCCCATGGAGTCGGGATGGCCGCCGCCGTTCCAGGAGAGGATGTCGTAGGTGTAATTGTAGAAGCCGTCGACTTCCATGCCGAGCAGGCCGTTCCAGAGGGACAGGTCGTAGCCGACATTCCAGCTGAGGGTCTTTTCCCAGGTGAGGTCCTTGTTGGGGATGCCCGAGGTGTAATAGGCGGGCACCGCGGTGCCTCCGGGGTAGATGACCTTGCCGCCGAGAGCGTACTTGCTCAGGAACATGTAAGGGGAGACGCCGTCGTTGCCGAGGAGGCCCACGCTGGCGCGCAGCTTGAGGTTGTCAAGCGGCTGTATGCCCTGCATGAAGGGCTCCTTGGATATTATCCATCCCAGGGATGCGGAGGGGAAGAAGCCCCAGCGGGTCCTGGTCATACCGGCGAACTTGTAGGAACCGTCGTAGCGGCCGGTGAACTCGGCGAGGTACTTTTCGTCGTAGTTGTAGCGTATGCGCCCGATGTAGCCGGCGCTGCGGGAGGCGTTGCTGTAGCCGATGACGGGGGTGGCGGTGGGCGTGCCGTTGCTCAGCTCGGGAAGGAGGGCGAAGGGCACGTTCTTTACATAGGCGCTGAGGCTGTTGCTCTGGAAGTCGCGGACTTCGGCGAGGGCGAGGGCCTCGATGTTGTTGCGCCCGAAGGAACCGGCCCAGGACAGGCTCGCCTGGGCTGTCATGGTCTGCTGGTACCAGGAGCCTTCGCCGACTTTGTTGCCGTCGGAGGCGCCGTTGACGTCGACCATGGGGGAGGACCAGCCCCAGTTGCCGTCGGCGTCGCGGGTGCGGACCACGACGTAATAAGGGGTGTCGAGGTTCTTGTTGTAGGAGCTGAGGTAATCGTAGGAGCCGCTCACCTTGGCCTCGAGTCCCTTGACCCAGGGAATCTCCCAGGTGAGGGATCCGTTGAGTATGCCCTCGAAGCTGTTGGTCTTCTTGCTTCCCGACTGGTACAGGGCCGCGAGCGGGCTGTTGGGGAAGGCCTGGTTGCTGGCGATGGCGCCGGTGTAGTAGCCGTCATACATCTCCGGCAGGAACGGATACATGCCAATTACCTGATGTGCTACCGAGAACCAGCCCACCTCGTAGCCGGAGTCGGAGTCGGAGCCGCCGGAAAGGAAACGGGGGGTCTCCCTGCGGCCCACGATGCCGCTCAGGCCGGCGTTGAACACCAGGTGGCGGGCGATGCGGGACTCGATGTTTGCACGCACGTTGTAGCGGCGGTAGTTGTAGCCGTCGATGTTGCCCTTCTGGCCCAGGTAGCCGGCGGAGACGAAGTAGCGGTTGTTGTCGTTGCCGCCCTGGACGGTGACGTTGTGTTTCTGGGTGAGGCCGGTGCCGAAGACCTTTTTGATGTAGTCGACGTTGTCCCAGCCGTCGGAGGGATCGCCGTTGAGCATGGCCTGCACGTTGCTTTCGGTGAAATAGGGCACGTACTCGTCCTCGGATGCAATGGCGCCGCTGGCTAGCTGGTCCATCATCTGGGCGAGGTTCCAGTAGTAGGCGAACTGCGGCCCGTTCATGAAGCGGGGGAAGTTGGCGTTCATGCTGGCGCCCACGCTGCCGTTGTAGGAGATGCGGGCGTCGCCCCTGTCGCCCTTGCGGGTGGTGATGATGATGACGCCGCCGGCGGCCTTGAGGCCGTAGACCGCGGCGGAGGCGCCGTCCTTGAGCACGGAGACGCTCTCGATGTCGGCGGGGTCGATGTCGTTGATGTTTTCGACGGGGAAGCCGTCGACGACATACGCCACGCCGTAGACCGAGCCGCGGATGCGGAGCGAGGCCTGGTCGAGGCCCGGCTCACCCGATTCCTGGACGGAGGAGATGCCGGGCAGCTTGCCGGCAAGGACCTGGCTTACGTTGGTGGAGGGGGCTTTCTGGAGCTCGTCGCCCTTGATGGCCGAGACGGCGGCGGTCAGCGTCTCCTTGCGGGCGGTGCCGTAGCCCACTACGATGACGTCGTCGAGGAAGAGGGCGTCTTCCTGCATGGTGACGTCGAGCCGGGATCGGCCGTCCCAGGTGCGCTCCTCGGTGGAGAGTCCGAGGCACGAAAACTCGATGGTGTCGCCCGGCCTGGCGCGGAGGGACCAGGCGCCGTCGGTGCCGGTCATGGTGCCGGTTGACGTGCCTTTTATGAGGACGGTCACCCCGCTGAGCGGAGCGCCGTCACGGTCTGTCACTCTGCCCTCCAGCAGAGACTGGGCGAGGGCCGCAGGAGCAGTCAGCAGGAGGAACAGAAGAGCGAAGAGATATTTTTTCATCGGTGAAGTGGTTGGTCGTTTTGTATTACCACAAAATTAGCCATTTTTTCATTTCCTTGAGGCTCTTTTTTGTTAAATTTGTGGGAAAATAGAATCTTGCACATGGAAAACCGCAGAACCTTCCTCAAGAAAAGCGCGCTTGCCGCCGTGGCCGCGCCGCTTGCCGCCGCCGGCTGTAAATCCTCAGGATCAGATAAATACGGCATCGAACCCGACCCGTCCATATCCAGCCGCCTGCTGGTTCCCAAGGGCAACGCCCTCCCCATCACAGGCACCTTCCTGGACGAGATATCCCACGACATCCCCCATCAGAACTGGGGCGAAAAGGAATGGGACCGCGACTTCCGCTACATGAAGGCCATGGGCATAGACACGGTGATCGACATCCGCTGCGGCTACCGCAAGTTCATAACCTACCCCTCCCCCTATCTGCTCCGGAAGGGCTGCTACATGCCTTCGGTAGACCTCATAGACATGTTCTGCCGCCTCGCGCAGAAGTACGGCATGAAGTTCTGGCTCGGCCTCTACGACAGCGGCAAATACTGGGACACCGGCGACATGAGCTACGAAGTCGAGGCCAACAAGTTCGTCATCGACGAAATATGGGAGCGCTACGGCAGCAAGTACTCCAGCTTTGGCGGCTGGTACATATCGGGCGAAATATCCCGCGCCACCAGGGGTGCGATCGAGAGCTTCCGCACCATGGGCCGCCAGTGCAAGGAGGTGAGCGGCGGCCTTCCCACCTTCATCTCCCCCTGGATTGACGGCAAGAAGGCCGTCGACGCCGCCGGCGGCAACCTCACCAAGGAGCAGGCCGTAGGCATAGAGCAGCACGAGCGGGAGTGGAACGAGATTTTCGACGGCATACACGAGTACGTCGACGCCTGCGCCTTCCAGGACGGCCACATCGACTACGACGAGCTCGACGCCTTCTTCTCCGTCAACAAGAAGCTCGCCGACCGCTACGGCATGCAGTGCTGGACCAACGCCGAAAGCTTCGACCGCGACATGCCCATCCGTTTCTTCCCCATAAAGTTCGACAAGCTTCGCCTCAAGCTCGAGGCCGCCCGCCGCTGCGGCTACGACAAGGCCATCACCTTCGAGTTCTCACACTTCATGAGCCCCCAGAGCGCCTACATCCAGGCGGGGCACCTGTACGACAGATACAAGGAATACTTCGGGATATAGCTTCCTATACCCCGAAGATTCCTAAGGCAGTTGGGGAAGACCGAGGTCGGGGAAGGTGCGGGGGGCAGGGACTTTGGGCAGGGGGACCCTGTCCTTGAGCTGCTCCATGGCCACTTCGATGGCCTTGAGGAGCTGCTGGTCCTCGCCGGCGTATTCCCTGACGGGGTCGTTGTCGATGAGGATGTCGGGGTCGACGCCGTGGTTCTCGACTATCCACTCTCCGGTGGCGCGGTCGTAGTTGGTGAAGAAGGGGACACGGACGTCGGTGCCGTCCATGTACGGGAGAGGCCCGCTGATGCCGACTATGCCGCCCCAGGTGCGGGTGCCGATCACCGTGCCGAGCTTGTTGGCCTTGAAGCTCCAGGGGAAGAGGTCGCCGTCGGAGGCGGAGTACTTGTTGATCAGCAGTACCTTGGGACCTGTGTGCGTGCCGTCGGGGACGGTGCCGGTCATGGTGGAGTTGCGGCTCATGGTCATGCGGTAGACCTCCCTCTTGAGGCGCTCGATGAGCATGGGGGAGACGTTGCCGCCGCCGTTGGCGCGGTCGTCGATGATGAGGGCCTCCTTGTCGAGCTGGGGGTAATAGTAGCGGGCGAATTCGCTAAGCCCTTCGGGGCCCATGTCGGGCACGTAGATGTAGCCTACCTTGCCGCCGGACAGCTCGTCGGCGGTGCGTATGTTCTTCTGGACCCATTCGTAGTGGTACAGGGGATACTCGTCGTCGGTGGGCTTGACTATGACTTTTGTGCCGCCCTCTGCGGGCTTGTCGTTGACGGTGAGCTCGGTGAGCACTCCCGCCTTGCCGACGAGCAGCCTGTAGATGTTGTCGACGCCCTTGGTGCTCACGCCGTCGACGGCGGTGATGTACTGTCCGGCCTTTACGCCGAGCCCGGTCTCGCCGAGAGGGGAGCGGAGCTTCTCGCTGTAGGGGGCGCCCTCAAGGATGCGGTCGATGCGGAAGTAGCCTTTGCTCTCGCTCAGTTCGGCCCCCAGCAGGCCCATTTTGATGCGCTCGGGCCTGGGGTACTCGCCCGGAGTCACATAGGCGTGGCCGGATGCGAGCTCCGAAATCATTTCGCCGATTATGTAGTTGAGGTCGAGGCGCGTGCGGACGTAGGGGAGCAGGACGGAGTATTTGTCCTTGATGGCCTTCCAGTCGCGGCCGTGCATGTTTTCGAGGTAGTAGCCGTCGCGGAAGGCGCGCCAGACTTCGTCGAAGATCTGGGGCCACTCCTGGCTGTAGTCGATAAGGGCCACGACGTCGTCGGTGGGAACCTTGCTGCCCTGCATCTTGGGGCCCATGGGCGCCACCGTGAAGCCCTCGCGGGTGTAGATGAGGGCCTTCTTGTCGCCGAAACGGTAGCGTACGCTGCCCTGGGTGCACTCTTCGTCGCTGCCGGACTCGAGGTCGTAGACGCGTGTGGAGCCGCGGTCGCCGTAGAAGTTGCGCCCGCCGAAGGGGAGCTTGACTATGCGGGCCTGGAGGCCTTCGGGGTCGATTTTGACCTCGGCGGGCTCCTTGGACTCCTTTTCGGGGCCGCCGGGGGCGTCCATGCCTTTGGGCGCGCCCTTGCCAGGGCCCTTCCTGTCGCCGCCGGGCCTTTCGGCCATCATGGCCTCATCCTCCCCGCCGGGGCCACCGGGCCTGCCGCCCATGCGTTCGGGGCCGCCGGCCTTCTCGACCAGCGGCGCACCGTCCCTGGGAAGCAGGGGCGAGGGGGTGTCGGCGGCGAGCATCGCCATGTAGGCCGCTCCCATGTTGCCGAGGGTGAAGTTCCATTCGACGCGGCTGTACTGGGGGTTGATGTCGCGGTCGGAGCTGAATATCAGGTACTTGCCATCTTCGGAGAATACGGGTGAATCGCTGTTGTACCACTTCTCGGTGACGGGGTACTCCTTGCCGGAGGCGATGTTGAAGACGTAGACTACGCCCATCTCGTTGGATGCGGGGCGGGTGTAGGCGAGCCATTTGCTGTCGGGCGAAACGCTCACGCCGCGGAACTCGGCCTCGGGGTTCTGGAGGAGGGTCTTGCGGGTGCCGTCGACGCCCACCAGGACTACGCGGTTGGCGCGGTCGGTATAGATGAGGCTGCCGCTGTCGGGGAGCCACTGGAGCGAACGGATGTAGGTGTCGGTGCCGGAGGAGGAGAGTACGCGGCAGGTAAAGGCGGAGTTATTACCGCCGCCGTGCTCGGCGTGGAGCATCAGCATTATATCAAGGAGCAGCGCTTCCTCGCGGGTGTAGCTCTTGTCTGCCCGGACTATGCGGAGGAAGTTTTCGGATACGGAGAGCTCCTCCCTCGGAACGTGGATATAGAGGCTCTTGCCGTCGTAGTAGTGGCGCTTCACCGCGTAGGCGTGGGCCACGATCATGGGGAACCGGGCCAGGAGCTGCACGCACTGGCGGACCATGTTGGAAAGCTCCGTGCTGTCCGGATTGTCATCGTCCGATTGAAAAGGTATCTGAAGAGGCTTACTTCTTCAAGATGAGCAAATATGCCGATAGGATTCTCAAATATATTGAAGATAATCCTGAGTTCATTGTG
>ERZ842401.4601-NODE-4601-length-15899-cov-19.144850_pt1 | contig 15899 bp, 26 predicted proteins | sample MGYA00521270_ERZ842401 | MGnify/ENA primary metagenome ERZ842401 (study PRJEB31892, sample SAMEA3878208) | bioreactor metagenome | biome: Moose rumen | place: Sweden | collected 2011-10 | study: EMG produced TPA metagenomics assembly of the PRJEB12797 data set...
AGAGCACCTGACTGTTAATCAGGGGGTCGTTGGTTCAAGCCCATCCTGAAGCGCATTGAAAATCAGAGAGTTACGAGAAAGTAATTCTCTGATTTCTTTTTGTGGTGAATTTCTAAAGAATTTGGCTAAACATCACATGCGTACAAAATCAAAGAAGGGAGTCGTTTCAAACGACACCCCTTCCGCTACGATTTCAGAACTACTATACATGCTCATGCTTACCTATCCAAAGGGCAGCGGCACTCTTTGGCCACTGCCCCGCCCAAAACAGACAAGTGACATATATGCCACCCATCATTTTTCTGTGTTAGCATAGAATTTGCCCCCAAGTGCTTGCATGGCTATCACACCCATATAGACAGAACGGATGAGATGCCTGTAGGTCTGTCCGCTGATGACACGCGCCTTTGATTCTTCAGGAGCTTTGTCGCCATAGATTTTCAGCAACATCGGATTCACCTTCTCCTCGGGTGTCGGAACATACGCCAGCCAGTCTTTCAGCTGTTCAAGGTAGAATGACATTTCATCATCGCCAATAACCTCGGAATCGAATCTCTCTCTGTTTTTTACTGCCTGTACCAGCAGGTCTTTGTCTACATTTTCTTTAATCGGTTTCATATTTTCCAATTTTTTGAAGTTCGTTCTTATATTTTTCTCTAACTTTCGGACTGAGCCGTGAATAATCCTGTTGTGGAAGATTGCCATTGTTCATTTCAAGCAAGGTTTGCATCATTAAATCGTCATTTTCTTCCTGCTTTTCATCCCTGTCTTGCGTCATCTCCAATTCTATCCATTTCCAAACGGGGAGGTCACTTGTTGGCTTCCAACCATCTTCATCATCAGCTTCATCTTCATCTTTGCGCCATTCTGGTGAATAGTGCCGTAAAAGTGTGGTGATTGCCTGTGCATTTGGTGGAAGCTGCTGCTCCATCACAATGGTTCTATCAGTGAGTGTTATGTAGCCAGTACCGCCACATGCGGGGCATTCCCTATCCTGTCCATTGCACATACATCTTGCCTGCACATAGCGTGTCGTGGTTGACTTGGCATTGCCAGTGGCCAGCTTGATATAGGAATCCTTGAGGGCAGTGATGAGGCTCGCGCGTGCGCGTGACAACACTTGACATATACGCTCACTCCTTTCTTTGTTTTCCTTATCAGTCCAGCCGTCATACTTGCCATTCTTCATGCGTGAGAAAGTTTCGGGCGTGATGTTCAGTGCGGCGGCTATCTCCTTATCCGTCGCATCTTTCTTGCCGAGCGTAGACAGTATGGAATAGAATCTGTCCGTGTCGTAGAATGACTGTTCAACCCGAATCTTTTTCTTTGCCATGATGGTTATTCAATGAGCCTTAGCACATCTTCGCCCTTTACAAACTTGGCATCAGGATTGCAGCCCACAATATCCATGAATGCCGCCTTTGCGTCTGCTGTGCTGAATGACAGGATTGTATATGCGTTCTCTGACTGCTGACGTGCAGCGGCCAGCCTTTCCGTTTTCTCCTTGATGGACTTCACATGCGCTTTCTTGGCCTCATCATCCATTTCGGGGGTGTCGGTTGAAACGACATCCTCTGTCTGGGTGTCGTGATTTGCGACGGCTGGTGGCTGTGTTTCGGCGAGTCCATCTGTAACGATGTCATCATCTGACAGGAAATCACCCAGTGCATCCTCTACCATGCCATTACTGTTATCGTCGGCAATGGCCAGTATATCTTTCAGTTCGTCATCTTCAAAGCCCAAGTCGGGAATGATGTCTTTGTCGATGTCGCTGATATATCGGGCTATCAAATCCTTTTCGGGTTTGGTATTGCCGATGGCCATGTAAGTAAGCTGTGCCTTTTCGGCCTTGACAGGCATTTCGACAACCTCGACTTTCACATCGTAGTCGTTTTCCTTGCCGTCATAGCCGTAGTACAAATCCATTGCGTAGATGCGACGGTGGCCGTCGATGAGGTTGCCCGTTGTCCTGTTCCACACGATGCCGCCAAGAAAGCCCACCTGTTGCAGATTCTTCTTCTGTAGCTTGATGACCTTCTCGGAATGCCGTTTGGGGTTCAGCGGGTTCAACTTTATCTCCGACCGCTTGATGATAGCGGTCTCACTTGTTTTCAGATTCTTCTTTGCCATAGTCATGTTCAAATAATAGCCTTTCAGATAGCGGGAACTGTGCGAATACCCTCTGCAAGTCGCTGGGATAGTTCTGACGCAGGTATAGCAGATAATCAATATCGGTGATGTTCGTACCCGATGACTGACCGCCCTTGCCATAGCATTCAGGAGTTATGAGGTCATTCCGCTTGATGTACGCCAGCACGTCTTGATTGTGGTATGGTGACAGCGGATAGCACTTCATGGTCTTTCTGTTGATGGCCTGTAGTTCGTAATCGTCACCACGGAGCATTATTCGGCGGTTCATGGAATCGGACTGCTTGAATCCGAAGAAAGCCCACTGGATGCCATACTTTTCGCGGATGGCTTCCGTAATGTCGGACATCTTGAATTTCTTCTGTTTCGGATTCTGCCTGCATCCCATGTAACCAGTCTTGATATAGCTGCCTAACCCGTAGTGCGGAACTTGAACGAATCGCACATTGGGGTACTTATTGATTGCATAGTTCAGATACCTGTTGATGTGCGCCAAATCCTTGACAAGATACATATAGACGCAGACGATTTCACGGAAGTAAGGAGCCATGAGATTCAACAGGGCAATACTGTCCTTACCCGATGCCGAGTGGAACAATATCACCCTGTCTGTCTCAGAAGAGACCAAACGAATTACTTCTATAGCTTTCTGCATAGCCGTTATCGTCTGTTCCTGCGTTCCTGTTGAATACGAGTGCGCTCAGCGAGGTTTCGCTGTGCCAGCTTTGCACTGGCCATCTGCGTTGCACCGCCAAGGCCACCGCGACGGGTATCAACAATATGGCCATCTGATGTCACATAGCCTACATAGTTTCCGTTAGCATCATATATCTCTGCCATATCCGTTGCTTTTTTTAATGGTTAGAACTCATATCCTTTCTATCACGCGTCTGAATGGGATTTCATTTCAAGTTGGTGTCGATGACCTTGCCAATGACAAAATAGAAGTACATCGGACGTTGCTCGCTTTTGATGGCGTTCTGCTGCTGGAGTACCTCATCAAGTTCATGGCAATCATATTCACTGTGCAGGAACTCCACATCTGCATCCGTCACACCGACTACTTCGTTCATGGTGCATTCTACGTCAAGATGCCATGTGTCGTTGTAGTTGTGGAAGTGAATCTTCTCCACCATACGAAGCGGCTCACACATTGCCAGCACTTCGGGCTCATTCTTGTGCAGCTGCATGAATTTCAGCACGTCATTGTCATACAGGCGGCTGATGTAATGGTCAGTGTAGCCACGGAACTCCAGTTTCTTCTTACCTTCAAGAATCTGTTTGGCAAACTCCTTGCGCATGATAAGGTTGAGGCATTCTACAGGTTCAGCCTCTTTGTAGTTCGGGAATTTAGCCTTAAACTCTTTCAGTCTGCTGGCATAGTCATTTTGTTTGTTATCATCCATATTGTTTCAAATAAAGAATGGCAAAGGTGGGCTGCTGTGTAGCGGTTGCAAGCCTCGCCAATGCCATTATGTTTTTTGTCACCCCATACCGCTACTAAAGGGGTTGCATCTGTGATGCAAAGTTACTCATTTTGAGCGACTTATGCAAGAAAATCCGTGATTATTTTCACTATAAAATCAATGTATAAAGTTATATGCTTTATCTCATAAAGTTATATGCTTTATTCTTCAAAGGTAACAGGCAATTCAATGCCCCTAACGAAAGAATAGAAAGCATCGTCAAGGTCGATTTCTACTTTTTTCCCAGCGGCTATTGTCAATGTACCTTCAAGATGCTTAAACAGTCTTTCCGCATCCATTTTATCAATGCCATTGGGGGTATCTGCTGGCTCGTCAATATCAATAATCCAATAATGCTCACCGTCGGAACGTAGTTCTAACCTGTGATAATGTTCTTTGTCTGCATGGTCATTCAGATACTTCAACACTGCGATAGCAGCACACAGATAATATACTTTTTTCATAATTTTATTCTGTTATATAGGTGGGGCTACTTTGACGAGCACCCCACCAGTCAATTTGTAACTTTCAGTAAACGGGCGGTCGAGTCGAATATCTTCATCTCGGCAAACTAATCATTATCTATTGGTTTACCATTAACCACATAGTCCGTATAATCCTCAATCACATCTCTTGGTATTTCAACTTCGGACTGTTCGCCAGCTTCGATGTTCAGCAAAGTAGCGATTGTGCAAAGTAATTGGCACGCATCCATTCGGGAATCCCCAATATTGATTTCTTTTTCATCACGCGCCCCGACGACATCCGTAGTGGCATGAAGCCAAAACCCGTTACCATCACTGACAACGGAAATGACATAGCCATGTAGATTAGCCCTGATGGCTTTGTTCAAATCGGCAAGCATATTCATTGCCGTCATAACAAAAAAATTCTTATTCATATCATTTGTTCATTTTATGACGAGGGCATATTTCTGCCCTCGCCGTGGTTATTACTATTGATTCAATACATAGGACGCTACAATCTTTCTTGTGCTTTGGGATGATTCAGCCAGCAGCCACAAAGAATCTATCACCGCGTCGAGTTCTTTCTCGGTCAGCTGTGTGGCCATCACATTGTCACCCATGCCAAGGATAAAGCCACTTTCATTATGTGTCACCTGCATTGCACTGCCAGTATCAGACAGGATGCTGCAAATCTCGTTGAAACGTTATGTGTAGTCGGCAAGTACCTTACCCCACCTGTTGTTTGTTGTTGCTGCCATAGTCGTATTGTCTTAAATGGTTGTTGTTTCTGTTCGTTCTAAATGGTTTTGGGCGTGCTAAGCAATTCGTAACAGGTTCGCACGCTTGAAGCAACGCCAAGCGGCTTTCTCTGTGTCGTAGTAGGTCTGAATGGTGTCGTTGGGCTTGCGCGTGTCTGTGCCAGCGATAGCGGGTATCATGCCATCTGCCAGCGTACCGAATGCCTCGCGTGTGCTGCCGTCCACTTTCAGAAAATAGAATCTTACGATTCGGCTCTTCATGGCCATCTTCAACTTGAAGTTTGCCCATGCAACTTTCAAAGCCTCGCTCATGCTGTAGCCGTTACGCTTGACAAACTGCCAAGCCAGTTTCATAAGGTCTGATAAAAATCTCTTCGTATTCATAATCTAAAACGTTTAAATGGGTTGTTGTTGTATGTTCGTTTTGGTGGGGAGGGTTGCCCCTCCCCTTTGATGTTAGAAGGTCTTTGTTATTAATACATTGTACTCGCGCACGTCTAAGGCGTCGCAGTTTGAACCAAGAACGTCGAGGTCATTAAGCATAACCTTCATTTGGTCGATGATTTGGTTGTAAGCCTCCTGCATACCCCCAATGGCTGAGTCGTACTGGCTGTTGTTGCGGGCATTCTGCTGTGCCTTTACTGCCCCCTGATAGCTGTTGAGCAGCTTGCCAATCTGCTTCATGCTTGACTTCATCTCCTTGATGCTGTTGTCTAACTGTGTCATAACTTCTATTATTAAATGGTGAATGTTGTCGTTTGTGAGTGCAAAGATAACACAAAAGTTTGAAACCACCAAACAAAATATAACTTTTCTGTTTGATTTAACACTATTTAATTAAACTTTTGCGTTAAATACGGCCTTTTGGTGTAATTTTGCAGCATAATAATCAAACTTATCTGTTATATGGCATTAAGAATTAAAGAATGTATCAGCGAACATGGCCTCACTATCAAGGAGGTTGCAGAACGTATGGGAATATCTCATACAGCCCTTTTACAGACAATAAACGGTCGGACATCAGGAGGCAAACACACCGATTCCAATCCCACCGTCAGCGTATTGGAGAAAATTTCAAATGCGATAGGATGCGACATCACCGAATTGTTTGAAAGCCCCAAGACCCAGCCGACAAATGCGGAATTGTCCTACTTATCCATTAAATGCCCTAACTGCGGCAAAGATTTAGAGATTGGAGTAACACGGAATCCAAATGTCATAGAAAAATGATTATATATCCATCTGATTTCTGTTAGGCTGGCGAGAGTCAGCCTTTTTTTGTGCGTTCCAATAGGCTGTTTGCTGACACAGAAACTAATGATTCACTTAACTCCTTTGGTGAAACATCTGCTTTCATTTCTTTTTAATGGTTTTCAAATAGTTGCTATCTTTGCCGAAAATTAGCAAAACGAAATGATTATGGATATATGGATAAAGAGTTTTTAACCGTTGAAGAAACAGCCAATTATCTGCGGATGTCTAAAAGTAGCATCTACAAGATGGTACATAAAGAAACTATTCCATTCTACAAGCCATCGGGAGGGCGTGTATTGTTTAGGCGTAGTGAACTTGACGCTTGGGTCGTTCGTTCTGTGACGAATAACATGGAGGGTAGCGTATGAGTTTGAAGCAGATAATGGAACAGAATCCGAATGTCCAACTTGTTGTTACTGCAAGTGACTTGAGAGAGCTGTTTGATGAATGGCAGAAAGAGACGCAAAGGCAAATTGACCACGCCAAGGCAAAACAGCAAGCCTCATCGACATCGGATGAACTGCTTACGTCTAAAGATGTGTTGGGCATTATGCGTGTCAGTCGGTCGATGTTATGGAAGTTGGCCAAACAACAGAAACTGATGCCTGTCCACATAGGCCGTAAGGTGTTATATCGGCTGGCAGATGTAGAAGCATGGATGCAGCAAAATCGTGTAACTCCGTTGGTGGAGGCGCAACAATCCGCTATAGTCCATGTCGTGAAAGGAGATATAAAATGAATGAAAAAGCTAAAAAAGGCGGCGAGCCGAAACTTGTCAAAGACATACTTCCTAACGTACCTATCTTTTTAAAATTAATGGAATATCGAAAACAAAAACAAAAGCAACAAACGAAACAATAATTACATGGAAAAGCGAAGGAACACATTCAAATTCTATCGGTCTTTCAGAGACGCTATCGGAAAAATGGACGAGAAAGGCCAGCTGGCCTTGTATAAGACCATCACCAACTACGCCCTTGACAGGCAAGAACCAAACTTTGCTGAACCAGCCATGCAGATGGTATGGGAATTGATGAAAATGCGGCTGGATTACGGTTGGAAGATTTATGAACAGCATTATCAGCAGGGAGGGCAGTAAATGAAACGGGAAATGAATTCGATAATAGATGAGGAAACGTTGACCGCTATCAAAGCTAATGAAGATTTATGGCAGAACATCTTATTTTACAAAGAGTGGGCTAAAATTCTCCTCACCCTTCCAGCAGAACTCCGTGCTAAAATCCATGATGCCGTGGACGAGTTCATCGTATCGCGCACCGACCCAACCGATAACAGCATACTGTATTCCCCATACTGGATGATACGCCAGCGGATTTTACAGGATAAGCACAACTATCAGGAGAAGATAATTGTGCGAAACCGTGCCAACGGAAATAAGGGCGGCAGACCGCGAAAAACCCAAGAAACCCAGTCGCACCCAAATAACCCAGTGGGTTTTGAAAAACCCACTGGGGGCGAAGAAACCCAGTGGGGGCCAGAGAAACCCAATAGGAAAAGGAATATGATTGATACATCTAATGATGTATCTCAAAAAGAACTTACTAACGTAAGTCAGAAAAAGGGTTTTTCTGAAACAATAGAAAGACGAAAGCAGTTATTTGCGGAGTCTATAGCTCCCTTTGTGGAAGAATATGGGCGAGACATGTGCAACGCTTTCTTTTCATATTGGACTGAACCTAACAAATCAGGAACTCGTATGCGTTGGGAACTTGAAAAGACATGGGATGTCAATAAGCGCTTAAAGAGATGGGCGAACAACAATTTCAAAAAGTAATGGCTATGGATTACGCAAAAAACATATTACACGATGATGCAGCCGAGCGGGCGGTACTGGGCGCAATTCTGCAAAACAACAGTCTCTATCTGTCATCAGAGGGCGTGATAACCGAAGCGTCGTTTCACAATCTGAAACATCAACTTTTATTCAGGGCTATCGCTTCCATCATCAATGACAATAAGGTGGCAGACATCGTAACAGTTTGCGCCTACCTGAATGCACACCCTAACTCGCTAAACCCGCAAGCCTATGAACTGGCAGAAATCTCCAGTTCGTCATACGGCATAGAGGCTTTGTTCCACCAGCACCTCGCACGAATCAATGAACTGGCGGCACGACGCGATGTGTGGCGTATGGCCTGCAAGCTGTTGCCAGTCGGTACTGACGAGAGCGCAGACCTTGACGAGGCCATGAAGGAAATCCAGAACTTCCACCTAACATGCGAACCGCAACGCACCACTACCATCAAGGATACTGTTGGTGACCTCATTCAGTTAGTAAGAAAAAACCAGCAAGGGCAATATTCCGCAGGATTACAGACAGGATTCAGGCTGATTGACACGAAAGGCGGCTTACACCTTGGGGATTTGGTCATCATAGCAGCAGACACATCACAGGGGAAAACATCGCTTGCGCTGACGATAACCCTCAATACTGCTCTATGTGGTACACCTTCTATCATCTATAGCATGGAAATGCAGAAAGTACAGCTTACTGCACGGCTGATTGCCATGCGAAGTGGAATCAACGCAAGTGCTATCATGTATGCCCGCCTTAGTGAGGAGCAGCGTGCTAAATTTGATGCTGTAGTAGGCACTGTGTCAGACCTTCCATTCATCTTCGATGACAATTCTACTTCAAGCATTGAGCGCATCATCTCCTCCATCCGTTTGCATGTACGGCGCAATGGCATTAGGTTGGCTGTCATTGACTATTTGCAAATTCTTGGCACTACCCAGAAAGTCAACAATACCGAGCAGTTTTATGGCGATGTGACACGTCGGCTAAAGAACCTTGCAAAGGAACTAAACGTCTGTATCATTGCCCTGTCGCAGCTTGCTCGTGACCGCGAGAACCCAGAGCCGACACTCGCCCGACTCCGTGCCAGCGGTCAGATAGCGGAAGCAGCAGATACAGTGATGCTAATATACCGTCCAGAAGTCTATGGCAAGCGATACCGCGACAAGACCATCAGCACTGCGGGAACTGCACAGATTACAATAGCCAAGGGTCGCAACATCGGTACTGGTAGTGACTATGTGGGTTTTGTGCCTGACAGTTGTCTCTTCTACGATTTGGAAGGGGTAATTCCAACAGAGCAGCCTATCCAGCCTCAATTCAATGATGACGAACCGTTTTAACCCTAACAAACATGATTCAAGGCTTTTCAGAACAGACAGAACCATTGACTCCCTATGAACAGGAGATACTTGTTCCCGTGCTATGCCGTGGCCTACAATCAAAAGTGGGTAAGGAGCGGGCTGTGACCAACAAGCATATAGTAGCCTGCCTAAAAGGCAAATACCAGATAGGCGAGGCGCGTGTGAGGAAGATTATCAATCACATCCGTATCAACGGACTTGTACCGTGCCTTATGGCCACGTCTGGCGGCTATTATGTCGCCACCGAAGAAGCGGAACTCAAGGAATACGAGGACAGCCTTCTCGGGCGTGAACAGGCTATCCGAGCCGTGCGTATGGCCATCACACGACAGCGTGAAGAAAGATACCACGGGAAAGAACTGCATATACCATTCAGACATTAACATAAGTTTAACGATTAACAGAAGAAGATTATGACGAAAGAAGAAATGAAAGCGTATGGCCTACAGGTAGGCGTATCGCAGTCGAGAATTGATGAAGTCCTCTCTTGCGTACTTGACAGCTGGGATGACACAATGGTAAAGGAATATTTGTCTTCCGTAGGTGACGCACACAAGGCTTGTCGGCTGAATCCACACACCGACTACACGGATTCAATACTCAAGATGCGTATGGAGCAACAGATGGCAGGCAAGTCAGAGGCAGAATTAAAGAAAGAAGCTGATGACATTGCCAGTGTTATCGTAAACGACCATGTGTAACACAAGTATCAACCAAGCATTGCTATCTTACGGGGAGGTGGAACTCCTGCCTCCCCATTACAAACCTTTATGCTTAGGGTGTCGGTAGTATGCAGCCCCTTTCTGATTCCAGTTGTGCGAGGGGTGCTCATTTGATGAGCACGGTTCAAACGACCCCATAGATTAGCGATTCCATGCCTACTGCGGCAAAGACGGTAGGCGAATCTGCCGAGTGGGACACTGTAAGGGCAGAATACTGCCCTCGCTCCACCGAAAGGGGAAGCGGCTGGAAATCAGGCGGAACGTTTATAATTGTCTTGCATCGTACCCAGCCCAAAAGTGGGCGCGAATCAAATCTGCACCGAATAATGGTCGTTTCAGCGAAGATTTCCGCTGTTCTATTCCGATGTGATGCTGATGTGTATGGGTTTGCCACAGTGCGGACATACACCAGTTATGCCCGAATTGGCAAAACTGCTACGGAACAAATCGGGTATCTCAACGCCAAGGGCATCGGCAATTTCAGCCAGTTTGTCAATGCTAAAATTATTCCGAGACATTGCCTGTGCCAGTGATGTTCGTCTAATGCTCAGCTTGCTTGCAAGGGCTTCAAGCGTTATGTTTTTTTCCTTGCAGATGTCTTTGATTCTAAGTTCTTTATTTGCCATATATCGAAATTTTTATGCAAAGATACAAAGATTTCGTATATATGAGAACGTTTTTAGAGTTAAATATCCATAAGAGTATATAATTATAAAAATATGTATACAAGAGTAAATATACATATTTGCGAACAATAAATTATATAAAGTTCGTTAAAAAGTAGATGATTTATTTGGCGGTGTTCGCAAATATGTATATCTTTGCATCATCAAAATCACAGTTTAACATTTTAATTCTTGAAATTATGACTACAAAGACATTGAATGAACAGGTTGCAGAGGTGATGAACAACAAAAAGACCACCACAGAGCAAAAGCACATCAGCCTCGTAAAGCTGGGCTTGCAGAAATACGAAATCAGTCTGTTGCTGAACATCAGGCCACAGCGGCCTCCTCGCCCCATGACAGCCATGCAACTGACATTCGGCGTTGAAATAGAGACTTACAACGTGAATCGCGAGTTGATGGTCAGTCAAGCCGCATTAAATGACCTCCCAATCAGATATGAGGGCTACAACCACCACGACAGCCACGACACATTCAGGTTTGTGTCAGACGGCAGCATTAGCGGCATAAATCCCATCGAGTGTGTTACACCCATACTGAAAGGCCGCGACGGTTTCTCAGCCCTTGAGAATGCTTGCAAGACCTTGAATGAAGTGGGTGCAAAGGTAAACAAGTCAACTGGCCTCCACGTTCATATTGGGGCTGCAAAACTGACAGTCGAGCAATATATCAATGTGTTTGCCAATTATCAGATGTTAGAAGCGGTCATAGATACCTTTATGGCAAACAGCCGCAGGGCAAATAATAATACATATTGTCAATCGCTTATAGGTGTGAATCTTACCGACTGCAAGACTCGAGAGGACGTTTGGCAGGCATTCGACAGTAGCCGCTATTACAAAGTGAATCCCGAATCTTTCAGCCGTCATAAGACAATCGAGTTTCGCCAGCATCAGGGCAGCACGGACTACACCAAAATAAAGATGTGGGTTACATTCTGTGCAAAGCTGGTTGTTTGGTCGATGGATAACAGAATGACAGCAGCCATTTCAAGCATAGATGATATACCATTCTTGAATAAGACTGAGAAGGCGTTTTTCAGCCGTAGAAAGAAGCAACTGGCATAAATGGCCATTCAACGTACAAACGACGGTGAGAGGGGCTACAAGTGGCCTCTCCACCAATTATAAACCCAGACAAAGCAAATAACCATGTGCGTGATAATAATACGACAGGCGGGCAAGCCCATGCCATCAGACGCAGAACTGAAAAGGGCATATTCAATGAATCCCAACGGTTGCGGGTTCGTGTCAAAGTCGATGAAGTTCAAGAGCCTCAGCTTCAGCAACTTTTTGAAACGCTTGCATGAAGTTCCGCAGAACGAGAACTGTATCATTCATTTCAGATACGCCACTAATGGCTCGGTGTGCCGTCAGAACTGCCACCCTTTCACCAAGAAGGGCATTTCCTTTGCCCATAACGGCATTCTAAGTATCATGCCCGATGGTGACAGGACAGACAGCGAGACGGCGTTCAGAAACATCATTTATCCGTGTGTTCAGCAGTATGGATTTGATTCTGACGAGTTGAGGCTCGCCGTCGAAAGGATTATTGGATATTCAAAGTTTGCCATGATGAATGCAAGCGGCGAGATTCGCCTGTTTGGTGACTTCAAGGCACATGATGGCCGACTATATTCTAACTTGCGACATTTGGGGCGATACATCTAACTTTCCATTCATTCAAGTTTTTGGTTAAACTGTGTGGACGGGTCGAGTCGTGAGATTCTGCCCGTTCTTTATTGTTAAAACTGAAATAACTCTTGCACATATCCAAATTTATCTGTACCTTTGTTCCCATCTACGGAAAGTCCGTAGTGTTTCACATAAACATAGTGCAGAGTAGTTCGCGGGTGTGGCAATGCTGTGACCACATCCTTTTGTATTGTTTGTTTTCACAATCCTTATTCGGTAAAAAACGGAAAAGAGAATCAGCAGACACTAAAGAAAATGGCTTCCGATTTGAAAAGGATATAATATTGTTCTCTGTGCATGACCAATAGTTTGCACGACAATTCCCCATGCTCCTCTGTTAGCATGGGGATTGTTTTTTGTAGCAAGCATTGTAGAAACAAAGAAACAACAAGGAACAAACAATGATAAATAGTTGATTGTCTGCCTGTTTTGTATGGTTTAGATAGCGGTGCCAACAAGGATGGGACAAAGAGCCAGCAAAAGCAAATATGTATAGGATAATGTTAAATAATTCAGATTTTTGGAATTTTGTTTTGATTTTCAGAATATTTTTTGTAACTTTGCAGAAAATATCAGATGGTATGAGAATAATCGCAAAAAGTACACTGGTTGCATATTACACCAAGAATCCGCAATCCAAGGCGGCTCTTGAGGACTGGTATGAAAAGACCAAAGAAGCCGAGTGGAAATGCTTTGCTGACATAAAGCAGACGTTTAATAGCGTGGATAGCGTCGGCAACAAGCGATATGTGTTCAACATCAAGGGAAACGATTATCGGCTGGTGGTGCTGATAAAATTCACGGTGAGTCACGTACTGATTAGATTTGTCGGCACACATGCAGAATATGACAAGATTACGGACATTCAACATATTTAAAGCTATGGCACAGATAAAGAACGAGGCAGCGTATCGGGCTGCATTGAAAAGAGTTGAGCAGTTGGAGGAACTTGTTGATGATGACAACCCTACAATGGATGAGAATGCGCTGGAACTGGATATGCTTGTAGATATGATAGAAGAATACGAGGATATTCATTATCCAATCGGAAAGCCTTCTTTGGTAGATACTATCAAACTACGGCTGTATGAAATGGGCATAACGCAGACCAAACTCGCGGAACTGCTGGGCATCAGCCCTGCCCGTGTAAGCGACATCATGCGCGGAAAGTGTGAGCCAACGCTCAAAGTAGCGCGTGAACTCTGTCAAAAGCTGAACATAAGCCCTTCCGTGATACTGGGGGTGTAACGCGGAAGTATCCCAAAAATGGAAGATGGGGTTATTTCAAGTCGCCCTATCCAGTAGTACGAAAAGAGGATGTGCCTATTTTGACACACCCTCTCTTTTTGCTGTGTAGGATATGAACTACAACTTAGCCAGTAGTGCAGCCAGTTCATCTTTCGACAAAGAAGCCAGCTTTGCTACCATTTCTGACTTTTCCGAATCCGTGTTCAGATTCAGCAACTTGGAGTTGTTGGCTATCATGGTAGCCTCATTGTAGTTTGACAGATAGCGGAGAGTTGTACTGCTGCCACTACTTACGGTATGCCCCATCATACTGCTGATATATTCGATAGGTATGCCAGCATCACGGAGATTCGTGGCGAATGAATGTCTGCACCATGTCGGTGACGGCTCATAAGGGATTCCAAGGTACTTGCAAACGTTCTTTATCCTATGCCTTATGTTGCTGTTCTCTTGCCCTATCAGTTTGTCTTTGCGGTTCTCGTCATTTATTCCAGCAAGGATATTAAACACTAATCCATAGGGAGTTTCCACATTGGCTATTTTATCCAGTATCGTTCTTATTTCGGGCAAGATGGGAAAAATGATTTCTGTTTCCCTTGCCGTAGTGTTATGAGTCTTTTGACGGACGAAACACATCATGCGCTTCTGATGGGTATAGTAGAAATCATCGTATTTCAGTCGTGCGGCATCCGCAAGATTCATTCCATTGGCAAGGTACATGAAGAGAAACAATCCTGTTGCCTCAATCAATTTGTTCCTATAATCAGCAGGATAGATGTCGTTACCTTCCGCATCCTTCATCTCCCCAGCGATAAAGAAGTCGTACAGGCGGCGCATCGTAGGTACATCAAGAAATTCATTCTTTCTGTCCTTTCCATCATTAACAGCTGAAAGGTCTGTGAAAATCGTTCCGCATGACTTATCCAGCAGATTCTCGTCAACAGCCTTTTTGACAACCACACGAAAAGCACGGAGATACATTCCAATGGATGTAACTGACAGTTGCGCTTTCATCTTGTCAATCCACTTTTCCAATAAGTTGCGGTTTATGGCAGAAAGACTGACACGCTCACCCATATCCTTAACGAATCGGTTCTTTGCCTGCGAATACGCATCTGCCGTTCCGATACGGTTACTGGCATGATAATCATTTATGATACCATCCCATACTTCATAGATGGTCTTTTTACCCGATGTTTTTTGCAAATAGCGTTCCTTCAAAGCCTCAAGGCTGAACATGGTGCGGTCTCTGAAAGTCTCTTCCACTGCCGTTAGCAGTTCATTATACTGCTTTTCCAAAAAAGAGCGTTCATCAGCGTAGTTGTTTCGTGTTGCTATCACTTTCTGAAATCTTTCCAGTGTGTATGCTTTTCCAAGGCTGATGTATATCTGCTTTCGGTCGAAGGCCACACGGCCAACAACCCGCAACTCGCCCTCTTTGCCCTTCCGAGTATCAAGGGTAATACTTACAAAGACATCACGAAATTGCCCCTGTCTGAATACTGGCAATCCCGATGCTCCTTTCTTCCTTCCGCGTTTTGATTCTTTTTCCATGTGCAAGATGGTTTAGTGAATTTGAGGTGAATTTAGAAATGGTAAACACCGTAAACATGTGCAAAGTTACAAAATAAATCTTAATCCTGCAAATCATTGATAAACAAAAAGAAAGGTAAACAGCAAAAACAATCATAAACATCTGTAAATAACGGTTTTATTGACTGTTAATCAGGGGGTCGTTGGTTCAAGCCCATCCTGAAGCGCCAAGCTAAAGTGCTGAAAAGCAAGGAGTTACGAGAAATCGCAACTCCTTTTTTGTTATTTAGAATTTGTCCTGTGAACTGCTGGTGAACTGACAGCTCATGCAATCAAGGATGAGCATCGGGTATCGGCAACCCTCATTCAGCATCGTGGAACGCACCATTTTAACATTTCCCCTTTTGGAAAAATCGTGTCTTTGGGCTGAAATCGGACTGTTAAACTTTCCAAATATGGGGTTTCGAGTGTCCTTTCTACACCGAGTTTGGCTACTTTTACATGCCGCCAACTGACGGCAAAAGACTATTTCGTTTGTTTTCATTGCTGCTTCCATTACTCAAACAAATCCTTCTCCACAGGCTTCTTCTGTCCCTTCTCCATCGGTTCCAATGACCATCCGAAGTAGTTCTTCAGATTCACTTTCAGGGCATAGTCAACGATGTTGTTGTGCTTGTAGGTGGGTGTAGCCCGCTGAAACTTGGGCTGCCCCTCCTTCTCCTTGATGACCTCCATCACCTGCA
>ERZ842401.4602-NODE-4602-length-15896-cov-48.070513_pt1 | contig 15896 bp, 11 predicted proteins | sample MGYA00521270_ERZ842401 | MGnify/ENA primary metagenome ERZ842401 (study PRJEB31892, sample SAMEA3878208) | bioreactor metagenome | biome: Moose rumen | place: Sweden | collected 2011-10 | study: EMG produced TPA metagenomics assembly of the PRJEB12797 data set...
GTCTACTCGCCCATGCACGGCACGGGCCGCGTCATCATTCCCGAGGCACTGCGCTCGTGGGGCTTCCAAAACATACACGTGGTGCCCGAACAGATGGTTATCGACGGCAACTTCCCCACGGTGGTCAGCCCCAATCCTGAGAATGCCGAGGCCATGACCTTAGGCATGAAGCTGGGTACGCGCCTGAACGCCGACCTGGTCATCGCCAGCGACCCCGATGCTGACCGTCTGGCCATCGTCTGCCGCAACGCCAAGGGCGAGTGGGAGATACTGAACGGCAACCAGACATGCATGATGTTCTGCTGGTACATCATAGCCAACAAGAAGAAGCTGGGCCAGCTGAAGGGCAACGAGTTCCTGGTGAAGACCATCGTCACCACCGAGGTTATCGCCGAGATTGCCAAGAAGAACGGTGTGGAGCTGCGCGACTGCTACACGGGCTTCAAGTGGATTGCCAACGAGATCCGCATCAGCGAGGGCAAGCAGAAGTACATCGGCGGTGGCGAAGAGTCGTTCGGATTCCTGCCGTTCGACAAGGTAAGGGACAAGGATTCACCCGCCTCTATCTGCCTTATCTGTGAGATTGCAGCCTGGGCAAAGGACAATGGCCGCACACTCTACGATCTGCTGATGGACATCTATGCCGAGTACGGCTTCTCGCGCGAGGTCACCATCAATGTGGTGCGCCCGGGCAAGACTGGTGCCGACGAGATCAAGCAGATGATGACCAACTTCCGCGAGAACCCGCCGAAGGAGCTGGGAGGCTCGAAGGTGTGCCTTTGGAAGGACTACAAGACACTTGAGGCACGCGACGCTCAGGGCAACGTGACCAAGCTCAACATGCCCGACACCTCGAATGTGCTGCAGTGGTTCTGCGAGGACGGCACGAAGGTGAGCGTGCGTCCCAGCGGCACCGAGCCTAAGATTAAGTTCTACACCGAGGTGAAGGATCCCTCGTTCAAGTGCGCCGGATGCTACGAGCGTTGCTTGAAGGCTGCCGAGGAGAAGATCGAGGCCATCAAGAAGAGCCTGAACCTGTAGTAGGATTACCGAAAACATCTATACTTGCCTATGCGTAACGGTGGCCTGAAAGGCCAGCAGATGTCAGCTCAGGGCATTGCCCTGTGGAACGACAGCGTGTAGAGGCACGCGAAAGGGCAAAAGCATTGCAGACAAAGGTAAGGCTTTTGCCCTTTCTGCCGTTACGTCTACCATAACTAATTATAAGTTACTGAACATGAACAAACGTTACTCTATCCTGATGACCCTGGCCCTGGCCACCGTCACTGGCGTTCAGGCCAACCCCATCACGCGCGCCGAGGCACGCCTCGTGGCACAGCAGCTGGTGGGCATCAGCGACAACACGCCCGACGGCGATGCCATCGAACCTTTCTATGTGTTCTCGCGTGGACAGGGCCGCGGCTTCGTCATCGTCTCCGGCGACGACAGCACCGCACCCATCTTGGGCTATACTGAGCAGGGCGACTATCAGCGTGGCAGCATGCCCGAACCACTCGAACAGATGCTCGATGCCTGGGACAGCAAGCTGCGCCAGGTGCAGCAGCTGCACCGCGAGGCACCGCGACAGCTGCGAGCAGCAGCCTCGCGTGCGCTGCCCACCTATAAGAAAGACTGGGACGACGTGCCCGCGCTGGTGCAGACACACTGGCACCAGTCGTCGCCCTACAACGACCTGGCTCCCGTCAAGGAGGGCAAGGGGCGCTGCATGACTGGCTGTGTGGCCACCGCTGGCTCGCAGGTGACCTACTACTTCCATCGCGACAACCCCACCGAACTGCAATACGACACGCCTACCTACAGCTACGGCACGCCAATCACCGTCTCGTTGCCCAAGGGCACGCCCATAGAGTGGAACCTCATGCGTCTGAGTGGTAGCGGGTCGGCCGCCCAGAACAATGCCGTGGCTACGCTCATGTATGCCCTCGGCACGTCGGCGTGGCTCACCTATGGCGATGGCGACGGCACGGCTACCAGCGGTCACAACTACAAGATGGCCGATGCCATGCGCGGCCAGTTCCATCTGAACTCGTCGCATGCAGAGAAGTCGGGCTACTCGCAGGAGAACTGGGAGAAGCTTATCTATAGCAACCTCAAGTCGCGCCGTCCCATGCTCTACTCTGGTGTACACCCCACCAGTGGCGGACACTCGGTGGTGCTCGACGGCTATCAGCACTCCACGGGACTCTTCCACTTCAACTTCGGTTGGGGCGGACAGAGCGACGGCTGGTACACCGTGGATGACGCAACGGGCATGAACGGCTTCAACAGCTATCAGGACCTCATCTACGACATTACACCGCAGGTGCAGAACCTCGAAGGCTCCATCGCCGCAGCCACCATTTATCATAAGGCGCCAAGCAACATCACGGTGCGCGTGAAGAACAAGGGTACGCTCGACTATTCGGGCGTCTACCTCTACACCAGCACGCAGCCGCGCCTGCCGTCGCAGGCAACTGGTGTCGACGCTAAGACCGTCATCACTACCGACGAAGAGGTCGAGCTGACCTTCAGTGTGGCTCCTGCACTGAACAAGCCGCTCTACCTGTTCCTCTGCGGCAAGAACAAACAGCTGCTCGACTCGTGCCTCATGGAGGTGCAGTCCACTGTAGCCGACTTGCACCTGAAGAGCATCAGCGTCAACGCCGGCACGGAGAGCGTCAGTGTCGACGGCATGCAGTTCCAGATTGTCAACGACACCGCCTCGGTGTTTGTCAGCGCCAACCTCACCAACGCCGAGCAGGGCACCTACTGTCAGCCCTCGTTCCAGTGTTATCTTGACAGCTACGACACCGCCACTGGCGAGTGGACAAGGGTGAAGAGCATCATCCAGCGCGACATGACCTTCCTGCCGCAGCAGACGCAGGACGCTGTCTTCGACTTCACGTCGCTGCGTTCAGGCGTGCTCTATAGGGCTTACCTGAATAACGTGGCCGTGGCTTCAGAGCAGACGCCGCTCGTGTCTGACGTCAGCGACAGCATCGTCTACTTCACACCGCGACAGTCCGACCTCAAGGTTACGGTCAGCGGGCGCACGGCTACCATCGCCGGCCACTGGAACGAGCATCAGTTCCTGCAGCAGGCCAACGACCCTGCCATCTGTGCCTACTTCATCGACGAGCTTACCGACATCGACCGCGTGCCAGCAATGCCAAATCCCAATGCCCTGTTCTATACGACCAATGTGGCTCATCCCCTGGCCGGACAGACCAATGTGGTGGCCGACGCACACTGTCAGAACCTGATTGTGCAGACAGGTGCCGACTTCCGTGCCGTGCAACCCTTCAAGGCCGACAAGGCAACGTTTGTGCTTGCCGATGCCGTGCCGGCCAAGTGGCAGGGCGCTCTCGTGCCATTTGCGGCCGATGTGCCCTTTGGCATGCAGGTCAAGGTGCCTGAGAGCAGCACATCGACCATCATTCGACACAACGCTGCCTTGCACGTCGAGGCCATGACCCCCGTGACCTATCTGACCAGCCGCAGCAACCTGCGCGAGCTGGTGAGCTACGACGTCAGTGTGGTTGACACCACAACGGTGAACCTTTTCGACGGCAAGCTAAACGCCTCGACGCTCGCTCTGCCGCTTGAAGACACGTGGCTCGTACTGGGTGATTACCTCAGCTCGCTCTATTTCGTTCCTGCCGAGGAGGCTACCGAGCTGCCTGCCTTCCACCAGTACGTGGTGAGCAGCACGGGGCTTCGCGTTCGCACGACAGGCGAGACAAAGGCCGACGGCTACTATAAGATTTTGGCTCAGTGGATAGGACAGGCCTATCAGGCAATGACCGACTATCCTGAAGCCAGTGAGGACAGTCGCAGTGCGCTTATGCAGGTGTTGCAGCTGTCAGAAGAATTCTTCACCTACCGCAAGGCAGCGCAGGACGACGAAATCAAGGTGCAGTACGACCAGTTGAGCCAAGCAGTGGCCGACTTCATCAGCGGCGCCAAGACCGGCATAGTGGCTCCTGAGGTGAGCGTGGCCATGCCGACACCCGAGGGCACGGTTTACTATAACCTTTCGGGCCAGCGCATCGACCGTCCCGCAACGGGTCTGGTCATCGTGCGTCAGGGGCGCACCGTTAGGAAGGTGCTCATCAAGTAGCAGCAACCGCTGTCAACAAGTTAGCCCAGGAAGCAAGACCTTCGTCTTCAGCTCCCTGGGCTAACTGTTTTGTTGTGCTGGCGGCACAGCGTCACTTTGTTATCTCGGTGATGGCTTCACCCACACAGGCGTTTGGCTGCTGTATGTGCAGTAGCTGGCAGATGGTGGGCGCGATGTCGGTGATATGCACCTCGCGCGACGTGGCCCCCTGTGGCACCTTCCATCCGAAGAACAGCAAAGGGATGTGAGCGTCGTAGGGATTCCATTCGCCATGTGTGGTGCCTGCGGGCGATGACCAGCTGCCGTACTCGTAGTAGCCCGGCTCAACCACCACGAGGATGTCGCCCGAACGGCGCGGGTGATAGCCCATCAGGGCGCGGTCGCGCAGCACGGGGGGAATGGCTGCTTGTGTGATGTGCTCGTAGTCGGCTGCAAAGCACACGTTGGGTGATGTGCGGAGGTGCTTCACAAGGCATGCCTTCACCTGTTGCAAGTCCAGCCCCTGCCGCTCGATGGCCTTGTGGTCGAGAAACAGACGGTAGTCAAGAATGTCGGCGATGACAGCCTCGTTGGTACCCAGCTCGCTGGCTATCGCGGCTTCCAGGTCTTTAGCCAGCTGGGCCGAAAGCCACTTGCCGGCGCTCAGCTTGTGGTCTTGCATCCACAGAATGTTATGGGCAGCACCATGGTCAGCCGTGAGGAAGAGCAGGTAGTTGCCTGCTCCCACCTGTTCATCGAGTGCCTGGAGCAGGCGGGCCAGGTCGCGGTCCAACTGCATGTAGGCCGCGTCGGTGCGGTTGCCGCGCGTACCCCACTGGTGGCCTATAACGTCGGTTTGCGAATAGCTTATGCACAGCATGTCGGTGGCAACTCCGCGTCCCAGCTGCTCACCCCTTAGGGCGGCTATGGCCATGTCTGTGGTCAGGGTGCCGCAAAGTGGCGTGTAGCCGATGCTGTCGCCAGTAGCCCTCACGGCCTTGTCTTTAGCCATGCGGTCATTGACCTCGCGAACATAGGCGGGCAGCTCGTTCATGTAGTATGTGCTGGTGATGAAGCAGCGGTTCTTGACGTCGAGCCAGTAGGCCGCATTGGCGCAGTGACCAGCAGGCAAAATGGCTGCGCGGTCTTTGTAGCTGACGCCAACTACCTTCGAGCGATAGTCGGTGTGCATGCGCAACTGGTCGCCTATGGTGGTGGCAAGCAGGTTGCGGGGCGACATCTTGCCCTTCTCGCTCGTAGAGCCTACTGGCTGCACGCTGTCATCAGCTGTGCAGTAGGTCTTGCGGCCATCAATATAGAAGTTGTTGCCGCATATTCCGTGAAGGGCGGGAGTAGAGCCGGTGTAGGCCGACGTATGTCCGATGGCCGTCACGGTGGGCACGTAGTTGATGAGACAGTTGTTGCATGAGTAGCCTTGGTCTATCAGCCTGCGGAACCCGCCGCTTGTGAACTGCTCGTAGTAACGTCCCAGATAGTCCCAACGCATCTGGTCGACCACCACGCCCACGACCAGTTTGGGCTTTTCGTTGAACTGGGCTTGTGCCGTCGAGGCTATGGCGGCACAGCATAGGAAGGCAAGGATTGCAAAGCGCTTCATGTGATGAGATATTGGTGAGGTTGCTTGTTTCGTACTTAAGAGTTAGCAGGGGCTATTGTTGCTGCTGCTTGAAGCCGTTGAGTTTCTTCAGCCAGTAGGCCCGCACGTCGTTCCAGCGATAGTAGGGATGCATGGTGGTGGGCACGGGCAGCGTGGTCTCGCGCTCGTTGAGCATGGCCTTCACGAGGATGTCTCCGTCGCCCTTCTTCGGCTTATAGAAGATGAGCTGAATATTGCAGGCCATGGGGAAGATGCGGTAGTTGCGCCAGTAGCGGTCCAGCTGGTCGAGGTCGGCCACGCTCACGCCGCACGAGTCAAGCTCCATAAGGCAGGCCAGCGGCATGACACACACCTCGTGGCCGAAGCGCATCGTTGCCTGTGTCTTGCCTAAAGCCACGCAGGTGTCGGCGGTCTCAATGATGTTGGTCAGCAGGTTGGTCTGGCTGAAGGGCATCACACGGTCGGTAAGTGGAGCAGCACCGTAGTCGAGATACCATCCCACATTTCTGATGCGCCACATGTCGTACAGCTCGTCGTTGGTGAAGAGGCTGAGCATGTCGGGCCCGTCGTCGTGGCTCTGCATGTTGATGACCATCTCGAAGAGGTCGCGCATGAGCCAGCGGGTGTTGATGCTGTCTGCCGCCCACTGTGTGTCGGTGAAGAGAGCCGCTGTGAGACGTTCGGGATGTGTGCATCGCTCTGTAAACTCGTCGCGCTGCTTGCGTGCCTTCTTCGAACTGGCACGTAGGCTCTCTGGCCACGACTGGTTCAGGTAGTACTGCAAAGACTGGCTCACGTCGTTGTGTATGCGTGCAGTGGGGTTGGCAGCACTCAGTTCTTCCATCTCGGCCATCATTGAGAGAATGCAGCGCTCCACCACTGTAGAGCGTGCGTCGATGGGCACGCTCTTCTTCTTGAAAATCTCAGGAAAGTGCTCCACGATGCGTCGGCCAATGCCGTGGTGTTGCCTTTCACCCACGGTGGTCAGGTCGCCCAGTCGCTTATGGGTGGTCTTGTTGAAGATCTCCAGGCGTCGCAGAGCTTCCTGTCCCTCGCGTGTCAGCTTGCCCTGTTGGCGTGCCTTACGCAGTGGTCGCAGCACACGCTCGTAGTCGTCCTTACCGATGAGCCATCGTGCGCCATGGCGGCCGTAGTGCGAGAAGTAGAAGGGAACATATCCTCGTGGCGTCTTTGCATAGCTGAAGTTGGGCAGCTGTCGGTCGTAGTCCAGGTAGTTTGAGCCTGCCAACCATGGGTTCTCTCTTATTTCCTGTCTTGCCAGCGACTCGTTGCTGGCTGTCTGAGCGCTCGCTGTCTGTGTGGCGACGCCCACCAAAAGTGTTACTAAAAGTCGTTTCATTGTGTCTTTATTACTGGTTTTTGGCGCAAAGATACTAAAAAAACTGCATTCGGCGTGTGTCCTTCTGCTTTTTTTTGTACCTTTGCCCTGTGAAACGACTCATTCCCATCATGTTGGCGACCCTGCTGTTGCTGGGATGCGCCACTCAGGGCGAACGCTTGGCACGCCGCGAGGCCACTGCGGCGAAGGTTCGGCAGGCTATTGCCGACCGGCATCTGACGGTGTCAATACACTCTATGCAGACGCAGCGCTATGGCAGTCACAGCGTCACGTCCGACTTCTACCTCGCCTTGCAGGGCGACACGCTGCGCAGCTATCTGCCCTTTGTGGGGCGCGCCTACGCGGTGTCGCCCATGTCGCCGTCGCAGGGACTAAACTTCACGGCGCCCGTGCAGCAGTTGGCAGAACTGCCGCTGAAGCACGGTGGCACGCGGCTTGAGATGGTCGTGCAGAGCAGCGAGGATAGCTACGTCTATCGCGTCGATGTCTATCCCAACGGCCAGGCCTATATCTACGTGCGTGGTCAGGAGCGCGATGCCATGAGCTACGACGGCGAGTTGCAGCTGGAGTGAGCGCTTATGACAAACAGAGAACAACTAAGCAAACCAATGAAAGCAATGAAAAGACTATTAGCAGCAACGGCGCTCGTGCTGGGTTTGATGCCAGCTGCCGCACAGCAAGTAGGCTATGAGGTGACAGGCAATGGCCCTACCGATGGCGAGAAAGTGTATCTGCTCGACCAGCAGTCGCAGCAGGGAGTCATAGACAGCACAACGGTGGCCAACGGCCAATTTGCCTTTCGCGGCTCGCGTCCCAAGGACCAGCTTATGGCCGTGAAGCGCGATGGCCAGTCGTGGCAGGTGATGTTCTTCAATGATGGTACGCCCGTGCGCATAGACTTGGAGCATAACACGCTGAAGGGCTCGGCTCTGAACCAGCGGCTCACCGACTATGACCTGGGCACGCTGACATTCCAGGAACAGATGAACAATCTGAACCGCCAATATCAGGCGCTCATGGTAGACCCATCGCTAACGCAGGAGCAGCGTCAGCAGCGCGTTGTTCAGTTGCAGCAGCAGGTGATGCCCGTGGTGGAGGGCTTGCAGGCATACATGAAAAAGATAGTTTCAGAGAACCGCGACAACATCATACCGGCAGCCTTTATGCCCTCACTCTTAGAGTTGCTCGACGAAGCCGACGTGGCCGATGTGCTGAGTGGTGACCATGCCTATATGCAGCATCCCATCGTTGTCCAGTTGAAGCAGCGTTACGAGACCATGCTGGCGCAGCAAGCCGCCAAGCAGCGCATCATAGGACAGCAGTTCACCGACCTTGAGGAGAACGCCCCAGATGGCAAGCCCCATAAGCTGAGTGAGTATGTGGGCCGCGGCCACTGGGTGCTCATCGACTTCTGGGCCTCGTGGTGCGGACCGTGCCGCGGCGAGATGCCCAACGTGGTTGCTAACTACAAGAAGTATCATGCCAAGGGCTTTGATATCGTTGGTCTTTCGTTCGACAATAAACGCGATGCTTGGGTGAAGGCCATTGCCGACTTGAACATGACGTGGATCCACTTGTCCGACCTGAAGGGCTGGCAGTCGGTGGCAGGTCAGGTGTATGGCATCAACTCTATTCCAGCCAGCCTACTGGTCGACCCGCAGGGTAAAATCGTGGCGCGCGACTTGCGCGGCGAGGCCTTGGGCCGCAAGCTACGCGAAATCTTCGGCGAATAGTAAGTAAGGGAGATTTGCTTTCACATTCCCGTACCTCTGGTAAAGACAAATCAGCAGTCGGGGCTAAGGTAATAAGCGGCAGTGAGCAGTGTGGCCAGCTCGGTGAGCAGGCACAAGGCACCGCAGCAGTCGCCTGTGTAGCCTCGCAGTCTGGCAGCCACAAGTCGATAGAGCACGAACATAGCTAGGCAGGGCACCACCACCAGCATCTGCCAGTCAACCTCGTCACGCAGCCACCAGCAGTAGGCCAGCATGGGCGTTAGACCCTGCACAGCCAGCAGTATGCCCTCGCGTATGCCCATCTGTCGGTAGACGGTGCGGGCCTTGGCCGTATCGGCTGTGCGTGCGTAGGGCAGCATCATCACCACCTGAGCAGCCAGCATCTTGGCGTAGGGATCAGCCATCATCATGGTGAGAGCGGCATAGTAGGGGCCGAGCGTGTATAGTGTGGTGGCGAGCAGGCCTACGTAGAGCAACAATGCCAGCACGCCGTAGGTGCCTATGCGCGAGTCTTTCATGATGTCGAGTATGCGCTCTCGGTCACTGCCACCTGCGCCAAAGCCGTCGACGAAGTCGGCCAGCCCGTCCTCGTGCAGTGCGCCTGTGAGCAGCATGCGTGCCGTCACGGCCACGAGCACCACGATGGGGTAGGGCAGCAGATAGCAGCCGAACCATAGTATGGTTGCCGTGAACGAGCCGGTGAGCCACCCCACCAGTGGCCAGTGCTCAACCACGCGGCTGTAGCAGGCCTTGGGCGGCTGGTGCAATCGCCACAGTGGCAGGCGGGTGAAAAATATGAAAGCCGCCCAGAGACGGTCGTACCAGCGTGTGGTGTCAGAAATACTTGGTGATGTTGGCATGGCTGAAGTTGTCCATTTCGTTTATCATGTTGACGGCCGACTCCACAATGGGGTATGCGCACAATGCCCCCGTGCCCTCGCCAAGGCGCATGCCCAAGGCCAGCAGCGGTCGCACGTTCAGGTAATTGAGCATGGCGCGATGGCCGCTCTCGTCGCCCACGTGGGCAAAGACCATGTAGTGGCGTGCCTCGGGATGCCACTCTATGGTAGCCAGGGCGCAGGCCGTCATGATAAATCCGTCTATTAATATAATAAGGTGTAGCTCGGCGGCCCTGAGCATGGCACCGATGGCAGCTACCATCTCGAATCCGCCGAAGTAGCGCAGCAGCGTGGGCAGGTCGTGCTGCTGGCTGTTCTGATAGTTCTGCAGGGCTGCTTGCAGCACGTCGCGCTTGTGCGATATACCCTTGCTGTCGAGACCTGCACCAGCTCCGATGCACTGTTCCAGAGGTATGTGGCACAGCTGGCTCATCCAGATGCTCGAGGGCGAGGTGTTGGCTATGCCCATCTCGCCGATGGCGAGGATGTTGCAGCCGTCGCGGTGGAAGGCGTCGACAAAATCGACGCCTACAGTCAAGGCACAGTCGAATTGTTCTGTGGTCATGGCGGGGCCGTGGAGAAAGTTCTGCGTGCCGTGGGCTATCTTGCGGTCGATGATGCCGCAGCCTGGTGCAAAGTCGTAGTCTACGCCCACGTCGACAATGCTAAGCTTGAAGCCGTGCTGTCGGCAGAACATGTTGACGCCCCCACCGCCACGGGTGAAGTTGAGCATCTGCTGCCAAGTGACGCAGCGCGGGCTGACGCTGACGCCCTCGCGCTCTATGCCGTGGTCGGCGCCGAGCAGAAGGTGGCAGGGGTGGCAGAGCTGTGGGTGCAGCGTTTGCTGGGCCAGTGCCACCTGCAGCGCCAGGTCTTCGAGCACGCCCAATGAGCCTTTGGGCTTGTTCAGGTTATCTATCTTCTGCGCTATGGCACCCCGCAGCGAGGGGTTGGGCGCCTGGATGTTGAAGTCTGGGGTCATGGGGTTTTGTAGCTTTGGGTTATTTCACTTTCACGGCGATGCCGCTCACCATGAGCAACACCTCGTCGGCTCGCTGGGCCACATACTGGTTCATCCATCCCTGTATGTCGGTGAACTGCCGCTGCACCTTGTCGGTGCTGACACCGCCGGAGCCAATCTCGTTGGTGACGAAGATGAAGGTAGCCTGTTGGCGGGTAAACCGGTCGAACTCTTCCTTTACGGCCTGTAGTGCCAGCTGTGGGTCTTTCAGCGAGTAGAAGAAGTTGGTGAGCCAGAGCGTTATGCAGTCAACCACCACCACACGGCCTGTGAGGTCGTGGCAGCTCAGCTGCATCTCCTCCTCTATGTTGGTCCATTCGGAGCCGCGACGCTGCTGGTGCATCTGCACGCGGTGGGCAAACTCTTCGTCCCATACGTGGGCGGTGGCCAGGTAGACGGGGTGAGGGCTGAGGCTCAGCGCCAGCTGTTCGGCTTTGCCGCTCTTGCCCGAGCGAGCGCCACCCGTGATGAGTATAATCCTTTTCATTGGCTTGTGATTGATTTGGCCGCTGTCAGTCTGCACATTGCACGCTCATATCTTGCATCATTGACACTGCCGATGTGTCCAGTGTGTCTGCCCTTAGCGGGGTTACTGCAGCGTGGCCAGGAACTGTTCGGCGCGCAGCAAGTCTTCAGGCGTGTCGATGCCTACGGTTTCCACGTCGGTCAGCCCCACGCGGATTCGATAGCCGTTCTGCAGCCATCGTAGCTGCTCCAGGCTCTCAGCCTTTTCCAGTGGACTCTGAGGCAGACGTGTTATCTGGCTGAGCACCTCGCGACGATAGGCATACAGCCCGATGTGCTTCAGGAAAGGGAAACTCTGTAGCCACTCCTGCCGTTCCTTGCCGCGAACAAAGGGTATGATGGAGCGGCTGAAGTAGAGGGCATAGCCACGTAGGTCGCACACAATCTTGGGCGAGTTGGGATTCTCAGCAGCCTGTAGCGTGTCGAACGGTTTACCCAGCGTGCATATCTGTGCCTCAGGGTCGCTGAACAGTTGCATCACCGTGTCCAACTGCGACCGCTGGATGAAGGGCTCGTCGCCTTGTACGTTAATGATGACATCGGCCGTGGTGCCTATTTTCTGCGCGGCCTCCTCTATGCGGTCGGTGCCACTCTGGTGGTCAGCGCGCGTCATCACGGCACGTCCGCCAAAGGCACTGACGGCTTGACAGATGCGCTCGTCGTCGGTGGCTACCCAGGCCTCGCCCAGTGCCTGCTCTACCTGTGTGTAAACACGCTCAATGACAGTCTTGCCGCCCAGCATGGCCAGCGGCTTGCCCGGGAAGCGCGTAGAGGCGTAGCGGGCAGGAATAATCCCAATGAACTTCATGTCTTAGTAATCATTTAAATGTGATGGAGCATATTATTCGGGCGCAAAGATACGAAATAATTCATAATTCATAATTAATTATGCTAAATTTTTAAGGTTCTTCTTGCCTCGTAGCGCTTTTTTTCGTAATTTTGGCAAGTTAAATTATCAATTGACAATGGCACTACGACACTATATCCTTACGATAATCATGGCTGCAGCGCCCGCAGCCATCATGGCGCAGAAGATAACCATGGGGTCGGCCACTACAAAGGACGGTGGCGACTATCAGGGCGAAATGGTGGGCGGAAAGCCCCAGGGCAAAGGCAAGGCTACTTATAAAAATGGCAACTGGTATGAAGGCGAGTACGTGAAAGGAAAGCGCCAGGGCTATGGCATCTATGTCTTTGCCGATGGCGAAAAATATGAGGGCCAGTGGATGCAGGACCAACAGCATGGCCAAGGCACCTATTATTTTCTGAACAACAATAAGTACGTGGGCTTGTGGTATCGCGACTACCAGCAGGGTCACGGCATGATGTATTACTACAACGGCGATACCTACGACGGCGAATGGCGTCAGGACAAACGCGAGGGCCACGGCAAGTACGTCTATGCCAGTGGCGCTTGGTACGACGGCGAATGGAAGCAGGACAAGAAGAGCGGTAAGGGCACCTTTGCCTGGAGCGACGGCTCTACATACGAGGGCCAGTGGCAGGATGACAAGCGCAACGGAAAGGGTACCTACAAGTATGCCAGCGGCGATGTCTACGTGGGTCAGTGGCAAAACGACGTACAGCACGGTAAGGGTATCTACCGCTTTCAGAACGGTGACATCTACGAAGGCGACTACCTGCAAGGACAGCGCACGGGAACGGGTATATCGCGCTATGCCAATGGTGACCGCTATACAGGCCAGTTTCTTGACGGTCAGCTGAGCGGGCAGGGTACCATGGTGTGGCAGAATGGTAACACCTACAGCGGTCAGTGGCAGTCGGACAAACCCAATGGCCGCGGCAAGTTGACCACCAAGAAGGGCGATGTGGTCGAGGGACAGTTCCGCAACGGACAGCCTGATGGCGAGTGCATTGGCCACTTGGCCGATGGCTCTAAGTTCAAGGCATCGTTCAAGAACGGACAGCGCCATGGCAGGTGCATAGAGGAAGACAAGGACGGTAAACGTTTCGAAGGCAACTATACCGATGGCAAGCGCGACGGTAAGTTCGTAGAGAAAGACCGCAACGGCAAGGTGACTGCACAAGGCATCTACACCCGCGGGCACCGGCAGGTGGAAAAATAGAATCTTAAACATCATTTATCAAACTTATAGACTATGATTATCGATACTATGGACGACCTCGCCAAGTACGAGGCAATCAACCCGCTGTTCAAGGACGTAGTGGCTTTTATCAATGAAAACGACCTGAACGCGCTCGAACCAGGCAAGCACCCCATCAAGGGTGGTGATCTCTTTGTCAACATTGCAGTGGCCAAGGGCAAGGCACCCGATGAGGCTGTCATTGAAACCCATCGCAACATGATTGACATCCAGATTCCGCTCGACACTGCCGAGACCTACGGCTATACGCCTCTCTGCCGACTGCCCGAAGCTGAGTACAACGCTGAGAAGGACATCACCAAGTATCCTGGCTTGATGGCCGAGAGCTTCGTGGAGTGCCAGCCTGGCATGTTCGCTGTGTTCTTCCCGCAGGACGGCCATGCTCCCTGCATCTCGATGGCACCTGAGATAAGGAAGGCCATCTTCAAGGTGAAAGCTTAACAGAACATAGGTCCTATAATACTTTTAAGTCCTATAAGCCCTATCAGACCCATAACCCCCATACAACTATGCCAAAGAAAGTTATCAAGAAAACAGAAGAGGCCCCAAAGCATATCGGCCTCGTTCAGAATGACGGCTGGCTCGAACCTTACGAGGATGCCATACGTGGGCGTCATGACCACGCCCTGTGGAAGCTGGGACAGCTGACACGTAACGGAAAGAAGACTCTCAGCGACTTCGCTACTGGCCACCTATACTTCGGCCTGCATAAGCTGACGCGCGGATGGGTGTTCCGTGAGTGGGCACCCAATGCCACAGATATCTACCTCATCGGCGACTTCAACAACTGGCAGGAAGATGAGCACTTCCGCTGCAAGCGCATTGAGGGCACCGGCAACTGGGAACTGAAGCTGAAGGAGAAAGATCTGAAGCACGGTCAGCTCTATAAGATGAAGGTGAAGTGGAACGGTGGCGAGGGCGAGCGCATTCCCGCCTGGTGTCGCCGTGTAGTGCAGGACGACCAGACGAAGATATTCTCTGCTCAAGTGTGGAACCCTGCCGTGCCCTACGTCTGGAAGAAGGCCGGCTTCAAGCCCAAGAAGAACCCGCTGCTCATCTACGAATGCCATGTGGGAATGGGCGAGGATGCCGAGAAGGTGGGCACCTACGAGGAGTTCCGCCTGAATGTGTTGCCACGTGTGGCCAAGGACGGCTACAACTGCATACAGGTAATGGCCATACAGGAGCATCCCTACTACGGCTCCTTTGGCTACCACGTCAGCTCGTTCTTTGCTCCTTCAAGCCGCTTTGGCACGCCTGAGGAGCTGAAGGCACTCATTGACGAGGCTCATCGCATGGGCATCGCCGTCATCATGGATATTGTCCACTCGCACGCTGTGAAGAACGAGATTGAAGGTCTGGGCAACCTCTGCGGCGACCCCAACCAGTTCTTCTATCCCGGCGACCGCCACGAGCATCCCGCCTGGGACTCGCTCTGCTTCGACTATGGTAAGGACGACGTGCTGCACTTCCTTCTCTCCAACTGCAAGTACTGGCTCGAGGAGTTCCGCTTCGACGGTTTCCGCTTCGACGGCGTCACCTCCATGCTCTACTACTCGCACGGACTGGGCGAGGCCTTCGGTGGCTACGGCGACTACTTCAACGGTCATGAGGACGACAATGCCATCTGCTATCTGACGCTGGCCAACAAGCTCATTCACGAGGTGAACCCCGATGCCATTACGATAGCCGAAGAGGTGTCGGGCATGCCAGGTCTGGCTGCTAAGTTCGAAGACGGTGGCTACGGCTTCGACTATCGCATGGCCATGAACATTCCCGACTACTGGATCAAGACCATCAAGGAGCAGAGCGATGAGAACTGGAAGCCCTCTTCAATATTCTGGGAAGTGAAGAACCGCCGACCCGACGAGAAGACCATCAGCTACTGCGAGAGCCACGACCAGGCACTCGTGGGCGACAAGACCATCATCTTCCGCCTCATTGACGCCGACATGTACTGGCACTTCGCCAAGAAGGACATCAATGGCGTGGCCGAACGCGGCATTGCCCTGCACAAGATGATTCGCCTTGTCACCGCTGCTGCCATGAACGGCGGCTACCTGAACTTCATGGGCAATGAGTTCGGACATCCTGAGTGGATCGACTTCCCCCGCGAGGGCAACGGCTGGAGCTATAAATACGCTCGCCGACAGTGGAACCTCGTTGATAATAAGGATCTGTGCTACCACTGGCTGGGCGACTTCGACCGCGAGATGCTGAAGGTCATCAAGTCGGTGCGCAACTTCCAGAACAAGCCTGTTGTCGAGATATGGCACAACGATGGCGATCAGGTGCTGGCCTTTATGCGCGGCGACCTCATCTTCGTGTTCAACTTCTCGCCCACGCAGTCGTTTACCGACTATGGTTTCCTGGTGCCTACGGGCAGCTACGACGTAGTGCTGAATACTGACTCTAAGGACTTCGGCGGCTTCGGCTTTGCCGACGACTCGGTGACTCACTTCACCAACTACGACCCGCTCTACGTGAAGGATCGCAAGGAGTGGCTCAAGCTCTA
>ERZ842401.4603-NODE-4603-length-15896-cov-9.215959_pt1 | contig 15896 bp, 8 predicted proteins | sample MGYA00521270_ERZ842401 | MGnify/ENA primary metagenome ERZ842401 (study PRJEB31892, sample SAMEA3878208) | bioreactor metagenome | biome: Moose rumen | place: Sweden | collected 2011-10 | study: EMG produced TPA metagenomics assembly of the PRJEB12797 data set...
GCTCAAGGCGGCTCATTCTCATCAATGTTTAAGCTCAAACGGAATTTCAGGAAGAGTTAATTTTTCGCCAGGTGTAAATTTTCCCGTTACTGTCAATCCTTCCTTCAGCTTAGCTTCAATATCCTTCAAGTCCCCGACCGCATAAGCCCCAATCAGCGCGTTCAAGGCCAATGCTCCGCCAGTCTTCAGCGTCAAAGTCTCTGCGCCTATCATGTCCGCTTTAATCTGGTTCCATAATGGAGATTTACTGCCGCCCTCAGTGATTATAATTCTGTCAACAGGAGTTCCGGATTGTCGGCATCGTTCAGCAATCTCCGAGTACTCGCCAGCAATCGCCTCAAGGACTGCACGCCACATAGTGAATTGATTCGTGTTCATTCCCATGTTGATGAAGCAGCCGTGAACTTCCCTGAAACCTTCCGGGCCTCCAGTTAGCCAAGGCAAGAAACGTAATCCTTCAGAACCTGCGGGAATATCTTTTGCCCCATCGCTGAGAAAATCGTAGTAAGTGTCATCGCCCGGCTTGTTGCAGATATTATCCCTGAACCATCGAAGCGCAAGCCCGCCAGTTCGGACAAATCCCCAGTAAAAATATGTGTTCGGCAGAGTTCCAGAGTTGAAGATTAAAGCATTTCCCTTCTTGCTCAAACCCGGCACAATTCCCGATGTCGAGATACAGAACATTGAACACGTCCCGGCTACGTCGACTGCATGACCTGGCTCATAAACTCCGCACGCCAAAAGCGACTGCATTGTGTCTCCTGCTCCTGCACATATCGGAATGCCTTCAGGAAGTCCCGTAAACTCTGAGGCCTCACGTGATAACTTGCCGATTACGTCATAAGGTTTCACGATACGCGGCATTAATGCTTTGTCAATCCCAAGAATATTTAATTGCTCGTCCGACCATTCTTTGTTAATCACGTTATAGCCAAGTCCCCAGCCCGACATTGCTCCCCAGTCGATGAACGCGTCAGACGCTTTAAGTCCTGCAAGCCTCATCAAGATATACGGGGCATTATGTACGAACTTGCGAATATTTTTTGCCTCAGGGGAATTTTTCAGGAACCAGCGCGCGAATAATGCCGGGAATAAGCATAAAGGCTCAGGATTTCCCGTTTCTCGTGCCCAAATGTCGAGATTGAGTGAAGCGAGTTCATCAGCGTCCTGCTGAGTTCGTGAGTCAAGATAATTGATGTAAGGAGTTATAGCAATTCCCTCATCATTAACTCCAGCAATCCCGCAGATAATCCCGTCTCCCATGATTGTACGGATTGAAGACGGCGAAATATTTTTTTCCCGCAAAATTTCCGCGCATTTCTTCATGCCCTTTAAAGCGAGTTCGAAGTATTCATGAACGTTCATTTCTACCCAGCCGCTTTGTGGATAATTTAACGTCGTAGGGTTCACGTCAACAGCCGCTTGATTTCCCTTCTCGTCGTAAACTGCAACTTTCACGCTCTGAGTTCCGGCGTCAAAGCAAAGATAATAATTCAAGTTTTATGCACCTCCAAAAAAGTTTGATTAATGATAATTATTATAGCGCATAAAAAAATCCCTCCCGCTCACTCTCGAACAGGAAGGATGAAAGTATTACTTGTAAAATTGTTCTGCGATTTATATTACTTTTTGCGTGCGATTAATCCACCGAGTAACGCAAATGCAAGGACTGACCAACCAGCTGAGCATCCGCCGCCTGAACTTCCTAAGCCGCCGCCTGAAGGCTCACCAGCGACTTTTACTTGTGTCAATACTGCCGGTTTTGAAGCCGCTGATGAAAGCTGGAATGCTATGTAACCGCGAGTATAACGTGAGCTTGCTCCGAAAACTTCTGACGCTGTAAGTTCCACAAGCTGACCGCCGCTATCCTTGAGGAATTTAGCAGTTGTATCTTGAGCACCGCTGATGTTGTTCGGGTAGAAGTTAAGAGCTGCTCCACTGCTAAGATCGCTGGCTGTCTTCGCTCCTCTGTCGAACGATACTGCCGCAATGTAATTCTTCGCTGATGATGGCGCGCTGATTGCAGGAAGCGTTAATGTCGTGAAATACTCATAATTTTCTCCGTCTGGTGTCTTCAGGGCTGTATCCTCAGCTGAGTCCGTCCATCCCGCTGTTGATACTGCATCCACCGGGATCATCTCATAATTCGCATAAGATCCGGTAAGTAATGCGCTGTCAACATACGTTGAGAATGTGCTTGTTGACATAACCTTTACACTAGAGATAACTTCTTCTGCAACAGATACCTGCGAAGTCTCGATGTTCGGGTCATTTGCTATTTCCGTTGCGGGAACAGAGATAACTGGGTCATAAATTTCTCCTGCTACCATGTACACAACTGCTGTGAGTTCGCCGGGTTCTGCTCCGTTTGCATTGTTTTCACTAGGAATTACATCAACTACCGCACCTGTGCTGTCAAGGAATACTGCATCGCCGTCTCCTGTTGCTGCTGCTGCGAACCCTGCTCTGCTGGCTGCACTGCGCGGGAACATGTCGATCTGCGGTGTCTTGCCGTACATTGCGCTAGGAAACTTGGGCATTTTCACCGGTTGAGGTCCTGTCTCCTTAACGCCCATACCGCGAGGAAGTGTACCGACCGCTGTACGATTAGTTAAGCCTGCATTTGCCAATCTTGCCGAACCCTGCTCGATTGCCTCATTGTTGGAGGAATATTGCTCTGCCTCATTGACCTGAAGGTTGGATGCGGGCTGAACTGTTGTCGATCCTCCGCTTATTCCGAGCGCGCTAAGAATCGAGGATACAGTGTTCTGAATCGCATTGAAAATTGTTGTCGCAACAGGCTGAGTGACCTGCGCGGCCGTAACAATGTTTGCCTGAGCAACTGATACAACTACAACAACTACTGCCGGCTTCTCTGTAGTAACAGTCGCCTCCGTCTCCGTTGCTCCCTCAGAACCGGTACCGCCAGTACCAGGATCAATAGGAGGGGTAGGGGTAACGTGGCCGCCGTCTGAATCCGCCGCAAAAGCACTTCCTGCAAACGCAAGCATTAAAACTACTAAGAATAACGCTAAAAACTTTTTCATAAGTGATAAAGCACTCCTTTCGGAATATTTGTATAAATTATTAAGACTAAGTAATACACGCAGAACTGCAATGAACATTTTACACCGTGAATTTTCTTTGTCAATTAAACGTTTCAAAAATTTAATACAGCATTTTTACCCATTTTACTAATTCAGCTTTGAACGTATAAGATTGGGCAGAGAATTTTCGTTCTGAAGCTGTCGTATCAACTCCGCACGTCTTGCGTCCTTCGCATCGTATAAATCTACAAGCCGACATTTCACAAGAATTGAGCGATTTGACTTCGGATAATTCTTCAGGCAGAGTTCAAGCATCTCGCGAGCCTCCTGCCTCATCTCCTCAGGAAATCCATCGAGATACAAATCCGCCAAATCCCAATATGCCGCTTCAGCTTCTTCCGTTCCCTTGCATTTGTCCGTAATCTTCTGCAAGATCGCTTCACGCTCGAAAGGATCTCCGGAACTCCCTAATCTATTAAGCTCAACACGCAAAATTAACGCCTCACGTTCAAGCCCGACAATATCCGCGCAATAAGCACATGAAGCTGTCATCAGCAGGATTAGCAACGTAAAAATTTTCCTCAAACTTCCGGCCTCCCTATTGAAATATACTCAAAGCCTCGTTGTCTCATCTCGTCGAGCGAGTATAAATTTCTCCCATCAATTATCAACGCTCGCGACATCAAGTTTTTCATGCGTGTAAAGTCAGGTTGTCTGTAAATGTCCCATTCTGTCATTACTGCGAGGGCATCAGCATTATTCACAGCGTCGTAAATGTCCGGCATGTAAACGAGGCCTTTATGTTCGCCCAAAACTGAACGGGTTTCTTCGATTGCTCGAGGGTCTGTCGCCTGAATATGAGCTCCGGCTTCAAGCAATGATTTTATCAGGACGTGTGCAGGAGCTTCGCGAGTGTCTGAAGTCTTCGGCTTGAAAGCTAATCCCCAGACAGCAATAGTTTTTCCTTCTAATGTTTCAAATTTCGATGAAAGTTTAGCAAACATTGACTTTTTCGCGCATTCGTTAACGTCGTCGACAGCCGTCAAGATTTGAGGTTCATAGCCTGCTGCTCTCGCAAAATCACGTAAAGCCCGTACATCTTTCGGGAAACATGATCCGCCGTAACCACAGCCAGCATTGAGAAACTTTTTGCCAATTCTCTCGTCTAAGCCTATTCCTCTTCGGACGTTCTCAACGTTAGCTCCAACGTGCTCACAAATTCCGGCCATCTCGTTCATAAATGAAATTCGGGTTGCAAGCATGGCATTAGCGGCATATTTGGACATCTCGGCTGAAGCTGTATCCATGAACAATAATTTCGACGGCTCAAGGAACGAATAAAGCTGAGTGAAAATTTTCTGAGCTTCCGGGCTGTCAACGCCAATAATAACCCTGTCAGGTTCAAGAAAGTCCGTGAGTGATGAGCCTTCACGCAAAAACTCAGGGTTTGAGGCCATGAATAATTTGTGAGAGGCTTTTTTCGCGTCAAGTTCTTCTTGCACGATTGAACGTACCATTTTATTTGTCCCGACTGGAACTGTAGACTTCACGATTACGAGCAAATCTCCGGCCATTCCTGAGCCTATATCATGAGCAGCACTCTGAATATACTTCATGTTCGCGCTTCCGTCCGGAGCCTGAGGAGTTCCCACGCAGATAAAGCACGCTTCAGCTCCCGTTAATGCTTCGGCTGTCGATGTCGTGAATGACAAACGGCCTTCTCTCATGTTACGTGTCATCATCTCTTCAAGACCAGGCTCATAAAACGGGACAATTCCCTTCTTCAACGTTTCAACACGTTCTTGATTTACGTCAACACAGACTACATTATTTCCGTAACGCGCAAGACATGTTCCAGTTACGAGGCCTACATAGCCGGTTCCGATTACTACAAGTTTCAAGATTTAATCACTCTCCGAATAAATTTATCTTTTTATCTTTGAACGTGAGAAATTATACACTGTGTTATGACGCGCGCAATTTTTTATCATGAAAATAGAACGTGTTATATTTTAGCGTTGATGATTTTATTTCGGACTTGCAAAAAATTTATACGCTGATAAAATATTTTCTCGTAATTTACTTGCCCGGTTGGCGGAATTGGTAGACGCGCTAGATTCAGGTTCTAGTGGGCGCAAGTTCGTGGAGGTTCGAGTCCTCTATCGGGCACCATCTTTATGAATATTAACTACAAATACGCTAAGAAATTTAACGGGGTATGGTCATGTTGGCTTGACATGATTATGCCCTTTTGTTATTATGCGTTATTGCTCAAAAAAAAAGCAAAGCCAGACTGTCAGGGGAGGTTCAAAATGCCTGAATTTGTTCCAATCAGTAAAAACCGGAAGCGTTACACTTTCGGACGCGCACACGACGTTATAGCAATGCCCGATATGATCGAGGTACAGAGAGCATCGTATCAATGGTTTTATCAGGACAATATGGCTCCCGAAGAACGAAAATCACAAGGACTTCAAGAATTGCTCGAGGAAGTTTTTCCGATTGAAAGTTACGACGGGAATTATGCACTTGAATTTGTAAGTTACGCAATTGACAAACCTAAAATTTCAGAGGAAGAAGCACGACAAAAAGATAAAACGTGGGCACGGCCGATTAAAGCGACAATAAGGCTCACGAACACGAAAACTCAGGTCAGGAAGGAAGCTAAAGAGATATTTCTCGGAGATTTCCCGGTAATGACTGAGCGAGGAACTTTTATCATAAACGGGACTGAACGTGTTGTTATAAATCAGCTTGCACGTTCGGCCGGAATTTATTTTACACATTCGGGGGATTCATGTTCAGCTAAGTTAATTCCTGATAGAGGAGCTTGGCTTGATTTTGCTATGCCGGAATCCGAAAAGGAAGTAATCTCCGCGAATATCGACAACAGAAAAAAATTGCCAATAACTTTATTGCTCAAAGCATTCGGCGCGAAAAATAACGCTGAAATTCTGGAGCTTCTGGATATAGGCACGACGTATAGAAAATTTGATAATGAGCTCAAGGGATTTATGGCCGCTGAGGATTATTATAATGATGAAACTGGAGATTTAATCGTCGCAAAAGGTTCATTGATTGACGAGGAGAAATTAGCGAAACTCTTTGAAGCAGATCCTTCCGAAGACGGTCAAATTCTGGTTTATGACATGGACACTGCGCTTGCTCGAACTCTTGACAAGGATAAAACGAGAAATCCAGACGAGGCAATTCAAGATATTTTCAGAAGGTTACGGCCTAATGAGCTTGCGAGGATTGAGAACGCAAGGGATTACTTCAGGGGATTACTGCAAGACCCAAGACGTTACACACTCGGCAGGGTTGGACGCTATAAATTAAATCGCCGTCTCAAAATGGATGTCTCAGAGGACGAAAGACTTTTAACCCTTGATGATGTTATCGCAATAATCAAAGAGATGTTTGCTATGAAGAACGAGGATAAGATTAGCGATGACATTGACCATTTAGGAAATCGCCGAGTACGCTCAATCGGAGAATTGCTGCAAAATCAGGTTAGAATTGGCCTTCTCAGAATGGAAAGAATTGTACGCGAGAGAATGACGACAATCCCCAATCTCGACGAAGTTACCGGTCATGAGTTAATCAACGTCCGGCCAATTTCAGCATGTCTTCGTGAATTTTTCGGTTCCGGCCAATTGTCGCAATTCATGGACCAGACTAACCCGTTGGCAGAAGTTACACACAGAAGAAGGCTTTCTGCGCTTGGACCTGGAGGATTGAGCCGAGAAAGAGCGGGCTTTGAAGCTAGGGACGTTCATTATACGCATTACGGGCGAGTTTGTCCGATTGAGACACCTGAAGGACCGAACATCGGGCTTGTTTCATCGTTGACGACTTACGCGAGCATTAACGATCACGGATTTCTTGTTACACCACGCCGTAAAGTTAAAGACGGGAAATTGACGGATGAGATTGAATTATTATCCGCAGATGACGAGGATAAAAGCTATGTTGCAATGGCCAGCACACAACTTGAGGACGACGGAATAACCATAGCCGGAGATTCATGCCCTACAAGACATGCCGACGAGATTATCACGGTTCCGACAGATAACGTTGACTATATGGACGTTTCGCCGCGTCAAATCGTCTCGCCGTCGACAGCGTTAATCCCCTTCCTTGAGCATGACGACGCTAACAGGGCCTTGATGGGTTCAAACATGCAGAGGCAGGCAGTACCGTTGCTTGTTCCTGAAGCTCCGATTGTTGGCACTGGAATTGAACACAGAATTGCGAAGGATTCCGGCTCATGTGTCTCAGCGAGAGAGAGCGGAACTGTTACTTACGTTGATTCCGACAAGATAAAGATTAAGAACAGCAAAGGCCGTGAGAGGACTTACGACTTAATCAAGTTCAGACGGTCAAATCAATCTACATTAATTCATCAACGTCCGCTTGTCCATAAAGGCGAAGAAGTTGTGAAGGGCGATATTATTGCTGACGGTCAGGCAATCGAAAATGGCGAGCTTGCACTTGGCCATAACGTTTTAGTCGCGTTCGTCCCTTGGGAAGGCTACAACTTTGAAGATGCTATTTTGCTCAGTGAAAATTTAGTGAAGGAAGACAAATTTTCATCTGTACATATAGAAGAATATGAAATCGAAGCGCGCGAGACGAAATTAGGGGCTGAAGAGATTACCCGTGATATTCCGAACGTCGGCGAAGACATGTTGCGTGATTTAGGCGAGGACGGAATTATCCGCGTTGGTGCAGAGGTCAGCGCAGGAGATATTCTCGTCGGAAAAGTTACGCCCAAAGGTGAAAGCGACCAGACTCCGGAAGAAAAGTTATTGCGAGCAATCTTCGGAGAAAAAGCCCGTGAAGTCCGCGATAACTCGTTGAAATTGCCAAATGGTTCATGGGGAAAAGTCGTAGCTATTAAGCATATGGACAGGAAGAGCAATCCCGATTTAGGCTCAGGAGTTACGGACTCGGTGAAAGTTTACGTTGCTCAGCGAAGAAAAATTACGGTCGGCGACAAAATGGCAGGACGACACGGGAATAAAGGCGTTGTCAGTCGAATTTTGCCGGTTGAGGATATGCCGTATTTACCTGATGGAACGCCGGTTGATGTCGTTTTAAATCCTTTGGGAGTTCCGAGCCGAATGAACTTAGGCCAGGTTCTGGAAACTATCATGGGATTTGTCGCGCTCAATAACGGTTGGCATGTCTCAACTCCAGTTTTCGAGGGAGCCAATGAGAATGAAATCTTTGCTGAGATGAAAAAGATTGCCGAGACGAAATACAAAGATTTGACCGAAGACGGAATGATTACTATTCGTGATGGCAGAACCGGCCGGCCAATGGATAAGAAAGTTACGATTGGATGCATGTATATGTTGAAACTCAATCACTTAGTCGACGACAAAATACACGCACGTTCAACAGGCCCGTACAGCTTGATTACTCAACAGCCATTAGGAGGAAAAGCCCAGTTCGGAGGTCAACGCTTCGGAGAAATGGAAGTTTGGGCACTTGAAGGTTACGGAGCGGCTAATGTTCTTCAGGAAATCTTGACGGTAAAATCCGATGATATTCGCGGACGAGATAAGACTTATGAACGCATTGTTAAGGGTCAAAGTCTTGTGAAGCCCGGAGTTCCTGAGAGCTTCAGGGTTCTTGTGAAGGAATTGCAAGGATTGGGGCTTGATGTTGACGTTACGTTTGATGACGGATCACACGGGGATATTCCGATTGAGGACGACGACAGGCCAGTATTCACGGGAAAATCGCCTGAGATATTCTCAGCTCCAAGAAAACAGCGTAAGAGCCGGAAAAATCAACAAGTTCAAGAAGCAACTGCCGAGACTTCAGTTTTTTCGGATTTAATGCCTGAAGTTGTTACGCCTGAGAACACACCGAGTATAGCGGAACTTTTTGACGCTGAACCGAGCGAGGAAGAGTTGATGAATATGGGACTTGATGAAGAGGGGGGCAATTAAACTTTGGCGAAAAGAAAAGAAATTACAGGGGTAAGAATAAAACTTGCGACTCCTGAGAGGATACACGAAATTTCCAACGGAGAAGTGCTCAAGCCTGAGACGATAAATTACAGGACATTACGCCCTGAGACGGATGGATTGTTCTGTGAGAAAATTTTCGGCCCCACAAGAAGCTATGAATGCAAATGCGGAAAATATAAGCGTTCAGGTCCGAAGTTTAAGGGCATAAAGTGCGAGAATTGCGGCGTTGAAGTTACGGATAACCGAGTTCGCCGTGAAAGAATGGGACATATTGACTTGGCTGTACCTGTTGTGCATATTTGGTACTTGAAGGGAATTCCCGGAAGATTGAGCCTTTTGCTTGGAACGACAGCGAAGGATTTAGAGAGAGTAATTTACTTCGCTCCGTCAAAGAAGACCGAAAAGGGATTTAAGATTATCGCGTCAAGCCGGCCGGATATTGCTCCGAAAGGTGCCGTAATATTCGAGAGTGAGCTGAAAATTCACACACATTATGACAGTGAAAATTTCCAGTATGAAGAAGCGTTCCAGCTTGAAGGGATTGAAAATGTTCCTGTTGATGTCGGCGATTTACTCACAGCACAACAGCTCGCGAAATACAAGACTGATTACGGCGACGAGAGCTTGAAGGCCGAACCTGCTTACGTTATCAGCGAGGACGACGACGATTTAGGGCTTAAGGCCGGAGAAATTGTCCCGATGTCGAAAGCCGGAGATGACGACAAGCGCGCGAAAATTGGGAATAACGAAGCGTTCATCGTAACTTCAGCCGTGAAACTGCCTTATGCTAAAGGTGAAGTTTTGTCGAGAAGCGAATTGACTTTTGTTGAGCAGAGATATCCGGGACGTTTCAAGGTCATGCGTTACGAGAAAGTCATTGATGATCCCAGCCAGTTAGTAATTGAGCCTGGAAGTTCCCCGTTTGTTCAAGGTGATGTAATCTTCGAGCATCAGCAGAATTTGTGCCGGAAATACGATGAAAAGTTCGAGGCAGGAATTGGAGCTGACGGAGTTTTAGCGTTAATCAACAAGTTGGATTTGGATTTGCTCGCTGATTCTTTACGTGAACAGATTGCTGATACTACGGGCCAGAAGAAACGAAAATTAATCAAACGTTTGCAGGTTGTCGAGGATTTCAGGAAGAGTGATTCAAAGCCTCAATCGATGATATTAACAGTTTTGCCGGTAATCCCGCCTGATTTGAGGCCTCTTGTTCAGCTTGACGGCGGACGTTTTGCGACGAGTGACTTGAACGATTTATATCGTCGTGTAATCAACAGGAATAACAGGCTCAAGAAACTTCAAGACTTAAACGCTCCGGAAATCATAATTCGCAACGAAAAGAGAATGCTTCAGGAGTGTGTTGACGCTTTAATCGACAATGGCCGAGTTGGTAAGGCTGTACTTGGTGCGGGCAATCGTCCTTTGAAGAGCTTGACTGACTTATTACGCGGCAAAAAAGGACGCTTCCGTCAAAACTTGCTGGGTAAACGTGTCGATTATTCCGGGCGTTCGGTCATCGTAATTGGCCCTCAGCTGAAAATTTATCAGTGTGGACTTCCTAAGCAAATGGCTCTGGAACTCTTCAAGCCGTTTGTAATTCGTCGTCTCGTTGAAGGCGGAAAAGCTCCGAACGTTAAGAACGCAAAACGCAAGATTGAGAAGGGCGGCGGCGAAATCTGGGAAATTCTGGAGAACATCATCAAAGATCATCCGGTTATGCTGAACCGTGCTCCGACACTTCACAGGTTAGGCATTCAAGCGTTTGAGCCAGTTTTAATGGAAGGCAAGGCAATTCGTCTTCATCCTATGGTATGTACGGCATTCAACGCTGACTTTGACGGCGACCAGATGGCTGTTCACGTTCCGTTGAGCATTGAGGCACAAGCTGAAGCAAGATTGCTGATGTTGTCGGCGAATAATTTACTCTCACCAGCAAGCGGCCGTCCTGTTGTTACACCGACGCAGGATATAGTTTTAGGCGTGTATTATCTCACTGACATGAGAGCCGGGCTGAAGGGCGACGGAATGCATTTTGCGGATATTGACGACGTTTTGTCAGCGATTTCACACGGAACAGTTCACGTCAACGCGCGAATTTGGCTCAAGGAAAATCCTGAAGCATGGGGACATCCAAAGGGCAGACGCAAATACACGTTTAATAATGAAGCAAAGATTGTGAATGATTTCGCTGAAGTTGAAGGTGAACCGAGAATTTTATTCTTTGAGACAAGTCCCGGCCGCGTAATGTTCAACAATAGGATTGCTAAAATTCTTCGTTTCGTTAATGAACAGTTAGACAAAAAGAAAATTGGCCGATTACTCGATGACGCTTATGATAAAGTTGACAGGCCCGGAGTTGTTCAGATGCTCGACGAGATTAAATCATTGGGCTATCACTGGGCGGCACGTTCGGGAATAAGTTTCGGAGTTCAGGCCGTAAGAATTCCCGACGAGAAGACCGAGATTGTCAGCATAACAGAAGCCGAAGACAGCGTTGCTAAAGAAAGCTACGAGATGGGATTATTGACTTATGACGAGTATCTTGACCAGAAGAGCAAACTTTGGGCACAAGCCACGAAGGACGTTGCGGACAAGATTAAAGAGCACATGAGCGAGGATAACCCCGTTCGTATGATGGTAGAGAGCGGAGCACGAGGTTCACTCGGACAAATGGGACAAATGGCGGGCATTCGCGGACTTATGGCTGACCCGACGGGAAAAACGATAGATTACCCGATTACGGCCAATTTCCGAGAAGGAATGAACATGCTTGAGTATTTCATCTCGACTCACGGCGCGAGAAAGGGACTTGCTGATACGGCGTTACGAACGGCGAAATCTGGATATTTAACACGAAGGCTTGTTGACGTTTCACAGGACTTAATCATAACTGAGCATGACTGCGGAACTGATAAGGGAATTTGCATTCACCCGTTGTTGAGTGAAGGAAAAGTTATGATCGGCATCGCTGAGAGAATAGCCGGCAGAACCTCACTTCATAACATTTACGCGAAAAACGGCGATTTAATCATCAAAGCCGGAGACATAATCACAGAAGCCATTGCGAAGAAAATCGAAGCCGACGGACATGATGAAGTCTGGGTGAGAAGTCCTTTAGGCTGTGCACTGAAAAAAGGCGTATGTCAGAAGTGCTACGGTCATGATTTGTCATCTCGTAAGCTCGTCCCAATCGGTGAAGCAGTCGGAGTTGTCGCGGCTCAGTCAATCGGTGAACCAGGCACGCAATTAACAATGAGAACGTTCCATACCGGCGGAGTTCGTTCGGCTGAAGATATTACGCAAGGTTTGCCAAGAATTGAGCAGTTATTCGAGGTCAGAAGGCCGCGTAAAGTTTGCATTCTTGCAGGACTTGACGGACATATCAAGGACATAATCACCGAAGGCAAGCGAAAAGTTATTGTTGAGGACGACGAAGGAAACACATTAACTCACGCAATCCCCTCAGGTCAGGAAATCCGCGAAAATATCGAAGTCGGTATGGAAGTTGATAAACTTTATCCGTTGACCGAAGGAAGCGTTGACCCTCAACAGTTGCTTGAAGTGAACGGAATTGACGCTGTTCAAAGAATGCTCGTTGACGAAATTCAATACGTCTATCATTCTCAGGGCGTCAGCATAAACAACAAGCATATCGAGGTAATTTTACGTAAAGTTGCTCCGTTGAACAAAGTCCGTGTAATCGAAGAGGGCGACACAGATTTTGTTGCCGGCGATATGGTCTGGGAAGATGAAGTTGCGGAAGCTGAACAGAAGATAATCAGCGACAACGAAAAGAGATTAAGACGGGCTATAGTTGCTTTTAGGGGCAACAAATTATTAGCTGTTGACAAAAACGAAGATGGCATCGAAGAATACATCGGTCAAGAACTCAACGAAGAAATTTTGCGCAAGATCTTAACGCCCGGCGTAACGATAAAAACTCTCACGATTGAGCACGACGGCCAGGAAGTTGACGTTATAATCGGGAAATCGGCTTTCAGAAAACGAATGGAAGGTTTGAGGCTTGTTCGTGATGTCAGACTTGAGAAGAGGAGCAAAGTTAAGAAGGCTACGACGCTCACACGTGATGACTTGAAGAAAATTACGGAAGGAGATCCTGTTGTTATTCGTGTCAGAGACAGGGAATTATTAGACCGCTTAATCGGCAATAAATGGCTCGCTGAAAACGTCATGATGGGAAGCCGAGTTGTTGCACCTCATGATGTCTTGCTCGATTCAAAGTGGGCCTCAGAAATCGTGATGAGCGGAATGCGCGACTTAAAAGTCTGGAGTGCTGTGGAGTATTTGAACGTCGCCGAAGCCATGAAAAAATTGCTGATGGACAAGGGCATTCTTGACCGTGAGATTTACGAGAATGGCGAATCAACCGGACGTTATGTTGATGAAGATGTTGTTGACAAAATTGCTTCGGGTGAAATTGAGATGCTTGAAGTTGAGGACGGAGATACGACGCTGGTAATTTCACGTGCTGAAAGTTTGAGCAAGTTATTGGCCGTGAAACTCAAGAATAAATATCTCGTTCAAATCAATCTTCCTGAGGGAGCAATGCCTTATGACGACATTACCGTTGAGCCTGACCCGAGAATTGTTCAATATGCAGAAGAGGCTCGGGCAAGAGGTGAGGACGTAGAAATTCCTGGCCCTGTTGTTAAGAGTGTTCCGAGATATTCAGGAGGCCTTGAGTTTGACGCGAAGAATATCAAGGAAATTGCGGACTTGAAGCCGATTGATTTTTACGTGAGAGCTGCGAACACGAGAATTGAGGAACATCACTTAATCCGAGATTACACGTTTGTTCAGAAATTGCGTGAACTTCCGGAGTGCAAGCCTTTCATTCACGGAATTACTAAGGCAGCACTTGCTACAGACAGTTTCTTGAGTGCAGCGTCATTCCAGCAGACAGCACAAGTTTTAGCAGGAGCGGCAGTGAAGGGAGAACTTGACCCGTTGAGCGGCTTGAAAGAGAACGTAATCATCGGTCATTTAATCCCGGCAGGTACAGGAGCTGAAGCCTTCAGAGGAATTGCCTACAAAGAGGACGACAGCCCGAAATTGAAGCCGAAATTTCAGCCGTCAACCGAAGCAAGTGTATCTGATGAAGCACCAAGAATAGCGGCAGAAGAAATCTTCTCAATGTAAATGTAAATAAAATTAATCCCCCCGTTTTCACAGCGAGGGGACTTTTTTTGCTCGTTAATATCTCAATCCGTAAGACGGGTAATAAATTCTCTCGTCGTTCAAGTTTTCTTTTTGCTCGTTAAGTGCCTTGCGTCCGACACTTCCCATTTCTTGAGCGAGTATTGACGTTAGGACATGAACAGCGAACATTGAGCCGATTAAGCTGCTTCCGAAGAGGGGCGAATGATCGCTGACGTAAAAATGAATTCTCGAGTATTCGCAGATTGGAGCTGCTGGGCTGTCAGTGATTGAGACGATTGACGTTCTACGTTGAGAAATTTTCTCTGCGGCCTCCGTAACTTCGATAACGTAACTTGGAAGCTCACAGATTATCAGCATATCATTTTCGTTTATGGCTCTTGCCTGTTCGATTAAAGATAGTGAACCTCGTCGCATTAACACACTTTTCAGTCCCAATTCCGAAAATCTCGTGTAAAGCCATTCCGCCGGTATTGAGGAAATTCCCCAACCCATGCAGTAAATTGCGTCGGAACTTAAGACAGCTTCACAGAATTTTTTGACTTCACCGCTTCGAAGCGTCATGTTTCTATAAGTCTCGTCGATATTGGCATGTTCGAGTTTGCAGAGTTTCAAAGCCATATCAGAATTTTCTTCAGGTTTAATATCAGCAGTAGACGGCAGGACTTGGGACATTAACTTTTTCTTGAGTGTATTTTTCAGGTCAGCATAGCCGTTAAAGCCCAGCATTCGAGCAACACGAACAAGTTGTGCGCGCGATACTGATAATTTTTCCGCTGTCTCACTGATTGAATGAAATGCTATTTCCGATGAGTTGCCTAAAATGTATTCGGCTACTCTTCTTGTTTTTGCTGGGAAATGGTTTAATTTTCCCCGTATTTGCTCTTCTAAATGCTGGACTTCCATTTTTAATATTTATCTCTCTATTCTATTTTTGTGCACCTTACGTAATTTACTCCGCTTCCTCGTGAGGATCTCAAAGTTCCCTCGATTTGTACGGGGTCATTGTCATTTTTGCTCGCGAGGATTTCCTGGAGAGTTTTATTATTATCGTCATCATAAACTCTTACGACTATGAAATCTTTTCTTGCATGTCCGTCGAAATCTTGAACTTCCTGACGAACGGCAAAACGAATATATTTTCCCGTACCTGTTACACCTTCAGCCTTAGCTTTTATCTTGTGGACTTCTCCTGAAAGTTTCACTGAGTTTTCGAGCGTTTTAATCTCCGGCAGAACTTCAACGTCAAGAACAGCAAGATATAATTCACCGCTTCCCTTTGAAGATCTCAGAGCGCCCGTAACTTTAATCGGCGTATTTTCGTCGAGAGCGCTTAATTTGTCTTGAAGTTCCTGTGAAAAAGCTCGTGCGTTAAGGAAATCGCGTCTTGTTGTTCCGTCTGTCCATAAATTTTCGTGTCTGATTGAGAACGGAAAATAGGCGTGATTTTTTTTGCGGCTCAAGTGGTGCAGGAGGCCTGAAAGTGTTACAGTATTTAAGTAGTTCATTGGCTATCACCCTCAATAATGAAATAATTTTTTGCTGGTGAATATTTTACATTATAAAAGTTGTGAATGCCTCATGTTTAGCACATAAAGTTTTAGAAAGCCGCTTGAAAACTGAAAAATATATTGCATAATTCATAAAAGCTGATAAAATGCAGAAAAATTCAAATCAGGAGGTG
>ERZ842401.4605-NODE-4605-length-15887-cov-15.425341_pt1 | contig 15887 bp, 17 predicted proteins | sample MGYA00521270_ERZ842401 | MGnify/ENA primary metagenome ERZ842401 (study PRJEB31892, sample SAMEA3878208) | bioreactor metagenome | biome: Moose rumen | place: Sweden | collected 2011-10 | study: EMG produced TPA metagenomics assembly of the PRJEB12797 data set...
CGGTCCAGCCGCTGCTCGATGAATGTGCCGTTTTGGTGGTCGTAGCCGGCGGAAACGCGGAAGTTGGCCTTTTCGCCACCACCGCTGATGGTGAGGTAGTGATACTGGCTCCAGCCTGTCTGTGACACCTCCTTCACCCAGTCGGTGTTGTTATTCCAGTTTTCATACTCGGCCCATGAGCGGTTGTAGTTCAGCTCGTTGATGTTCTGTGTGGCCGTGGGGCTCTGTGTGGGATTGTAGTACATCTCCTTCAACATCATGGTATAGTCGTCGCCCGAGAGCAAGTTGTAGCCCTTGGGTTGCCACGATGCCTGCACACGCAGATTATAGTCGACGCGAATCTTTCCGCGGGCACCGCGCTTGGTCTTGATGCTGATGACACCGTTGGCACCACGCGAGCCCCAGATAGCGGTGGCGGCAGCATCCTTGAGCACCTGGATGTCCTCGATGTCCGAGGGGTTCACCGACAGCAGTGCGGCGTAGCTTTCCTCGTTGGTCCCGAAGAGGTACAGATTGCAGCGGGAACCCATGTATTTCGGCTCCATGACGATATCCGTGACGCCCTTCTTCTGGAAGATTTCTCTTTCGTTCGAAAAAACCACGGCTCGATGCATACCATATTACGAGGTTTCGAGGAACTTGGTCAAAGCACTGTGTTCTGTGTAGTCCTTGCCCGACTTGATTTCCAAGGGCAACACTTGAAGATGTTCGTAATCGTCAATGAGGAGATCCACTTCGCCCTTTTTCTTGTTGTCGTAGTAGTGAAGCGCAAAACCATGGGCTTGCAACTCCTGTGCCACAACCGACTCATATACCGTACCCAAGTTGGTGCTCTTGATGTCTTGCAGCACTGCATTGACGTTGAGGCCATACAATAGATGCGTCAACAATCCGACATCGTTCAAATATAGCTTTACCAGTCGTTTCTGTTCCGATTCCATCAACGGGAAACGAGGGTTGCTGATGGCCAGCACTTCAAGTGCCACGCCCGAGTTGGACTGGTACTAGATCCTGTCTGACGTGCGCCATTGACTAGCAGAATTTTATCCTGTTTTTCCGTAAGGAATTGTTCAAGGACTTTGGTAAACTTGCGTTCAAGCATAGCAAAACATTATAAATCAGCGTGCAAAGATATAACTTTCTCGTGAAATAACCACTTGTTCCGTTTTTATCATTTTTGTCATGTACCGTACTCCCCACTTCCTACCTCCTACCTCATACTTCCTACCTAACTGAAAATTACCCAGAAACAAGAAGGACCGACAAGGAAGCCGACTCGCTTGAAAGAAGGTAGGCAAGAAATATGAAGTCATGTGGTATACATTATTGCTGTTATGATAGCGCAGCAACGACTTCTGAAAACTGCTGGATTCGCCCTGCATTTGCGTATGTATTCAAGGTCTATCATAGTCCGTATACTTTTAATAGTCGTTTTACCCTTTGTGTTAATGTCTTGCTGCCTATTCGTGTGAGATAGTCATGAAGGCGTTCCAAATGGAACTCACTTTGCATGAAGTCCTCGTCAAAGCGCAGCTCTTCCATGTCCTGTTCGGTCTTGTAATAAGGATTCAAGTAGAGCAGATCGAGCAAGGCCTTCTCTGGTGTGGCCAGCAGCAGGCCGCGTCCATTCTGCATCGTCTTTATCTCGTAACCGAAATAAAACGGTGTCTTCATATTCTGGTAATGGAATGTGCCGAAGGCGTTTTCGAACTTGGCGGTCTTGAGTGTGGTCACACTCGTCAGCTGCACCACCTCTTCGGGTATCATCCCGTAAAATGACAAGGCGCTGTGCAGGCTGATGTACGACGGCATATAGATGCGGTTGGCCACATAGCGCGAGAAGTCGGGCACCTGCCGGTATTCGGGAAAGGCATAATACTGGTTGCGCAATTTCACGAGCAAGCCTCTCCTGCACCATCGCGTCAGGTAGTTACGGTCGAAATCCTTCTCCCACAGCAGCACTTGGTTGATATTGAAACACCCCATCGGGTACATCCGTTCCCTGAAGGTCAGAAAGTCCATTGTTTTGCTTATTCTGTTTCTAAAACTCTGCAAAAAGAGTGATTTTTGGAAACAAAGCGTTTGTTTGTGGCAATTTTTTTGAATTATCTAGAAAAGATCGGATTTTTTTCTTTGCAGCGTTTCCCGCACAAGGGCGATGGCCGCGCCGTGCGTTTGGTGTGGGATGCGGACTAGGAAGCTAAAGCAAAAATGTCAGAAACGCTGGAACCAGAGTGACAGCGCCATCTTTGTTCAAGTCTTTGGTATACACCAAATACCTGTCGCCAATGCGCGAAGAGTATTTTTCGCAAAAGGCATCCAAAGAGGCGTGGGTGTTGTAGCCAGACGACTTCACTTCTATCGGGCACAGTTTCGCCCCACGAGAAAGCAAGAAGTCAATCTCATAATAATGCTTTTCGTCTTTTGGCCACGAATAATAAAAGAGCTGGTTGCCCGCAGCGGCCAACATTTGGGCTACTACGTTTTCGTATATATAACCGAGGTTGGCCGAGAGTTTGTCGGACAGTAGTTTTTGATAGATGGTGTTCTCTGTGAAGCCCTTGTCCCAAAACGCCAGCGTCACAAATAGGCCTGTGTCGGCAGCATACACCTTAAAACGGTCGAGGTTTTTTGTCAAGCCCATGCCCACATTGGGGTCGTCGGCGTGATATACCATGTTCACGGTTTTGCTATCCTCCAACGCATTGAGCAATTCCGCAAGTTTCTCTTCTTCGGCCTTCCCGATAACGGAAGAGGATACAAAACGCTTCGTTTTGCGGCTCAACTGCCCTGGTATGGAACGGTACAATTTGGACAGTCTTCCTGTATCGTCAATCTTGTGGAAATCTTCCTCATACAATTGTATGATGCCCCGTTTCGTCTTGTCTACAAGGCTCAAATCCTTTGTTTCGATGTAAGCTTTCACTGCCTGAGGCATCCCACCGACAAGCATATAAAGGCGGAAATCACGCATCGCTGTGCGAAACGCTGCTCCGAGGGCTCGCTTGTGTTCCCAAAACGACTGCAACAAGGGGATGGTAGCCATGTCGTCTAAGGCCCACCTGAACTCCTCATAGTCCATTGGATACATCTGCAAACGATCTTCTTCGCTCGGAATGGTAATGTCTTTCGTGTTTTTCTTGATGCTGATTAGGGAGCCCGTCTCGATATAGTCATAGCGTCCGTCCTCGACGAGATACTTGATGGCCTGACGAGCATTGGGGCATTTCTGCACCTCGTCGAAAACGATGACGGATTTCCGTTCGCGTAACTGGGTGCGGTAGGTGGTTTGGAGCGTTAGAAAAATGAAGTCGAGGTCCATCAAGTCGTCGAAAAGATGTTTGATAGCGGATGATGCCTTGTTGAAATCAATCAGAATGTACGTTTCATATTCGCGGCGCGCGAACTCTTTTACGATGGTTGACTTCCCGACGCGTCTTGCACCTTCGACCAACAGGGCTGTTTTTCCTTGGCTTTCCTGCTTCCATCGAAGAAACTCTTGGTAAATTTTTCGTTTGAATACCAAATTCTTCATATTTCATTCATTTTGAGTCGCAAAAGTACATAAAATTCCTTTTCCCGCAAATTTATTTCTCAAAAAAACGCCTTTTCCCGCAAATTTATTTCTCAAAAAAACGCCTTTTCCCGCAAATTTCAATAAGTAATTTGTACTGCCTGCAAAAAGTAGACACGGAAAATGATAGAATCCTCAAACCTTATGCTTTAACACATCCTATCTCGCCGATTATCTGTTAAAAACAAAAATGGCCAACAAGGAGCGGAATTGCTGATTTAACAAAACAAATCTTCGGCGGTCACCTCTGAGTCAACGACATCCTTATGCACTCCATCGGCGACACCAAAGGTTGTGACGAAAGTACAGGTTAAAAATAGAATCTTTTTGTACTTTATCTCGGAAATATTCCAAGATAAAGTATGTTTTCTTATGAATTTTGGTGGAATCGTTTGCGCTACACCATTCGGCTTAAGCTGCGACTGTATCCCTAAAGCCCAACTGGTCATCTTACCAACACTCAACTGTCTCTAAACCCTAAACCCTCAACTCTCAACTCTCAATTCCCAATTCTCAATTCCCAACTCCTATCACCTTGTTACTTCCTACTTCCTACTTCCTACTTCTTACTTCTTACTTCCTAACTGCTAACTGGTAACTGCTAACTGCTAACTCCCCACGGACTCTACACTCTAAACACTAAACTCTCAACTATCTGAAAACCAGCCAGAAACAAAAAGGACCAACAAGGACCAGCGGGAATCGGTTTTTTTTTAATTTATTTGCAAACAAAATCTTAATCAACAAATCATAAACAATTAAAAGTTGCGCCCGACACGGATTTAGGGATAGGAAAATGAAGAAAACCATTATGACAGTTGCTATGTTCGCCTTCTTGATGGGAGGCGTTTGCACCACCGTTTCCGCAATGGAAACCAACCAAACGGCAAAGAGCGAAATTGTTGCCGGCGATGATTGGGACAAGATCCTCAACGAGTACGAAAAGTACGTTGACCAGTACGTCAAGACCTACAAGAAAGCCATGAGCGGCGACATGAGTGCCATGACTGAATATGTGAAACTTGCCGAAAAAGCCCAAAAACTAGCCGACAAGCTCGAAAAGGCCGAGGATGAGATGACCACGGCCCAGCTGAAGCGTTATGCCAAGATTACCGAAAAGATGTCGAAAGCTTTGCTCGACAACTAAAACAGTCAAATTAATCTGACATGGAAAGCCAACCTTTGAATTCCAATCAGCAACTCGAAAGGCTGCCCAACGCCACGGCAGTGCTTGTTCTCGGCATTTGCTCCATCCTTTTCGGGTGTGTGCTTGTAGGCTTTGTCTGCGGCATCGTGGGCTTGGCCTTGGCTAAGACCCCAATGGCGATGTATCGGCAAAACCCGCAAAAGTACATCAACTATGGTGCGCTCAATGCCGGCCGCATCCTGTCCATCATCGGAGTAATACTTGGTGCCATCGCCATCATTTGGGCTATTATCGGAGGCTTGATTCTTGGCCAATCCGCTTTCCTTTTCTCTGACTTGTTTGAGGATTTGCTTGACCTTTAACGCATCTATCCCATGAACACAACCGCCCATTGGCTCTCCACCCATTTGTTGCCTTGCTTCTACAAGCAAGCGTTGGGGTTCTCGTGCCCACTATGTGGATGCCAGCGGGCGGTTGTCCTTCTGTGCCAAGGACAAGTGTGGGAGAGCGTGAAGATGTTCCCGCCGTTGTTTCCTTTGGCCATAACCTTGTTGCTGCTGGCACTGAAACCGTTGACAGTCGTCGTAAGCAAAAAGGTAATCCATGTTGCACTCATCGTGGATGCCGTTTTCTTGGCGTTCAATATGGTGTATAAGAATGTAATTGCATGACAGAACGAAACTTAGAAACAACTAATCCAATTAACAAACTTAAAAGTTGCGCCCGACACGAATCTAGGGATAAGAAAATGAAAAAAATAGCTTTAATCATGTTGGCCGTCGTTTCGATGGCTTTAGTCTCCTGTGGAGGAGATGGCGGTGGTCTGAAGCCCGCCGAACCAGTAATCACTTACGAATCGGCAAATGCTGATTACAAAACTGATTTACGTAACTGCTTACAAGTGAAAAACGTTGTAATTAGGGAAAAAGGACTTTATGAAGTCTCTGTTACCGCACAGATCGAGATGGTGAAAGAACCATCTGAGCCGATTCAACGGATATCTACTGGAGTTGAACTTCTAGATAAAAATGGTGCAAAAATATGTGGTGAATCTGGTTTTTGGGGAGGTTTTACTTTCGAGGGTGTAACAAAAGTTGGGGAAGTTGGAAGCGCCTCATGTACAATTGAAACAGAAGTTGGAATGCCTGCTTCAAAAGTTATAGAAGAAGCTAAGTTTTATAGGATTATCAATGCATGGGGGCGTAACACGAAGAAGTAATATGGCAAGAAGAAGTACAAAGTACTATTATGTCATGAAGGCCAATATCATCTTGTTTGGCACAGGAAATTCAGGCAAGACTACGACCTTAAAGATTCTCTATTATCTTCTAACAGGGACAATACCTCCCGTTAACACGCCTCGCATTCAAATCACTTACAAGGGTTTGAAGATCGATTTTGCCTTCAATGGCGATCATATTGACGTGGTTGAAGAAAATGTGGCATTCTTTAAGAACAATCCTTGCGATATTGCCGTTTCTCCAACTCGGACGGAAGGTGGTCCCGTCATGGCAATGAACTATTTCATCGACAAGACTCTCCCAATAACAGAAAACATTCTCTGGAAAAGGACTACGGACATTCCGAGTTCAAAACGTGCGGCAAAAAAATGTGCTTCCGAACCGTCAAACTTTGCGAAGAACTTGCCGCAATCGTACCAGATGGCAAATAAGCTGAAAAAGATTATTGACGAAATTGCTGTCTAAATCAAGAAAGGGAGCTGCGTTTTCTTAACCCAAGCTCCCTTTCACTAAATTACACAAAATATATTTTAGTTGCGCCCGACACGAACTTAGGGATTAGAAAATGAAAAAACTTGCATTAATCATGTTGGCTGTCGTTTCGATGGCATTGGTCTCTTGCGGAAGAGGCAACAATGACAAGCAACAACCGAAAGAGAACACGCAGGTGGCAGAAACACCAACACCAGATACTTACGCTGAAAAGGTCAAGGATAGCGAAGTGGTGGAAGAACCGATGGAAACAGAGGAGGACGAAACTGCCGCTCCACAATTTGTCGTGGTCGATGCCACCGACCTGAGGCTGCGCTTCGGTCCTTCCCTTGAAGCCGATACCTACAAAAAGCTAGATGGAAAAAATGAGCACGTAAACAAAGGCGAATGCTTTCCGTATTTGGGAGAAGAAGGCGACTTCTACAAGATTGACTACCATGGTCAGGAATTGTGGGTCGCCAAGGAATTCACCTATCTGTCGGACACTTATGTTACAATGGCTGTTACGGACGACTATGACGACGATGATTTCTCAACAGCCGGCTCCACCGACTGGGATAAGATTTTGGACGAATATGAGCAATACGTCAATAAGTATTACAGCTTTGCCGAGAAAGTGAGCAAAGGCAATGCCTCGGCTATGACAGATGCTTTGTCGATGGCAGAAAAAGCAACTTCGTTGGCTGAGAAGTTGGACCGCGCTGACGACAACCTTTCAACGGCGCAAATGAACCGTCTGCTCAAGATCCAAAACAAGATGGCCGAGGCAGCCATGAAGATGGCAGGCGCGGCATCAAAGGTTGAGGACATGATGAACGATCTGGAAAACATGGATGTCGAAGACCTCTTAAAGAACATGCCAGAAATTCCAGGCTTTTGATAATGGATTTTGGGGGTTTGTTGTAGCCAGACACTTCAATACCCAAATGAGTTTAATGTTGTTGAAGTTCCCTCCGCTTCTGTTTTGAGGCGGAGGGTTATTCATTCCAAGCGCCGGCAGAATTCACTGTCGGCGCTTGGTGTTTTAATGGGGTCATCGTGGCGACGGACTCTCGGCGCTTTTGGTGTGCGATGTGGAGTAGGGGATGCATCCTACGCTGCTCTCAAAAGGAAGGCCAATAACTCGTTTTTCTACCGAGTTTTTGGTATCTAACACACATTTTCCACCCGACTTTTGGTGTAGAGATGCACATTTTCCATAAAATGCATCTGCGATATGCAACTTTTTCGTTGCAATGTCACACTTTTTGTCTGTTATGTTTCTAAAACCCTGCAAAAATGTTGATTACATGGGCTATTCTTTTGCCAGTCGGGCAAGGTTTCCTTTGATCTCTTCCTTGTATTTTTCTTTCAGGTCGTCGGGAAGGAAACTGCCGTCGATGAAAGCAAACCATTTGGGTGCTGCATTCGCGAACTTGTTAAAGATATTCGCTATGACTTTTTCCTCTAGCCCGGATGAGGTCATGGCCCGAACGAAGTTCTGCCTATTGAGCCGTTTCTTCTTCCCGTCGAGGGTCAAAGCCAAATCCTCGTCGTCCTCTGGATAGATCAGATGGACGTTAAGCAAGTCGTAGGCTTGGGATAAGACGTAATGGCCTGGGACCTTGCTGATGAGCGAGAAGTTCTTCAAGTGCATGTCGGAGTTGCCTGTCAGCCACGAGAACGCGACCACTTCCCAAAAATTGACCAAGTCCAGCAAAGGAGCGGAAGAATGCTTTTTGATCAGCTTCGCAATGTTTTCATACGACGACTTGTACTTGTCGGTGGTGAGGCGCTCGCTGATTTGGCAGAAGTCTTCCATGAGATGCTTTTTGCCACTACGGTCGCGGTCTATCCTTTGCGTCAGATAGGCCAGTTCGCCGTCGCTGAAACGGATCAGCGTGTGCGGCACCACGTCGATTTTGGCGATGCTGGCCAAGTGCATGGTGAGGTCCTCCACCTCGGGCAGCCATGGGAATTCGTCCGATTTTGGCTTAAGGATGTACCTGCCCCAAAGTCCAACGATGGTAAGGCGGTCGGGCTCATCCTTGCCTCCTTTGTTCACGTCCATGGAGAGTTTGGATTGCACTCCAGTGACAGCAGTCCGGCTCATGACCGATTCCTTCGCCAACTCATTGATGTTGCTTCGACAATAGGGGAGGATGGGCACTTTGGTCTTGCCGAAAAACCGTTTGGCGCAGGCGGGATGATAGTCCTTTTGTCCTGCTTCCAATTCCTGATAGCAATAAAGGCACCTACTCATACATCGTTTCCTCCTCCAGTCCTATCACGCCGACGGCTCCGATGCAATCCTTGCAGCAGGTCATCAGCAGGCCCATCCGGTCGTTGGGGTTGAGTTTCCAGTTTTTCGTGGCGATGTCTAACAGCCATCCTTCGGGGATGAGCCCGTCGAAGAAGGGGAACATCACCGTCGAACGATAGGGTAGGTGCGTCAAGGGCAGGGTCAAACTGATGGGTTCGGGGTTCTTCGATGTCAGATAGTCGGCATCATAGCGGAACAGATAGCCGTTTTCGTCTTCCGTGAGTCGTCCGGCTTTCACTTCCCTGAAGTATATGTCGGCTTTTCTCATCATGCGTCTCCTCTCTGCTGTTCTACGACGCCCAGTTCCTTCCCAAAAAGTGCCAGCACGGCATTTACCTTGTCCATCCTTAAAGTCTTCTTGCCTTGTTCCAGGTCCCTGACGAAGCGGAGTCCCACGCCCGACTTGTATGACAGGTCTTCTTGCGTCAACCCATATTGCTTGCGAAGGACTTTAACCTCTTGTGATAGTCTTCCTCGGTCGTCCATAACTGATATAATTACGCTGCAAAAATACTATTTTTCTTTTGTTGGTTATATTATTTCGGGTATATTTTTAATAAAATCATATAAAAATATATTAGATAGGGTATAATATTGAAATTCTACATGATTTTATATCATATCGGATATAAATTCTTTGTATCTCAGCCTTAGGTCACTCACAGTGCATCGCCTTGCGCCGCTTCGAAAGGCTATGCCATCGGGCGCGGAGTCAGTTTGAGGGAGATGGATGGGGGACAGGCCTATCATTTCGAATCGGCTCAAATATTGGCTGATTTATGTAATTTTAAGCTCATAATGAGCCGATAATTGGAAAAATATCGCTAACTTTGCGCCGATTTAAGTTTATAAGCTATGGATTTCTCAAGAGAAATACTACAGTATCTGCACTATCATCCACAGTCTTCGCGCGATGAAATTGCAAAGGGTACAGCCTTCGAAGGAAGTGATGCCACTATGAAACGACTGATAGCGGCAGGCGTTCAAAATGGCAATATTGTGGCTGAGGGTAAAGCCCGGGCTACCCGTTACCGTCTTTCAGATCAGGCATTTCTCCTGATGCCACTCAATCTGGAGACTTACTTTGCACAGGATATTGACGAACGACAAGTACAGACCTCTTTCAACTTCGACTTGATACGTCAGCAGCTTCCGTCTGTTGTGCTTTTTACTGCTGAAGAGATGAACAGACTGCAAGAACTGCAGGCTGAATTTCGCCAGCATGTCAACGAGATGACTGAAAACGAATATCGCAAGGAGATGGAGCGACTGGGTATCGATCTCAGTTGGAAATCGTCACAAATCGAAGGTAATACCTATTCGCTGTTAGAAACAGAACGCCTACTGCGTGAAAGCAAGACAGCTGACGGAAAAACAAAGGAAGAGGCGGTAATGCTGCTGAATCATAAGGATGCCTTGCGCTTCATCCTTGACAATCCTGACTATCTACAGCACCTGACCCTCAGTCATATTGAGGATATTCATCAATTGCTCACTAAAGAACTCTCAGTTGACAGAGGAATCCGTCACCGTCGCGTGGGTGTCACGGGTACCAATTATCATCCACTGGAAAATGAATTCCAGATTCGTGAAGCCATGCATGATACATGCGACTTGATTAACGAGAAAGAGAACATCTTTGAAAAAGCTCTTCTCACAATTGTGCTGCTATCGTATATACAGGCATTCTCTGATGGAAATAAGCGCACGGCACGCATCACCAGCAACGCAATCCTAATTGCTAATGGTTATTGTCCGCTGAGTTTCCGTTCAGTCGATTCTATTGACTACAAGAAAGCCATGCTTATCTTCTATGAGCAGAACAACCTTTATGCTTTCAAGCAAATCTTCATCGATCAATTTGAGTTTGCGGTAAGGGAGTATTTCTAAAGAAGACGGCAATGCCGAATTCACCTAAAAAAACCGACTGGCGCAGGCCTCGCAAAGGGCTTGCGCCAGTTTTTTTTGAATTTCCTCATAAAAGTTTCTATCTTTCGCGTAAAATGTAGATACGAAAGTGACAAAAAAAGAAGGCAATGCCCCTCAGGGCCCTGCCTTCTTCGTTTCGAATATGATAATCAAAGATTATCCTTAAAATACTGCGTAATCTTGGTGATCAGATGCGCCCTGTCCATGCCGTAGACGTTGTGGTCGTGGCCCGGATAGACGAAATAATCCAACTGCTTGCCGTTGTGGATGCAGTTCTCGACGAAGACGAGGCTGTGCTGCCACATCACCACAGGGTCGGTGGTGCAGTGGATCATCAGGAGCTTGCCTTCGAGCTTGTCGGTCTTGTTCTCCAACGAGGTCAGTTCGTAGCCTTCGGGGTTCTCGTCGGGCGTGTCCATGTAACGCTCGCCGTACATGATCTCATAGTACTTCCAATCCAACACGGGACCGCCGGCCACGCTCACCTTGAACGTCTCTGGGTGGTTGATTTTCAGCGAGGTTGACATGAAGCCGCCATAGCTCCAGCCATCGCTGCCGATGCGGTCGGCATCGACGTAGGGCAGGGTTTTCAGCCATTCAATGCCTGTCATCTGGTCGCGCATCTCGAGTTGTCCGCACTGGCGGTGGATGCACTGCTCGAAAGCCTCGCCACGGTCGGCGGAGCCTCGGTTGTCTAAGGTGAAGACGAGGAAGCCTTCCTGGGCTAAGTAGTTGAGATAGATGCCCGCGCCTGCCGTCCACGTGTCGGTGATGAGTTGGGCATGGGGACCGCCATACACATAGACGATGACGGGATATTTCTTCGAGGCATCGAAGTCGTAAGGCTTGATGAGGCGCGTGTAGAGCGTTTGGCCGTCTTCTGATTTCAGCGTGCCGAGGGTGGTCTCGCCGATGTTGTAGTCCTTCAGCGGGTTTGCGGCCTCGTGCAGACGACTCACGAACTTGCCGTTTTTGTCTTGCAGGTCAACGTTGTAAGGCACGTCGGTGCTGCTGTAGGAATCCAAGAAATATTTTCCGCTGGCGGAGGGCGTCATGTCGTGGGTGCCGTGTTCCTTGGTGAGCTTGGTGACGGCGCCGTTGCGGAGGTCCATCATGTAGCAATGGCGTTCCAATGGGCTGACCTCGGTGGAGCGGTAATAAATCCTGCTGCCGTCCTTCGAGAAGCCGTTGAAGTCGGTGATGACGAAGTCGCCCTTGGTGAGTTGCTTGCAGGTGCCTTTGCTGATGGTGTAAAGATAGAGGTGATAGTAACCGTCGCGTTGGGTCTTCCAGATGAACTGGTCGGGGTTGTCGGGCAGGAAGTAGGCGGGATCTTGCGGCTCCACATACTGCTCGTCGCGGTCTTCGAAGATGGTCTGGATGAAGTCGCCGGTCGTGGCACTGTATTCGTTGAATTTCAAGTGGTTCTGCCCGCGATTGAGGATGCCGATATAGATCCGCTTGTTGTCGGGGTTCCATGTGATGGCGGTAAGGTATTGTTCGGCAGGTTCGCCTGTCTTGACGATGGTTTCCTTGCCCGTGGCGATGTTATAAATGTGTAGCGTCACTTCGTGGCTCGTCATGCCGGCCATGGGGTATTTGATGGGCTTGGCCGTGGCGATGCGCTCGTCGATGTCAACGAGCGGGTAGTCGGTCACCATGCGCTCGTCCATGCTGTAGTAGGCCAAGAGCTTGCCGTCGGGCGACCAGAAGATGCCGCCGTCGATGGCGAACTCGTTGCGGTGGACGCTTTGTCCGGCCACCACGCCCTCGGGGTTGTCGGTAATTTGGATTTGCTTGTCGCCGTCGGCCACGAAGAGGTTGTTGTCGATGGTGTAGGCCACGCGCATGGTTTCTTTGTTAAGTGTTTGGTTTTCTGCACCTTGTGGAATCGTGGTAATTTGTTCCACCATGTTCTTCTTGATGTCTAAGCGGTTGAGGGCGATGCCGTCTTTGCCCATGGCATAGAAGTTAGCTTGGTGCTCGTTGAGCCAGGTCAGTTGTGGGATGCGGCGCAGGCTGTCGATGCCGGCGGCGTGGGCATAGCCGTTCAGCTCGTCGAGGGTGAGGAAGGTGGTCTCCTTGCCCTTGCCGTCGGGCGCGAGCGTGACGATTTCGTTGCCTTTCACCTTCATGAGGACGTCGGTGTCGCCAATCCATTTCAGTTGGTTAGGCCGTTGGGCATAGACGGCGCGGTTGTTGTAGGAGGCGTCTTCGGGCGTGAAGAGCTTCTTTTCCTGGGCCGTGGCAGGCAGCGCAAAAGCCACCAAAACGGCTAACGATAAGAGTCTGAGAATTTTCTTCATTTTTGCTTTGGATTTGATAATTGCCGCAAAATTAGGAAAATTATGCATATCTTTGCCGTCGGAACAAAAAGATATGGTTATGACATCTTTACAATATGAAGCCATGAACACGCAGTTGTGGCAAAACATCGGAGCCATTGCTGACGACAAGACTTTGATGAAAAGGCTTGCAAAATACGTCGCCAAGTTGAGGAAGGAAAAGGAAGACCCGACTTTGATGACCAAGGAAGAGTATTTCGCCATGCTCGACGAGGCTGAGCAACAAATGGAACGTGGAGAATACTCCGTTTTGCTTCCTGGCGAAGACCTAACCACTCACTTAAGACGTTTGGGCTATGATATATGAAGTACGACTATCGCGTAGGGCCGATATGGGTATGGCTCGTCTCGCAATGAGCGAGCAGAAGGCTTTCAAGAAGGCCCAACGTTTCTTGGAGGAGTTGCGTGTGCATCCCAAAACCGGCCTCGGCCATCCTGAACCGTTGAAAGGTAAGCCTGAAAACCGTTGGAGTCGTGAGATCACGAAGAAGCATAGGTTAGTCTATCGCATTTTCGAGACCGAGGTTTATGTGGAAGTGCTTGCGGCCTACGGCCATTACGACGACAAATGAAAAAGCGCAAAGTCCCACATACCTTCGTCATCGTTTTCTTTATCATCGTCATTGCGGCGGTGCTCACTTGGATTATCCCGCCGGGGAAATACGTCGAGGAGCAGGTTGGCGGCGAAACGGTGATGACGTTTTATTATGCAGACCAACTGCCAGAGGCAATTGGCGACAATGAATTCCATGCCGAGCCGCAGACGTGGCAGGTGTTTTCGGCGTTCTACAAGGGCTTCGTCAAGCAGGCCAACATCATCGTGTTCATCCTAATCATCGGTGGTGCGTTCTGGATCATGAACAAGAGCCGCGCCATCGACATGGGCATCTTGTCGTTCTTGAAGTTCACCAAACGCCTCGAACGCAGCAAATTAATGAGAAAAATCGGGGTAAACAACATCGTCATCATCCTGATCATGCTGCTGTTCAGCCTCTTTGGGAGCGTGTTCGGCATGAGCGAGGAAACCATCGCCTTCACCTTGATTATCATCCCCTTGGCCATCTCGATGGGCTACGACAGCATCGTGGGCCTCTGCATGGTATATGTGGCGGCGCACATCGGCTTTTCGGGGGCCATGCTCAACCCGTTCACCATCGGCATCGCGCAAGGCATCGCCGACATTCCGCTGTTTACGGGCATCGGCTACCGCGCCGTGTGCTGGGCCATCCTGACTGTGGTGGGCATCGTTTTTGTGCTGTTCTACGCCCGCAAGGTGAAGCGGAACCCGCAGTCGTCCATCATGTACGACGACGACGCCTACTGGCGAGACGAACACGCCCAACTGACAACTGAAAACTGCCAACTGCCAACTCCAAAAAAAGCTTGGTGGGTGTTCGGCTTCTTGACCGTCGTATTAATCGTGTTCTCAATACTTTATCCGCAGACGACCCTGAAAATCGGCAACGGCGAAACCACCTTGCCTTTGCTGCCCGTCGGGACGGCGTTGTTCGTGCTGCTGGGCATCGTCACCTTGCGCAAGACGGTGCATTATTTCGTCCTGACCCTGCTGTTTGCCACGGTCTATTTCCTCGTGGTGGGCGTGTTAGGCTACGACTGGTACATCATGGAGATCGCCTCGCTGTTCCTCGTGCTCGGCATCGCCAGCGGCTTGGCCGTGGATAAGAGCGCGAGCGACATCGCACGGCTGTTCCTCGAAGGCATGGGCGACATCCTCTCGGCGGCGGTAGTGGTGGGCTTGGCGGGTGGCATCGTCATCATCCTGCAAGACGGCGGCATCATCGACACCATCCTCTACGGCCTCTCCAAGTCGATGAACGACATGGGCAAGGTCGCATCGGCGGAGGTCATGTACGGCATCCAGACCTTGATTAATATCGTCATCCCCAGCGGCTCGGCCAAGGCCGCCATCACCATGCCCATCATGGCGCCCTTCAGCGACCTGATAGGCATCTCGCGCCAGGCCACGGTGATGGCCTTCCAGTTTGGCGACGGCTTCACCAACATGATTACGCCCACCAGCGGCGTCTTGATGGCCGTCCTCGGCGTGGCCCGCATCCCGTGGGACAAGTGGGTGCGCTTCATCTGGAAGTTCATCCTCGTGCTCATCATCCTCGGCGGAATTTTGCTGGTTCCCACCGTGACGATGGAGCTGGCGGGATTCTAAAATCCCCTCCGTTGGAAAAATAAGCGGAAATTTCGTACTTATTTGGCAAAGTGGTTATAAACACTTGTTTTTCAATTGAATATAACGGAAAAATAAAATCAACCAACCCCGATATTTGCCATTGTTGTCACTAAAAACAGCGTTTTTGGAAAAATAAGCGAAAAAAACAGGCTTATTTTCCCGAGACAGACAGCTTTTTGCAAAGTCGGAACAACGAAGTGGTTTTCGATGCCGAAATCCTACCCAACAAAGGGGCAACCTGCAATTCATGCCGGCGGCCTGCTATGCCTATATAGTAGGGGAAAACACCATCAGTAAAAACAGGAATGCAGAGGGGATGTGATATTACGGCCGGTGGGGGTATCGAAAGCCACCGTCAAACATGGGCTCAACGAACTGAAAAAGGAAGGTGTCATTGTTCGCATAGGCAGCAACAAGGCGGGGCGTTGGGAAATAAAGAAAGGAACAACGGAATGATACCACGATAAAGTGGTGGGCGAGTTAGGCCTGACACCCGACGCAACCTGGTTGCCCCTTTGATTCCGTCGAAATGCTGTGCATTCAGCGAAGCTAATCTACGATTTTAGAGCTTGGAGGGTGAGCCGTTTGGAGTAATTTTTCCTGACTTTGACAGTCCCAAACTGTTAATCATATAACTTATTGATTAACAAA
>ERZ842401.4606-NODE-4606-length-15884-cov-47.233938_pt1 | contig 15884 bp, 8 predicted proteins | sample MGYA00521270_ERZ842401 | MGnify/ENA primary metagenome ERZ842401 (study PRJEB31892, sample SAMEA3878208) | bioreactor metagenome | biome: Moose rumen | place: Sweden | collected 2011-10 | study: EMG produced TPA metagenomics assembly of the PRJEB12797 data set...
CCTCGCTCCACTTGTTGACGAACTCGCGGCAGGGCAGCGAGAACTTGGTGCGCATGTTGGTGTCGCCGAAGGTGAAGATTTCGCCTTCCTCGTTGACGCCCTCAGCCACGACGAACTTGAAGACGCCGTTCTTGTCCTGCGTGATTGCCAGATAGGTCACGGGACCCACGGGGGGATAGAACTGCGTCAGATAACCGCCGCCAGTCTTGCCGTGGAACACGGGCACAATCTTCATCGTCGGCTTCTTGGCCTGTGAGATGTCGAAGTCGCCAGAACCGGAGTGTCCGATGATGCAGATGTCCTTCGGGAAGTCGATGGAGTACATCTCGGCCAGCGTACCCGTGCCGCTGATGGTCTTCAGGATTGACATGGCCATAGCCACCTTCATATCGCCCTCTACGGCGCAAGCGGTGTGCTGCTTGATGAGCATCGAGAAAGCGGGAATCAGCATGGAGTCGAGCTTGCCGGCGACGCCCTGTGCGAAGCCTGCATAGTGCGAAGCTATCATGCCCAGCTGCTCGTCCTTCACCCACTGCTCGAAGGCCACGACGTACTTAGCCATATCCCAGACCTTCTCTACGGTACCGCCACCCTCGATGTCGAAGGTAGCCAGGATGTCCTCTGCCTTAGCACGGATGGCAGCCTCGTCGGTCACGTTGTCGGCAATGGCCCACATCTGTTCCCAGTCGAACTGCTTGGTGTAGACGAACATGCGGTGGTAGAGGTTGGTCTCGTCGATGTAGAGGTCCATCATGCCGGGATACGGACGGCCAATCTGTGCGATGTTCGTATCGCGGAAACGGCGGCGCACCTGGGCGGCACGGCACCAGTCCTCAATCTCAGCCTGCACCTCAGGGTCGCCACCCTCGACGACACCGGTAATCACTGCTGAGCGCTTGCCGGCGCGGTTCAAGTCAGCTACCATCTCGCCGATGGCACCGCAGGCGTACAGTTCGCCCAGCCAGGTGGGGATGTCGGTCTTGGCATAGTCGGGAGCCAGCTTTTTCTGCACGTTCACGATGACCACAGGCACGTCCAAGTCGCGCACGGCGGGCAGCATATTATAAGAGGTGCAGTAAGTCAGCATCTGCAGGATGACCAGGTCTACGTCGGCAGCGCGGAACTTGTCACCGGCCGCCATCGACTGCTCCTTGGTGGTCACCATACCGCCGTCAACTATCTCGATGGTGTCGGGCAGCGTCTTCTTAAAGGCTTCGTACTGTGCCTCAAACTCGGGCACCAGCTGTGGGAACTGCGGCAGGTATGCCTGCAATGCAATGCTGAACACGCCTACCCTTGCTTTGGTTTCTACTAATGGTTTTGCCATAATTGTCTTTGATTTTTTATTTCGTTATTACGTTATTTCGTTATATCGAGGTAGCGCTCATAAGCCTCGTCCCAGGCCTCTTTGTCCTGAGGCTCGTAGCGGACAAGTTCCAGCGAGTTGGCAATGATGCGGCGCATCTCCCAGATGTCGCTGACGAGTCCTGCGGCCTTGGCCTGCAGCATGATGTTGCCGATGGCGGTACCCTCCTGCGGACCGGCCAGCACGGTGGCACCCGTCGAGTTGGCCGTGAACTGGGTGAGATACTTGTTCAGCGAACCGCCGCCAATGACGTGCAACACATCGAGACGGAACGGGGCAAACTCCTGCAGCCACTGGAACACCTGCTTGTAGCGCAGGGCCAGCGAGTCGAAGATGCAGCGGCAGATTTCTGCCGGCGTCTCCGGCACGGGCTGTCCGCTGTCCTTACAATACTTCTGTATAGCACCGATCATGCTCGACGGAGCCGCGAACAGCGGGTCGTCAGGAGCTATCAGCGAGCGGAACGGCTCCACCGTCATGGCCTGTCCCTGCAGCTCGGGATGGCTCAGCTTACGCACCTCCTCGGGCCACTCCAGACGACAGCGCTCATAGAGCCACATGCCGCAGATGTTCTTCAAGAAACGGGTGGTACCCTCTACTCCACCCTCGTTGGTGAAGTTGCGGTCGTACGACAGGTCGTTGATAATGGCATCGGGCGTCTCGATACCCATCAGGCTCCACGTGCCGCTGGACAGGTAGGCAAACTGCTCGTTCTTGGCCGGCACGGCAGCCACAGCCGAGGCGGTGTCGTGACCGGCAACGGCTATCACCGGCACAGGTCCCAGCCCTGTCAGTCGCTGAACCTCGTCGGTCAGCACACCGATGACGGTGCCCGGGGTCACCATCTTGCCGAACTTCGGACGGCTCAGTCCCAGCGATGCCAGCAGACGCTCGTCGAGATGCTTGGTGCGCGGGTCGAGCAGCTGCGAGGTCGAGGCGATGGTATATTCGCACACCTCGTTGCCCGTCAGCATCCATGAGAGGGCGTCGGGCACGAAGAGGATCTTCTGCGCTGCTGCCAACGCCGAGTTCTGTTCGCGACGCATGGCATAGAGCTGGAAGATGCTGTTGAAGTTCATCAGCTGGATGCCCGTCACGTCGTAGACCTCGCGACGCGAGATGACGTGCTTCAGGTAGTCGTCCATGGCGTCGAACGTAATCGGGTCGCGATAGGCCCGCGGATTCCTTAGGATGGCACCGTCGCTGCCGATGAACACGAAGTCGACGCCCCAGGTGTCAATGCCTATGGACGTGATGTCGAGGCCGCGCTTGGCCACCTCCTTCAGTCCCTTGATGATTTCGAAGTACAGGGCGTAGATGTCCCAGTAGTAGTGGTTGCCCTGCTCAATGAGGTTGTTGGGGAAGCGAGTCACCTCCTCCAGTTCGAACTTACCGTCGCTGATGTTTCCGATGATGGTGCGGCCACTGGTGGCGCCCAGGTCGACGGCAAAGAAATATTGCTTGTTTTCCATATTCACACCTTAATTATATTATACATTAGACGAACGTTTTACTCGAAAGTCATCACTTCACCGTCCATCGTAAAGTTCTCCAGCACGTACTTGTCCGAGGTCTTCACGTCGAACTTGGTCTTGGCCTCTACCTCAATGCGGCGCATCGTGATATTGCTGCAACGGCTCATCGGCATGTCGTCGCGTTTCTCCGGTTTGAAGAACTGCGTCCACGGATGGATGAACAGGAAGCGCTCACACTGCCCCGTGATGTCCTCCACCAGCACGTACTCATAGTGCTGGGGCGTGTCGGGGCGCATCTTCAGCCACAGTACGCGGTTCACCTGATCGGCATGGCAGCGGCGCAGGATGACGTTCCGGTCGTGCAGCGACTCGGAGCCTAAGGTCAGACAGCCGTGCACGATGCCATAGTAACAGTCCTCTATCAGGATGCGCTCACACGGTCCGTTCGTCTCGTCCTTGTCTGCCCACGTACCCTTGCCGCCCTTCAGCACTACGGCATCGTCGTTCACGTTCATATAGCACCCCTTGACATGCACGTCGGTACAGGCGTCAATGTCGATGGCATCCGACGAGGGGGCCCCGCGCTTAGGCTCCGGTGTATAAATATTGTGGATGGGCGCGTAGATGTAGCAGTCCAGGTAACGCACGTGGTCACTCTTGTAGACGTGGTTGGTCCAGAAGGGCGAGTTGACGAGGTGCACGTCCTGGATGGTGACGTTCTTGCAGTTCGAGACATACGTCAGTCGCGGACGCTGGGCATCCTTGTTCGTACACTGCGAATTCCACTGCCGGCGAATCCAGAACTCCTGCCAGTACTGCAAGCCGTTGCCATCAATGGTACCCTTGCCCGTAATGGTAAAGCCGTCCAAGCCGTCGGCATTGATCAGTGCACAGAAATATTTGCACGTCTCGCCCTCGATGCGCGTCGTCAGGATGGGGAAGTCAATGATGCGGTCAGAGCCCAGCAGCGTGCCGCCCTCCTGTAGGTGCAGATGCGTACCCTGACGGAAGAACAGCGCTCCCGTCTTGAACGTTCCCGTAGGCACCACGACGACGCCACCGCCCTCCTGGGCACAGCGGTCTATCACCGCCTGAATCTGCCGGGTCTGCACTTCAGGGCTGCCAGGCGTCACACCGTAGTCCGTCAGCACGTATTGCCGACCCAGCGTCGCCACATCCACCCGTCCGTCTTGCAGAAACCAAGCGTCCATCACCGTACCGTCAGGCCACACCTCCTGCACTGTCTGTTTTTTCTTCGCCGGCGCCGTCGTCAGCACCATTAGCGCCATCAGCGCCATCAGCATTCTTTTCATATTCTTGTAGTTTGTTTTAGATTTTGATGGCAAAATTACGAAATTATTTCCATATCTCCTATTATTTTAACGTCCAAAAAGATGCACTATTGTCCGAAAAGTCAATTTACTCCCCAAATCACGTGAATTAATTCATTTCATCGTTTGAATTAACTCATTTAATCATTTGAATTAATTCACGGTTTTTCCGCCCCGTCAAAAACGTCGGACGTTTTGCCCAAAACTCCGGACGAATTTTTCAAAACGTCCGACGTTTTTTTCCTTTCGTCCGACGTAATGATTTTTTCAATAGCCAGTCTTTCTTGTGTTGTCGTTCCCAATCCTTAATACCCCTATTGTTATCAGAGGCGAGGGCTATACACAATACATGCATCTGATTGCGAGAATCACTGGGACTGTTGACTTACCCCTTCGGGTCGTCGAGCTAAAGCTGGATGCTCTCAATGCGGAGCTTCAGCAGGCCGGCGGGTACGCGGACCTCGACGGTGTCGCCGACCCTCTTGCCCAGCAGGGCCTCGGCAATGGGCGACTTGATGGAAATCTTGCCCTCGCGGAGGTTTGCCTCGTGGGGACTGGCGATGGTATAGGTCATGCGGGCGTTGTTGCCCAAGTTGGTCATCTCGACACGACTGAGCAGCTGCACGCTGTCATTGGTGCGATGGGACATGTCAATGACGCGGGCATTCTCCAGCACGCGCTGCTTGAAGCGGATGCGCCCCAGCAGTCTACCCTGCTCGCGCTTGGCGGCATGGTATTCGAAATTCTCGCTGAGGTCGCCCTGTGCACGGGCCTCGGCAATGGCCTCTCTGACGCGAGGCAGCTCAACGTGCTCCAGCTGACGGAGCTCGGCCACGAGCTTGTCGTAGCCTTCTTGTGACATATATTCCATAAAAATATTTCTTAATTTGCATGCAAAGGTACGAAAAATTTTCGTACCTTTGCAAACAAATGACTAAAAACAAATCAGAACGACTATGGAAACTTACAAAGCCGACGAACAGAGATACGACGTCATGGCCTACGAACGCTGTGGACGCTCAGGTGTATTACTGCCCAAGGTGAGCCTGGGGCTGTGGCATAACTTCGGAGGGGTGGATGCCTATGCACGCTCTCGCGAAATCATAAGATATGCCTTCGACCACGGGGTGACCCACCTCGACCTGGCCAACAACTACGGACCGCCCTACGGGTCGGCCGAAGAGACGCTGGGACGCGTCATGGACGACGACCTGCGCCCCTACCGCGACGAGCTGTTCATCTCGACCAAGGCCGGCTACGACATGTGGCCCGGCCCCTATGGCAACTGGGGCTCGCGCAAATACCTGACGGCCTCGCTGGACCAGAGCCTGAAGCGCATGCATCTGGACTATGTAGACCTGTTCTACTCGCACCGCTACGACCCCGAGACGCCCTTGGAGGAGACGCTGCAGGCGCTGGTAGACGTGGTCCGCCAGGGCAAGGCGCTCTACGTAGGCATCTCGCGCTGGCCGCTGGAGGCTACGCGGACCGCCATCAGCTATCTGCGCCAGCACGACGTGCCGCTGCTGATCTACCAGGGCCGGCTGAACATGCTGGACCGTGAGCCACAGGACACGGGCATCCTGCAGCTGTGCCACCAAGAGGGCGTTGGCTTCATCTCGTTCTCGCCGTTGGCACAAGGTCTGCTGACGGACCGCTACCTGAACGGCATACCCGACGACTCGCGCATGGCCAAGGGCAAGTTTCTCAAGAGCGACATGCTGACACCCGAGCTCCTGGCCCAGCTCCAGACGTGGAACGCTGAGGCGCAGGCCGAGGGCCGCACGCTGGCTGAGCATGCACTACGCTGGACTCTCCGCCAGCAGGGCGTCACGTCCGTACTGGTCGGTGCCAGCAGCACCGGACAGCTGGCCAAGAATCTGCTGTGTGTATCCGTTTAGTACATTTCGACACATATTCGTACGATATTTAGGGTTTAAGTCGGGGAAAAAAGGCTAACTTTGTGGTCAAACTTCAAAACCGACAGTATCATGACTTCCCAATTGTTAGTAACGTTGGCCCTGGCGGTCAGCAACCTGTTTTTCAACGTCAAAGACTATGGTGCCGCGGGCGACGGCACCACCTTGGACCATGAGGCACTGAACCGAGCCATTGTAGCAGCCTCGGCTTCGGGCGGCGGTTGTGTCACCGTGCCGGCAGGGACCTACCTGTGCGGCAGCATCCGGCTGAAGAGTAACGTAGAGCTGCACCTGCAGGCGGGTGCCCGCATCGTGGCAGCCCCAGCCTCGATGAAGGCGTACGACGAGAGCGAGCCCTTCGACTTTCCTGAGTATCAGGACGGCGGACACACCTACTTCCACAACTCGCTGATATGGGCCGACGGCGAACAGAATGTCAGCATCACCGGTCCGGGCATGATTGACGGCGAGGGGCTGACCAAACGCGACACTGAGCAGGCCGGCAACGTGCAGGGCGGAAGCATTGGCACGGGCGACAAGGCCATTGCGCTGAAGCAGTGCAAGAACATCCTCATACGCGACATTACCATCTTCCGCGGCGGCCACTTTGCCATCATCGTCACAGGCTGTGAGCGCGGCACCATTGACAACGTGACCATCGACACCAACCGCGACGGCATCGACATTGACTGCTGTAAGTACCTGACGGTCAGCAACACCAAGGTAAACACCCCCACCGACGACGCCATTGTGCTGAAGTCGAGCTACGCCCTGAAGCGCCCTGTGCTGTGCGAGCACATCCTGATTACCAACTGCCTGGTGACGGGCTACAAGCTGGGCACCTTCCTGGACGGCACGTACCAGCCCGAGAAGGTGAACTGGGTGTGCGGACGCATCAAGCTGGGTACCGAGTCGAACGGCGGCTACCGCAACATCACCATCAGCAACTGCACCTGCATGTGGTCCAGTGGTCTGGCCTTCGAGGAGGTGGACCAGGGACGCATGGAGAACATCACTGTGTCAAACATCTCGATGTCGCACGTCCACCACTACCCCATCTACATCACCACCGGCTGCCGCAACAGGGGACCTAAGGAGGTGACGCGCAACAGTTCCGCCCGCGACATCTATATCAGCAATGTGGTGGCCGACGACTGCGACTCGCTGGCAGGCATCATTGTCACCGGCATGAAGGGCGAACCCATCCGCAACGTCTCGCTGACGGACATCCGCATCCAGTACCGAGGCGGCGGACAGCAGGTGGACAACCCCTACCGCGAACAGGGCACCAACTATCCTGAACCCCGCTGGGCCGGTCCTACTCCCGCCTACGGTCTGTTCGCCCGCCACGTGGACGGTCTGACACTGCGCAACGTGCAGTTCGAACTGCAAAAGCCCGACGAGCGCCCCGAGATAGTGACCGACGACGTGCAGAACTTCACCAGAGAATAAAGAAAAAACAAGATAGAACCAAAAACTATGAAGAAGCTACTCCTCATTGCCTGCCTTGTGGGCTGCCACTTGGTTGCTGCCACAGCCCAGACCATCGACACCCTGGTCAACAAAGCCTCCACCACACCCTTCGACGTGTCGTTTGCCGTTCCTGACGGCAACTACCTCGTTACCATCACTCTAGGTAACAAGAAGAAAGCTGCCCAGACCGTCGTACGCGCCGAGAGCCGTCGCCACTATGTCGACCTTGTGCAGACCAAGAAGGGGCGGTACCAGACCGTCAGCTTCGTCGTCAACAAGCACAACCCACAGATAGACCCTCAGACACGCGTCAAGCTGAAGCCGCGCGAGCTGACCTATAAGAACTGGGACGACTCGCTGAACCTCTCGTTCTGCGGTCCGGCACCCGCCGTGCAGCGCATCCGGATAGAACCCGCACCACAGGACGTCACCACCGTCTTTCTCTGTGGCAACTCCACCGTGGTAGACCAGGAGAACGAGCCGTGGGCCTCGTGGGGACAGATGATTACCCGCTGGCTGGGCAACCGCGTTGCCGTGGCCAACTACGCTGAGAGCGGACTCTCGTGCACCACCTTCCTGGCACAGCTGCGCCTCGACAAGATACTGACCCAGCTGAAGCAGGGCGACTACGTCATCGTGGAGTTCGGCCATAACGACGAGAAGGAGAAGAAGGCCGGCGACGGTGCCTGGTACTCCTACTCACGCAACCTGAAAATCTTCGTCGACCGCGTTCGTGCTGCCGGTGGACACATCATTTTCTGCACCCCCACGGCACGGCGCTTCTTCAACGACGACCACCGCACCATCCGGAACACCCACGGCGACTACCCCGAGGCCATGAAGACGGTGGCACACCGCGAACACGTACCCGTCATCGACCTGACGCGCATGTCGACCACATTCTATGAAGCCCTGGGCGAGGAAGGCTCCAAGCGCTCGCTGGTCCACTATCCCGCCAACACCTTCCCCGGTCAGGACAAGCCGCTGGCCGACAACACGCATTTCAACCCCTACGGGGCGTGGGAGATAGCCAAGATGGTGGTCATGGGACTCAGGCAGATGCAGTCGCCCCTCGTCAGTCTGCTGCAACCAGACTGGCAGGACTTCAACCCCGCACAGCCTGACGACCCCGACCAATTTGTATGGTACCTGTCGACAGGCAGCAACCTCACCAAACCGGACGGAAACTGAAAAAAGGTATAAAGAATAAAGTATAAAGACATCACATGAAACGATTTGGATTCAAGATGCAGCTGAAGCCAGGCTGCGAGCAAGAGTACGAACGGCGCCACACAGCCATCTGGCCCGAGCTGGTAGAGATGATACACGCTGCCGGAGTGAAGAACTACACCATCTTCTGGGACCGCGACACCAACCTGCTCTTTGCCTACCAGGAGTGCGAGGGCGAAGGCTCGTCGCAGGACACGGAGAACGTAGACCCCATCACGCAGCGCTGGTGGGACATGATGGCCGACATCATGGAGGTAAATCCCGACAACTCACCCGTCACCATCCCCCTGCAACAGGTGTTCCATCTGGACTAACCCTTTTACTTAATTAATGCTGTAAGGACGGTCGGCCCTGTGTCCGCCCGGAGGTCAGCGTGTCGCTCCATGCCTGCAGACGGTCGTACTCTTCCTTAGTCAGCCGCAGGAACGAGCCGTGCTGTGGTCGCGCCACACCCTCTATGTTGCGGGGCGAGTGGAAGTTGCGCATGTTACGGTCGGCCGTACAGAGACGATAGTTGCGCGGACGCGACGAATACTCAATGTAGCCTATCGTCCAGTCGTCGTGGCCTGCCAGCTGGAAGGCGCTGACACCCTCGCACTTCTTGTTGCCCTCGAAGCTCACGTAGTCATCCTCCACCGGCTCGCTCCACGGCCCCGTCAGCGCGGGGGCGGTAGCCGTGAAGAGTCCCGGCGTCCCTCCCTCCTTCTTGATCATCATGTGCCATTGCTGGTCGGCCGTCACCCAGTTAATGTCAGCATCGATGGTGGCATAGCCCCAGTCGAAGAGCAGCCGCGGCTGCGTCAGCCGCGTAAACGACTCGTCGGCGTAGGAGTAGTACATGCGGTCATACCGTTCCTCAGCCCGGTTCCACATGGAGTAGTAGACCATGTAGCCGCCCCGCTTGCCGTCGGGCCAAAGATAGTCCTCGTCCCACACCATCTGTGGAGCCCATACACGGTTGACGGTCGACCAGTCACGATAGTAACTCTCCGCCTCAGGGTTGCAGAAGACGGCAGGACCCTGCCGATAGTCGAACGACGTCGACTCCCAGTGTATCAAGTCGTCAGAGCGCAGCAAACAGATGCCGTAGTTATCCCACTCAGCCTGTTTTTTCAGTTCCTTGAAGCGCGCCACATTCATATCCGTACACACCATCAGATAGCCCTTGCCGTCATGCTTCCTACAGATGTAGGCGTCACGCGTAGCCCCCTCTATGCGGGCATGCTCCCAGTCGCTGAAGATGCTGTCGCCGTCCAGCAGGTCGTGGTAGTGCAGCCCGTCGCGGCTCAGCGCATAGGCCGTCCATGCCCGTCCCCGGTCGTTCATGTGACAGAACAGGTAGCCGTAGTCACCCGTCTGGCAGTTTCCCTTCTGTGCCTGTACGGGCGGAACGGCAGTTTCCAGTTGCCACTCGTCGCGCCAGTGGATTCTGGGCATGCCATCGCTGTCGAAGGTGATGGGCAGCAGCACGTAGCCTGCATGATAGACGGCATGGGCCATGTCTACCAGCTTGTAGCGGCGGTCTACCACCTGGGGTACGCTGTCCTTCGACTTGCGGGCCTGTGGCTGGTAGTTGGCATAACGGCTGGCGTAGGCGCTGAGTGTGCGTCGCGACAGGTCGGTACCCGTGGTATGCGGTTCCCAGCGGTCGGCCAGGGCTACCCATTGGCCGGTCTGGGGAATCTGGAAAACACCCGTTATCTGCGAGTTGAACGACGAGGCGCACGAGTCGCCCACATGCGGGTCGCCCAGTATTCGATACTCGCCGTGATAGTCGTCAAACACGGCCACCTCCGACGGATTTGACGTATAGCCCGTGGTGCCCGAGGTGAAGAGATAGTGCTTGCCATTGGCAAAGAAGTGGGCCGGCGCCTCGCGGGTGTAGGGTGGCCGCAGTCCGACGAAGTGGCATGAGAAGGTGTCGGTGACATCGGTGAAGTCGTCTGTCAGGTCGGCACAGATGAGTTCCCAGTGCGGCCGTTCGAACCACACATAGCCTCGTCCCGTCTGCTCGTCGACATACATGTCGAAGTCGCCCACGCCAAAGCCCTCGGGCTGCAGGTTGCGCACAAAGGTGTAGGGTCCTTTGAAGCGGTCGGCCTGGAAAATGGCAAAGTAGCCGTCGTCAGCCTGGCTCTTGGCCCACAGCACATACTTTCCCGTCCGAGGGTTGCGGATGATATGGGGGCGCTCCAGCTTCTGCGAATAATGGATGGGCGACAGCGGATCAACAGTATCTGGCGGCAGGATGAGTCCTTCGTCCTGCCAGTTATAGAAATCCTTGGAACTATAACAGCGCACGCCACCGAACATCCTCGTGGTACCCAGCAGCGCGTCGGCCTTGTTCTCGCCGTACCAGTAGTAGGTACCATCTATACAAGTCATCTGGAAGCCGTGCGCCTGAATGGGCTTACCATCGGTGTCGAGCCAGACGGCCCCAGGGCGCACGGAATGGTAGGCAACAGGCTGCATGGGCACCTCCTGCACACTGACGTATCTGGACGGTTCGCCACTCTGCACCACTCTTACAGGCTCCTTCCTGTCTGTATTGTTCAGACCGAAGATGTTCACCACGCTACAGCCGTCGAGCGTCAGGATGCTGTCTTCAGAATGTATCTGAACATCTTTCAGGGCCAGGCCCGTCACATCCTGCACCCTACCGATGCGTTTGCACCTGACCGTGGCATTGCCAAAGAACACATTCTTCACAGGCAGTTCCGGCTGTCCTGTAAAGCTGATGAAGTCACGGCAGTTCTCCACTATCACGTCGTGGACAGAAACGTCGTGGAAATAGGGTGTGAACCTTGTTCTCTCCGGCTTGGGGAATCGGCGTGCCAGCTCGCCCATCCACTTCGGCTCGCCCAGCAGGTCGCAATAGAAAGCTTGGTACTTAACGTCAGCCCGTACCCGCTCTACAAAGTAGTTCTCCACACCACCGCCACGCGTGCGGCGGCTCTTTATGCGGAAAGCCTGGTCGGTGCCCAGGAACACGCAGTCGTGGCAGTACACATTCCTGACGAATCCCGCCACCTCCGTACCACAGACTATTCCACCGGCACCGCGCAGAGCCAGAGAGTGGCGCACCACCACATTCTCCGTAGGACGGTTAATGCGCAGACCGTCCCAGCCACGCCCCGACTTCATCGTGTAGCAGTCGTCTTGACAGTCGAGCGAGCAGTATTCTATCAGCACATTCCTCGACGACTCCACGTCGATGCCGTCGGTACGCCCGTGGCCGAAGCTGTTGACCGTCACACCACGTATGATGACATTCTCGCAATACTGCGGCACCACATTCCAGTACAGTCCTTGCGTCAGCGTAACCCCTTCTATCAGCACGTTGGTGCAGTTGATGGGAGCAACGGTCTTGGGCAGGAAAACCTCCTTGGTTCTGACGCCGTCGTAATGGCGCTCGTCCAAGGGCAGCTCGCCTACAATCTTCTCTATATTTAGGCAGTACTCCTTGTTCTGCTGATAAATCTCGCAGTCAGTCGAGGGCCCGACAATCTCGCCCTTGCCCGTCAGTGCGATGTTCCGTTCGCCGTTGGCATAGATGAAAGCTCCCAGACTATATATCTCGATACCCTCGTCGCGAGTAAAGACCACGGGCTGATAGTCGGCTATCCTTCCGCTGAAGTACAGCCGGCAGCCCTCGGCCAGGTGCAGATTGATGTCCGATCGCAGCGTGATGCGCCCCGTCGTCCAGTCGCCAGCCGGAATCACAACCGTGCCACCGCCCAGCTCGGCCAGTCTGTCTATAGCCTGCTGAACAGCCTTTGTCGCCACACCCTCGCGCGGCATCCTGACCGTCACCTCGCGCTCTGGGAACACGGGACGCTGCAACTGCGGCATCTCGAACGGAGCCTTGATGGGAGCAATCTCCCGCGGCATCACCTTTGGGCCAACCTGCTCAAGCGTAGGACACCCCTGAGCTCCGACAGTAGCAGCGACAATAGCTGCCACACAGCAAACAAACATTCTAATTCTATCCATCATTACAAAATTACATATTCGCCTACAAAAATACCATTTATAAAAGAAACGAAAAAGAAAAAATAATCCTATAAGATTCAAAATCGTACAAAAATGAAAATCTCTGAATAAAATAGACATATGAACTAAGCGTTTTTTTTAATACCTTTGCAACAAACAAAAGCAATTATCAATGAAACCAAAAGGATTATTTATCGCAGCATCACTTAGTGTCGCACTGCCAGTACTATCGCAAACGCCTCTTGCCCATGGCTTTGACCATCCGCAGGACTCTGCCCGTACAAAGGTATGGTGGTTTCATGGAGAGACCATAGGTACGCACGAGGGAATAACAGCCGACCTGGAATCATTCAAGCAGCAGGGAGTCGGCGGCGTAGTGTACTACGATCAGGTGCATGGCAAGGGCGAAGGCGCTTTTAAGGTATTCTCACCTGAGTGGTGGGACGAGCTGATTTTCTCTTCACAGGAGGCAAAACGCATAGGACTGGATTTCGAGGCTAACGCATCGAACGGCTATGTAGCTGGTGGAACATGGATTACACCCGATAAGAGCATGCAGCGGCTGGCCACTACGGAACTGACGGTAGAGGGTGGTGGCGACCTGGAATTCCGCATGCCCATGATCAAGGCTCCCGGCGACTGGTTCCACGATGTACAGCTACTGGCCATACCCTACGACGAACAACTGATGGGCGACTCACGGGCGGTGTTTAGTGCCGACTCTGTAGTAAGGCTGTCCGACCCTTCGTCGCCCACCTATTTATATATTGACTTCGGCAGAGCGTTCATTGCCCGCAGCATAACCTACGTCGTCAGTGCCCGTGGCAAGGCTCGCACGTCATCCATGCAAGTTCCCCCATTCTCACCCAGAGTAGGCGACATGCACAAGGGCACAAACACCCGTTGGGATTTCTTCGGCTGCGGATTCCGCAAGTTACCACCTATAGGAGAACTGCAGGTCTCGGATGATGGAAAGAACTACCGCACTGTATGCCAGCTCAACCCTAAGTACCAGAACCTTGGCGGTGTCAAGGAGCAGACTGTCTCTTTCCCGTCGGTTAAGGGCAGGTATTTCAGAATAGCACTCCACGGCTGGGGAACCGCTAACAAGTCTGACGACGTCATCACTTTCGGCAACGTGGTTATCTCTGCCCGTGCCTCGGTAGACGAATGGCAGGAGAAGGCCAGTCTGGTATCAGAATTGATGGAGGCAGACCGCACCCCTCGTTATGCAGCCCGCGAAGTGATAGACTTCTCAAAAGCCATCAATCTGTCTTCACTTATCGACAAGCAGGGCAACGTTACCTGGAAGAATGCTCCTAAGGGGAAATGGCTCGTGCTGCGTTTCTTCTCCGTATCGAATGGCGGACACACCAAGCACGGGCGTGCCGAAGCTCTCGGACTGGAGTGCGACAAGCTATCGGTAGAGGGTGCGCGACTGCAATGGAAGAGTTATGTAAAACCCATCATCGACAGTATTCGCATTCACAACGGCAAGCTGACGGGCATCTGTATGGACAGCCACGAGGCCGGACCACAGAACTGGACCACCGGTTTCGAGCAGGAGTTCAAGCGGCTCCGTGGGTACGACATGACGAAGTTTCTGCCCGTCATGGCAGGATATGTGGTCGACTCGGCAGAAGCGTCTGACAAGTTCCTATACGACCTGCGCCACACCATCAACGACCTGATTACAGACCGCTATTTCGGAGAGTTCAACCGTCTGTGTCGCGCTGAAGGACTTACCCTTACAGCCCAGGCTGTAGGTGGTGCGCTGTGCATGGCTGCTGATGCAGTAAGTGTGAAGAAACTGGTAGACAAGCCTCAGGCAGAGTTCTGGGGATACCAGACAGAGGGCAACTTAGACATCAAGGACTGTTCGTCAGCCACCCATATCTATGGCAAGCAGATTGCATCGGGCGAAGCATTCACCGACATAACCTATAAGGAGTCGCCGGCTAAGATAAAGAATCTCTTCGACTACGCCATCACCTATGGCATCAATGAGTTTGTGGTGTGCGCCGTAGCCTACCAGCCATGGCTCGATAAGCGTATCAACACTGCCAACGGCAGACAGTATGTACTCAACCGCTACAACACGTTCTGGCCACACAGCCGCCCCTTCTGGGACTATCAGGCGCGTTGTTCGTGGATGATGCGACAGGGAAAGCCCGTCAGTGACTTCTGTGTATATCTTGGTGACGACATTCCTGTACGCCTGCTATCCCACAAAGTTCCCGAATTTCCACAGGGCTACGACTACGACGCATTCACTACCGATGGTCTGTTGAATCGCATGACAGCCAAGGACGGTCGCATCGTATTGCCTGATGGTGTAAGCTATCGCATGATGATTCTGCCTATAGATGGCAAGCTGACCGACGAGGCACGCCAACAGATTGAGAAATTCCGCAAGCAGGGAGTTCCTGTTTACGATCCGCAGACAGACAGCCGTTCACTCGAAGAGGCTATCTGTGAGGCAGGACTACAGCCCGATGTAGAAGCACCTTCTGCCAAGGGTCTGTATTTTGCTCATCGTACTACGGATAGCGAGGACATCTATTTCCTCAACAATCATAGTGACGAGGACGTAAGCGATTGCTTCCGTTTTAACTCAGAAGCCAAGTCGGCAGAATTATGGAATCCCGTAACAGGCGAACGAACAGTACTTGCAATGCAGACTGAAAGTGGTCGCACAGCAATCAACCTCACTCTACACGCACGCGAATCCTATTTCGTTATATTGAGTCATCAAGCCTCAACAAATAGCAACAGGGTTACGATTCCTGTTGAACAGAATATCCAAACTGTCTGTACCCCATGGCAAGTGCAGTTCGATGCAACGGTTGGAGGTCCTAAAAACCCTGTTCCATTCGATAAGCTCGGTGACTGGATGCAGAGCAGTGACCCGCATATCAAATACTTTTCTGGCACTGCTGTTGCCACAACTACCTTCCAAATGGATAAGCCAGACAAGCAAACACGCTATCAACTAAACGTGCCCTTGCTCAACACCACAGCCGAGGTTATTATAAACGGCATGTCGGCAGGCATCTTATGGTGTTCCCCCTACTCCATTGACATCAACCGTTTCGTA
>ERZ842401.4607-NODE-4607-length-15883-cov-82.457796_pt1 | contig 15883 bp, 9 predicted proteins | sample MGYA00521270_ERZ842401 | MGnify/ENA primary metagenome ERZ842401 (study PRJEB31892, sample SAMEA3878208) | bioreactor metagenome | biome: Moose rumen | place: Sweden | collected 2011-10 | study: EMG produced TPA metagenomics assembly of the PRJEB12797 data set...
ATGGACTGCACATCAATTATGTAAAACATGCTGCTTAATTTTGATTATCTACTTAGTATTATTTACTTTTTTACTTTTTTACCCTTTTACTTTTCAATCAGTATGCGTGCGTCGACTGCGACCACATCACGTTCATCAGCCAGCAGAGGGTTGATGTCAATCTCTTTGATCTCCGTAGCGAAGCGCAGCAGGGTAGACAGGCGCACAATGATTTCAGCATATTTCTGTTCGTTGAGTCCTTTCTGTCCTCGCGTTCCCTTGATGATCTTATAGCCTCTGAGCGAGTGGATCATCGAGAAAGCTTCGCCATAGGAGAGCGGAGCCAGACCTGACTGCACGTCCTTCAGTACTTCGACGAAGATGCCGCCCAAGCCGCAGAGCACCACATGACCGAAACGCTCCTCGTACTTGGCACCGATAAATAGCTCCGTGCCTTTGAGCATCTTCTGTACCATGACAGCGGTAGCATCCTGAATCTGCATCATGCGGTCGAACTCCAGAGCCAGGTGCTCGGGTGTGCGGATGTTCAGCGTCACACCTCCTACATCACTCTTATGCACAGGTCCTACGACCTTGGCCACAACGGGATAACCCATGCGGTTAGCACAGCTGATCAGCTCGTCTTTATCAGCGCTGACCACCTCAGGAACCATCGGGATGCCCGCGCAGGAGAGTATCTCGCGCACCAACGTGGGCTGTACATAGCCACTCTCGTTGATACCCATGATGGTCTTGTGCAGACGGGGAATGTCAATGCCATACAACTGCACCTCAGGGGGCGCAGGAGCTGGCGTGCGCATGATCTGGCTGAGGGCTGTGGCTAGCGTCACCTCATCGCTGAAGTTGACGTGGCCTTTGGCCAGAAACTCAGCCACCTCAGGACCTGCAGTATGCAAGCTGGGAAGGATGGGGAAGATAGGTTTTTTACAGGTCTGTATCTTCTGGTGCAATACCTCGTAGGCCTCATAGAGCGTCGTCAGTCCGGGCGTTCCGTAGATGACGGCAATGGCATCGATATCGTCCATCTGTTGTTCGCAATAGTCTATGACGGTGCCCAGCTGCTCAGGCGTTCCTGTAGCTAGGATGTCGATAGGATTGGCTACGCTCGAACCTGGGAAGAGTTTCGACTTCATCTCCTCAGCAATAGGACCTTCCAGATGAGGTACCTCGAGACCGCCCTTCGACAGGGCATCCGTCAGCATCACGCCAGGACCACCCGCATGGGTGACAATGGCAAAGCGCTTTCCCGTCAATGGGGGTAGCGTGAAGATACAACCTACGGTGGTCAGCTCCTCACGACTATGACAGCGCACGATGCCTGCCTTGCGGAACAGTGCCTCTACAGCAGCATCGCTCGAAGCAATTGCTCCTGTGTGTGAAGAGGCTGCCCGACTGCCACTCTCACTCGAACCTGCCTTGATGGCTGCTATGCGACAACCCTTGCGGATGAGCGACGAAGCATGAAACAGCAACTTATCGGGATTGGAGATGTTTTCAATATAGAGTAACTTAACGGGTGAGTCGGTGTCAGGATTGTACTGTTCATCCATATACTGCAGTACGTCTTCGATACCAATCTGCTTGCCGTTGCCGATAGACCACACGCTATTGAACTGCAAGCCCTTGATGACGGCACTCTCCAGAATGAACACGGCAGTAGCTCCCGATCCGCTGACGAAGTCGACACCCTTAGGACTCAACTTAGGAATGGGCTGGGTGAACACACTATGGTGATTGCGGTTGAGCAGTCCGATGCAGTTGGGACCAATCAGCGCAGCATCATATTGTTTACAGGTGTCGAGGATGCGTTGCTCTAGCTCAGCACCCGCTTTGGTCTCTTCACCAAAACCAGCAGAGATGATGATAAACGCACGGGTCTGTTTCTCCTTGGCCAACAACTCGACGGTATCCGGACAGAACTTTGCGGGGATGACCAATACGGCCAGCTCAGTGGGAGGCAGCTCTTTGGCGTCGTGAAAAACCTTGATGCCCTGCACCTGGTCTTCCTTGGGATTGACGATGCGCAAGGTGCCTTGATAGCCGCCCTGCAGGAGATTACGTACGATAGCGCCACCGGGCTTATGGACATTATTAGAGCCACCGATGACGACAATGGACTGAGGGTCCAGCAGTTCACGATTAATCATACCAGAACGATAGCTTTTACGGGGTGAATAGCAATAGTTGACTCAGGGAAGAAATAACCCAGTTTGAGCACATATTTGATGGCGGTGCCTTGTTCAACGACATCGCCCGTAGGCTCCTCGTCCAACGTCTTGTCGAAAGCACCTTTAATCGGGGCGTGGACACAGTCGGTATAGGTCATCTCTTCATGTGTCACATTGCTGATGCAGGCGTTGATGAACGGCAACTGGGTGGTCAGGAACTTGTCGATATCGCCAGCCAGCTGTTGCAACGCTTCGTTGTCGCTCTTCACTTCAGGCTGTTCGGCATCGGTGACCAGCCAACGGATGAGTGGCTGTAGGTCATCGCGATACTGGCGCAGCTCGTAGATACGGTTGTTCAACGTGATAAAGGCGCGTACTGCTTCGTTGTAAACCATCATCTGATCGGCCGTTAGATGACTGTCAGCTGCTAGCTGCTCTTCGCGCTCGCGCTCCTGCTTACGCTTCTTGCGAATCTTCACAATAGCTGTGGCTCCAGCGGCAACAGCAGTAACGCCTAATGTCGCCAAGGCGGCAAGGGCTGATTTGTGCTCTTTCAGTTCCATAGTTTATTGTTAGTTTCAAAGTTTTTTGCAAAGATAGTGTTTTTTTGCTGAAAAACCATTATTTTTGCAAGCAAAAATGAATAAAACCGACCAACAAATACTGAAGATAGCCCTACCGGCCATCGTGACCAACATCACGGTACCTCTGCTGGGACTGGTGGATACGGCCATCGTAGGACACATGGGAGCACCAGCCTATATCGGTGCTGTGGCTGTGGGTTCCATGATTTTCAACCTGGTCTATTGGGTGTTCGGATTCCTCAGGATGGGTACCAGCGGCATGACAGCGCAGGCGCGTGGACGCAGAGACCTGACTGATGTGGTTCGTCTGCTGGTGCGCTCGGCTTTCGTGTCGTTGGCTGTCGCGTTGATACTCATCGTGTTACAGGTACCGCTATGCGAACTGATGTTACAGTTGATTGGTCCTACGCCTGATGTCCGTCCGCTGGCAGCCACCTATTTCTATATGGTGGTGTGGGGCGCTCCTGCCTCGCTGGGACTCTTTGCGCTGACGGGCTGGCTGATTGGCATGCAGAACACACGTCTGCCGATGTTTATCTCCATCCTGCAGAATGTGGTTAACATCCTCATTTCCTTGACGTTGGTCTACGGACTCGGTATGAAGATTGAGGGTGTGGCATTAGGTACGGTGATTGCACAGTATGCAGGCCTGTTAACGGGCGTTGCGCTGTTGTGGCGCTACTATCGCAGACTGTGGCGCGAACGGCCTATCGACGGCATCTTCCTCAGGTCGGAGATGATGCGCTTCTTCCGTGTCAATCGCGATATCTTCCTGCGCACCATCTTCCTCGTCGCTGTCAACCTGTATTTCACCTCCGCAGGAGCTCGTCAAGGGGCTGTCGTCTTGGCTGTCAACACGTTGTTGATGCAACTCTATCTGCTCTTTTCGTATGTGATGGACGGCTTTGCCTATGCGGGTGAGGCGCTGGGTGGCAAGTATTGGGGCGCAGGTAATAAGCCTGCCTTCCGCACGACGGTGAACAGGCTGTTCGGGTGGGGCGCATTCATGACGGTTTTGTTCACTTCGGTCTATGTGGGAGGGGGCATGCCTTTTCTCCGTTTGTTGACGGACGAGCCGCTAGTGGTTGAGGCTTCTCACGACTACGTATGGTGGGCTTACCTTATCCCATTGGCGGGAGTGGGTGCGTTCATCTGGGATGGCGTCTTCATCGGTATTACCCATACACGAGGCATGTTGCAGTCGTCGTTTATTGCGGCAGTTGCCTTCTTCCTTGGCGTTACTTTCCTGATGCCGTCTATGGGCAATCACGGGCTGTGGTTGTCGATGCTGCTGTATCTCGCTATGAGGGGTATTGTTCAGACGCTGATTTATGTTTGCAACCAAGTTGCGAAATAGTTTGCTTACCTTTGCACCCAGAAACATCAAAAAAGGTAAGAATATATGTCACACGAACATCATCACGAAGAGCATGAGCACCAGTTGCCGCTCATCATCGCTACTGTCGTTTTATTAGGCGTTGCCGTTTGGGTAGAACACACCTTCAACCTCTCTACCTGGCAATTGCTGCTGGTCTATCTGGTACCCTATCTGCTGATTGGTCATGATACGCTGAAGGAGGCGGCTGAGGGACTCGTTCACGGCGAGGCTTTCAACGAACATTTCCTCATGTCTATCGCCACCATCGGCGCTCTGCTCATCGGTTTTCTACCCGGTGCAGAGACGGAGTTTCCTGAGGCTGTTTTCGTCATGCTGTTCTTCCAGGTTGGCGAACTGTTTGAGGGCTATGCCGAAGGAAAGAGTCGCGAGAGTATTGCCCACCTGATGGATATCCGTCCTGATGTGGTCAATGTAGAGCGTCAAGGACAGGTGACTGTCGTATCGCCAGACCAGGTGGCTGTTGGCGAAACGATTGTCGTCAAGCCCGGTGAGAAGGTAGCTTTGGATGGTTTTGTGTTGGAAGGCACATCGGCGCTGAACACGCTGGCGTTGACGGGCGAGAGTGTGCCCCGCGACATTGCTGTTGGCGACGAGGTGATATCAGGATGTGTCAACCTGTCGGGCGTCATCAAGGTGCGCACCACCAAGAGCTTTGGCGAGAGTACTGTCTCGAAGATTATCAATCTCGTGGAGAACGCTACGGAGCATAAGTCGAAGAGCGAGACATTCATCTCGAAGTTCGCACGTGTCTATACTCCTATTGTCGTCGTTGCTGCGCTGATCATCGCTATTGTCCCCCCACTGTTGGGAGGCTCCTTCCCCACTTGGTTCTATCGTGCATTGATGTTCCTCGTCGTGAGCTGTCCTTGTGCTTTGGTGCTGAGTGTTCCGCTGACCTTCTTCGGAGGCATCGGAGGTGCATCGCGAAAGGGTATCTTGATCAAGGGCGCGAACTATATAGATGTGCTGGCAAAGATCAATACCGTCGTGTTCGACAAGACGGGAACGCTGACTCATGGACAATTCGCTGTAACTGCCGTACACCCAGAGGATTTCGACGAACACCAGTTGCTGCATCTGGCTGCCCATGTGGAGCACTTCTCAACCCATCCCATCGGTGCTGCGCTGCGCGATGCCTTCCCCGATGAGGCCTCCGATGGTTGTAAGGTCAGCGACGTTGAAGAGATTGCTGGTCACGGTATCCGCGCAAAGGTGGGCGACCGCGTGGTCTGTGTGGGTAATGCGAAGATGATGGATGCCATAGGAGCCCGTTGGCACGATTGCACCCATGTGGGAACGATTATTCACGTGGCCGTCGATGGAGAGTATGCTGGACATATCGTCATCAACGACCGCATCAAGGATGATAGTCCTGAGGCGATAGCCCGTCTGAAGGCACTGGGCGTCACGCGAACGGTTATGTTGACGGGTGACCGCAAGGAGGTGGCTGCTGATGTGGCCAGCAAACTGGAACTGACGGAATACCATGCTGAGCTGTTGCCCGGCGATAAGGTAGGTAGGGTAGAACAGCTGATGACGCCTGACAGTACGCTGGCCTTTGTGGGCGATGGTATCAACGACGCTCCTGTGCTGGCGCGAGCTGATGTGGGAATCGCCATGGGTGGCTTGGGCAGTGATGCGGCTATCGAAGCTGCTGATGTGGTGCTGATGGACGACCAGCCCTCGAAGATCGCTTTGGCTATCCGTATTGCCCGTCGCACGTTGGCTATCGCCAAGCAGAACGTGTGGTTTGCCATTGGTGTGAAAGTGACAGTCCTGCTGCTGGCAACTGTGGGACTCGCGACGTTATGGATGGCCGTCTTTGCCGATGTGGGTGTGACGGTTTTGGCCGTGCTTAATGCCATGCGAGCCCTACGCGTAGCGACGACGTAAAAAGATAGCGTTTTGTAAAACTTGGTAAAACTCGTTAAATGGCTTGGCCGTTTAACGGGTTTTTCGTACCTTTGTCCTAACATTGTTAAGAAATCGTGTATGAAGTACAGAATAATCATCGTTGTGGTGCTGGTGATGGTCGTGATCGTAGGACTCTTCGGCCATACCTATCAGTCGTTGTGGAAACAAGTTGAGGAAGCGCAGGAGAAGGACCTGCCCAAGACCGCTATCGAACATCTGAAGCAGATAGAGGAGAAGGCTGCTAAGGAACTGGCTTACGGCCAGTTGCTGAAGTCGACCTTGCTCCATGCCCGTCTGCAGGCTGAGGTGGCTCCCGACTCGCTGGCTCCTGCCGTCCGTCGGTTGGAACAGCTAGAACAGCAGGTTACCCATGTAGCGCTGAAGGCCGTCTACGATGCTGTGCTCTCCATCATCTACAAGCAGAACCCCCAGTTGGGTGAAGACTCGTCCGCCAAGAGTCAGGCTTATGCCGATAAGGCGCTGGCCCATCCCGAAGCGTTGGCCGCTGTCAAGGCAACGGCCTACGAACCTTTCGTCATCAAGGGCAGCGATAGCGAGGCCTTCAGTCACGACCTGCTGAGTGTCATCGGATGGGAACTGGAGGCTTGGCAATGGATGAAGGACTACTATGCGCAGAAAGGCAACCGACGCGCCTTGTGTCATCTGGCCTTGCTGACTGCCAATACGATAGCTGAGTTCGACTCGCTGTCAGCCCTCTATGGCGACTTGACGGAGGCTGGCATCATTGCCAAAAAGCGTCAGAACCTATGGCGCTCGCTCACCAATCCCACTTATCAGGTACGGGCGAATACCCAGGTGGTTGAGTTGCATAAACCGCAGACCATCACGTTGGAAAGTCTGCGCAACCTGCAGAGCCTGACGATGCGCGTCTATCGTACCACATTGAAGGGCGATACGGAACTGAATCCCAACAATCCTCAAGACTATAAGCAGATTAAGAAAGGACTGACGGAGCTGAAGGAGTTGGCCCAGACGCGTCGCTTTAGCGGCCATCGTGAAGACGAGTTCTTCGACGATTCGCTGCAGGTGGCAGGTCTGTCAGCTGGCGTCTATATGCTGGAGTTTGCTACAGCCCCGCAGACGGAGACGACACGTATGCTCTACTTCGTATCTGCTGTGCGCGTCATGATGCAACCCATGCCGACGGACACCATGCGCTATGTGGTGGTCGATGCTACTAGTGGTCAGCCGTTTCGAAATGCCTCGCTGAAGAAGATGCCTCGTCAGGCGCGCATCTATGCCTTTACCCCAGATGATGCGTTCTGTCCTCCCGTCGACAACTACGGTCGCTTCACTTACTACGACCATAAGTATAACGCAGAGCATACCAGTCTGTTTGCCGATCGCGGCATCTACCGTCCAGGACAGACCGTCCACGTGTCGGCTATCGTGTGGAAGGAGCATTCGCCCTTGAAACATGAGGCTGTTGAACATAAGCAAGTGAAGCTGGAACTGCGCGATGCCAACTATAAGGTCGTTGCTGAGCAGACCGTTGTTACCGACCGCTTTGGTAAGTGTGCTGCCGACTTCACCCTGCCTACCGGACAACTGAATGGTTGCTTTACCATTCGTACACAGAACACGAGCATCGGTATTCGTGTTGAGGAGTATAAGCGTCCTACGTTCCAGGTTGAGTTTGAGGAGTATAAACAGTCGTACCAGCAGGGCGATACCGTTCGCGTTCAGGCCAAGGCGACGACCTATTCCGGTGTTCCCGTTCAAGGGGCTAAGGTCCATTATACCATTCGTCGCAAGATGGCTTTCTGCTGGTATTACGACCAGCATGACGAGCAGCTGAGCGATGGAGAGGCGCAGACTGCCGATGACGGTACTTTCTCTGTCGAGATGCCTCTCGTCGTTCCTGAGGATGTCCGTCGCCCCATGTTCTACTATTATGTCGTCGATGCCGATGTGACGGATACGGCTGGTGAGACGCATAGCGGTTCGCTGCGTCTGCCTTTGGCCACTCGTCCTACCGTGTTATCGTGCGACCTGCCCGATAAGGTGCGTCGTGATCAGTTGCCCCAGGTGACTTTTACGCGAGTGAATGCTGCAGGTCAGGAGATTGCTGGCAATGTGAGCTATCGCATCGATAAGGGTAAGTGGCAACAGGTGAAAGCCAATTCTTCATCCTTCATTCTTCATTCTTCATTAAAAAGCGGCTCGCATCGCTTGGAGGCGATATGCGAAAAGGATACCCTCGATGTGCAATTCGTTGTCTTCAGTCTGGACGATAAGGTGCCTGCCAGCAAGACCGATGACTGGTTCTACGTCTCGCACAACCAGTTCCCCAGCGATGGTTCACCGGTTACCGTTCAGGTGGGTTCGTCTGATCCCGACCTCCATATCGTCTATGCCTTCTTTGCCGGCAACAAGGTGATTGAGCGTGGAGAAGTTGACAAGGATGCAGCCCTCATCAATCGCAAGTTTACTTACAAGGAAGAATACGGCAACGGACTGCTGCTCACCTTCGCCTGGATGAAGAATGGTGTCTGTCATCAGCATCAGACTACCATCGTCCGTCCTATGCCCAAGAAGGAGTTGAAGATGACGTGGACCACCTTCCGCGACCGTCTGACACCAGGACAGCAGGAAGAGTGGCAACTGACCATTCAGCGTCCTGACGGAAAACCTGCTGATGCCAGTCTGATGGCTGTGCTCTACGACAAGAGCCTCGACGCCATCAGCCAACACCAGTGGTCGTTTGCCCCACAAAGCTATCTGCCGCAGCCCTCTACCTCCTGGCGCTCGCAGAGGTGGTACTCGTTCTATGGCGAAGGCGAGCAGCAATATCAACCGCTGGAGATCCGTCCTTTCGACTATACCCGTTTCGATGATAGCGTCTATCCCGAGTACTCCTATCGCTCACTGCGCATGAAGATGACCCGTCGTGGGGGTATGGTGATGAAGAACAAGGCCGCAGCACCAATGGCGGCTCGTGCGATGGCGGCTCATGCTGAGGCTGAGACTGCTGATGTCATGATGAAGGATGAAGCGGTGATGACAGGAGCCGTATTAAAGGAAGAAGAAAAGCAGGGCTCGCAGGAACAATTACGCGAACGCTCGGCCGAAGGACGCTTGCTACCGGAGGGACGCAAGAATCTGCAGGAGACCGCTTTCTGCTACCCCATGCTGACGACCGATAGCAATGGTAGGGTGGCGTTGAAGTTTACGCTGCCGGAGAGTCTGACCACCTGGCGCTTTATGGGTATTGCCCACACCACCGATATGAACTATGGTTATATCGAGGGCGAGGCTGTGGCCCAGAAGGATGTGATGGTGCAACCCAATATGCCCCGCTTTATCCGTATGGGCGACGAGGCACAGATCTCCTCGCGCATCATCAACACCGCCAAGCATGCGGTTAGCGGACAGGCTACCCTGCAGCTCATCGACCCTGAGACCCAACAGATCGTCCATGAAGAGGCTCAGTCCTTCAGCGTGGAGGCTGGCAAGACGACTGCCGTCACGTTCCCCCTAAATTCTTCACTCCTCACTCATCACTCCTCACTCCTCATTTGCAAAGTGGTGGCCTCTGGCGACGGATTCTCGGATGGTGAGCAGCATTATCTGCCTGTATTGCCCGACCGCGAATACGTCAACAAGACTGTTCCTTATACCCAACACGAAGCAGGAGTGAAGACCATCGACCTGACGACGCTCTTCCCACAGGGAACCACGCAGCAGAAACTGACGGTCGAGTATACCAACAATCCTGCTTGGCTCATGGTGCAGTCGTTGCCCACACTCGGCCAGCCCTATGAGCATAGCGCTATCGACCAGGCGGCCTCTTACTACAGCAACCTGTTGGCCAAGACCCTGTTGGCTCAGAGTCCGCAGGTGAAGACCGTCTTCGAGCAATGGAAACAAGGAAGTAATCATACCTCTCAGTTATCACCTCTCAGTTCTCAGTTAGAACAGAACAAGGAGCTGAAAGATCTCCTTCTGCAAGAAACCCCTTGGCTTCTCGCTGCCGATCGTGATACTGAACAGAAACAACGTCTGGCCGATTTCTTCGATGCCAACACCATCGATCATCGACTGGCTTCTGCCGTCGAGAAGTTGCAGAAACTGCAGGGTGGCGATGGTTCTTTCTCCTGGTATTCCGGCATGAAGGGCAGCCCTTATATCACAATGGCTGTGGTGGAGATGTTGGTGCGCCTGAACCAGATGGCAGGCCAGCAGCAGGATACCCGCCAGATGCAACAGCGAGCCTTCGACTATCTCGGTCAGGAGATGGTTCAGCTGGTAGCTGAGATGAAGCAACAGCAGAAGAAGGGCATCAAACCTGTGTTCCCGTCGATGAGCGCCCTGCGCTGGCTCTACGTCTGCGCTCTGGATGGTCGTCAGTTGCCGGCCAGCGTGAAGTCGGCCAACGACTATCTCTATGTCCTGCTGAAGAAGGACATCAAGCGTCAGACGATCTATGCTAAGGCGATGACTGCTGTCGTGATGGCTAAACGTGGAGACACCAAGTTGGCTCAGCAGTATGTGAAGAGTCTGAAGGAATATACCGTCTTCACCGACGAGATGGGCCGCTACTACGATACCCCTCGTGCCTCGTATTCGTGGTACGACTATAAGATACCCACTGAGGTGGCAGCTATCGAGGCTATCCAGCAGGTAACTCCCGACGACCAGCAGACCATTGACGAGATGCGTCGCTGGCTCTTGCAGGAGAAGCGCACGCAGGCATGGAATACACCCATCAATAGTGTCAATGCCATCTGGGCGTTCCTGAATGGCAATAGTCAGCAACTGACGACCACCAGTCAGCCCACCACCTTTGCTATCGACGACCAGCCTCTCGCACTTCCCCAGGCTACTGCAGGCATCGGTTATGTGAAGACTGCCGTTATCGAACCCAAGGGTAAGACCTTTACGGCTACCAAGACCAGTGAGGGCACTTCCTGGGGTGCAGTCTATGCCCAGTTCTTGCAGAAAACTTCTGAGGTGTCGGCCTCGCAAAGTGGCATTAGCATTAAGCGCGAGCTGATAGGTAAGTGTGAAGTGGGTTCTCGCGTAAAAGTGCGTATCACCATCGAGACTACCCGCGACCTCGACTTCGTACAGGTGGTCGACCGTCGTGCAGCCTGCATGGAACCCGTCCGTCAGCTGTCTGGCTATCAGCGTGGGGCCTATGTGTCGCCTAAGGATGCAACCACCCACTATTTCTACGGCCAGCTGTCCAAAGGCAAGCATGTCATAGAGACTGAATATTACATCGATCGCGCTGGCCGTTACGAAAGCGGTACTTGCACCATCCAGTGTGCCTATGCCCCTGAGTTCCGAGCTACGGCACCTTCAATAACCCTCAACGTAAAATAATGATGATGAACAAGAAACAAACCATATTCTCCCTTCTGTTGTTGGCTACCTTGCCTGTCGCCGCACAGAAACTGGTGTCCGTCAAGACCACTGTTGATGCTGGCGTAACGGGCTATCAGCAACCCATTACTGCCGTCTTCGAGTTTCAAAATAAGAGCCATCGCAAGTTGCGTATCTCGAAAGTCGTACCCGACTGCAACTGCACCATCGTCGACTATCCTACAGGCGATATTGGCGGCAATGATAAGTTTCAGATTCGCATGACGTATAATGCCCGCCAGCTGGGCCATTTCGACAAACAGGCCGCCATCGTCAGCAATGGTTCTTCGCAGCCCTTCTATATCCGCATGAAGGGTGTCGTCCTGGCTGAGCTGCAGGAGTTTACGGGTTCTTACAACATCGAGATGGGCGAGCTGCGTCTCGACAAGTCGGAACTGGAGTTCGACGATATCAATCGTGGAGATGTGCAGCAGCAGGTCATCCATCTCTACAACAGCGGTTCGCGCGTGTTGCAGCCCAACCTGATGCATCTGCCTGCTTACCTTACGGCAGTCACCTCGCCTGAGACGCTCAGTCCCGGTCGTGCGGGCAAGATTACGGTGACGCTCAATTCCGACAAGCTGCACGACTACGGACTGACGCAGACTTCCGTCTATTTGGCTGCCAAGCTTGGCGAGAAGGTGAGTCGTGACAAGGAGATACCCGTTTCTGCCGTATTGCTGCCTTCGTTTGAGGGTCAGTCCAAACAGTTGCTTCACAATCCCGCCCGTCTGCAGCTGTCGGAGGAGACTGTCGATATCCACTTCGAAGGTAAGTCGAAGAAGACCGAGATTATCGATGTGACCAATGTCGGCCAGTCGGAATTGAATATCACATCGCTGCAAATGTTTACCAGCGGTCTGAAGATATCCTTAGGAAAACGTAAACTGCAACCAGGCGAATCGACCAAGTTGAAGATTACCGCCCTGCGCGACGATTTGCAGAAGGTGCGTACTCGTCCGCGTATCCTCATGATTGTCAATGATCCCCAGAAACCCAAGGTGACCATCACCATTAATGCGAAATAACTTTTCACTTATCACTTTTCACTTATCACTTTTCACTTAATATATGGAACATCCAGAGAACAGTTCAGAATATGCAGGTCTGCAAGTGAACAGCGGCGTCGAGCAGCCCGCCATCATCAATCCCTACCTGAAGCGCAACCGCTTCCGTCGTCGTGAACTTTCAGCTGCCGAGATGGTCGAGGGCATCGTCAAGGGCGATGTCACCATCCTCTCGCAGGCTGTCACGCTGGTCGAGAGCGTCAACCCCGACCATCAGCAGAAGGCCCAGGAGGTCATCAACAAGTGCTTGCCCTATAGCGGCAATTCTATCCGCGTGGGCATCAGCGGCGTGCCCGGTGCGGGCAAGTCGACCAGCATCGACGAGTTTGGTGTCCATGTGTTGAAGGAGAAGGGTGGCCGTCTGGCTGTGCTGGCCATCGACCCGTCGTCTGAGCGTACGAAGGGTTCTATCCTGGGTGATAAGACGCGCATGGAGAAGCTCTCCATCCATCCCGATTCGTTCATCCGTCCTAGTCCGACGGCAGGTTCGCTGGGCGGTGTGGCCCGCAAGACGCGTGAGACCATCATCCTCTGCGAGGCCGCAGGCTTCGACAAGATATTCGTCGAGACTGTAGGTGTCGGACAGAGCGAGACCGCCTGCCATTCGATGGTCGATTTCTTCCTGCTCATCCAGTTGGCAGGTACCGGCGACGAGCTGCAGGGCATCAAGCGAGGCATCATGGAGATCAGCGACGGTATCGTCATCAACAAGTGTGATGGCGAGAATGTCGACAAGTGCCAGATGGCTGCCACCAATTTCCGCAATGCCCTCCACTTCTTTCCCAAACCTGAGAGTGGCTGGCTGCCTAAGGTGCTCTGCTACAGCGGTTTCTACGGCTATGGTGTCAAGGAGGTGTGGGACATGATCTACGAATATATCGACTTCGTCAAGGCCAACGGCTATTTCGACTATCGCCGCAATGAGCAGTCGAAATATTGGATGTACGAAAGCATCAACGAACACCTGCGCCTCAATTTCTATAACAACCCCACCATCCGCCAGCAGTTGCAGCTGGCCGAACAAACCGTTCTGGCAGGTCAGCAGACCTCCTTCATGGCTGCCCAGAGTCTACTCGATGCTTATTTCCGCAGTCTCAGTATTCCAGGTAATCATAATTACTAATTTCTAATTACTAATTTCTCATTAATTATGTTACAGATTGAGATTGACAACGGCAGTGGTTTCTGCTTCGGGGTGACCACCGCTATCCAGAAAGCCGAGGAAGAGCTGGCCAAGGGCAATAAGCTCTATTGCCTGGGTGATATCGTGCATAATGGTATGGAGTGTGAGCGTCTGCGCAACATGGGACTCATCACCATCAATCACGACGAGATGCGTGAGCTGCACCATGTGAAGGTATTGCTGCGCGCTCATGGCGAGCCCCCTGAGACCTATGAGCTGGCTCGTCAGAACAATATCGAGATTATCGACGCTACGTGCCCTGTGGTGCTCCAGTTGCAGAAGCGCATCAAGAAGCAGTATGAGGCAGGCGCCGGACAGATTGTCATCTTCGGGAAACAAGGACATGCTGAGGTGCTCGGACTGGTTGGTCAGACGGCAGGCAACGCCATCGTCATCGAGCATTTCGATGATGTCACGCAACTTGACTTTACGCGCGACATCTACCTTTATTCACAGACCACCAAGTCGCTCGACGAGTTTCATCGCATCATCGAGTATATCCAGCAGCACATCTCGTCTGAAGCCACCTTCCGCTCCTTCGACACCATCTGCCGTTCGGTAGCCAACCGAATGCCTAACATCTCGCAGTTTGCCACCCGTCATGATCTCATCCTCTTCGTCTGCGGACGCAAGAGCTCCAACGGCAAGGTGTTGTTCAACGAGTGTCTGCGCGTCAATCCCAACACCCATCTCATCGAGGGACCCGAAGAGATTGACCCTTCATGGCTTAGCGGCATCCAGTCCGTAGGCATCTGCGGAGCCACCTCCACGCCGAAATGGCTGATGGAGCAATGTCGCGATGCGCTGCTTAAGATGTAGCCTTACGGAACTGTTCCATGAGCCATGCCTTCTGCTCGGCAATGGTCATGTTCGAATTGTCCAGCAGGATGGCATCGTCAGCCTGTCGCAGGGGTGATACCTCGCGGTGTGAGTCGATGTAGTCGCGCTCCTGCACGTTCTTCAGAATATCGGCATAGTCGGCTTCCATGCCTTTTTGTTTCAGCTCGTCATAGCGGCGCTGGGCACGCACCTCGGCTGATGCGGTGACGAAGATTTTCAGTTCGGCATGGGGGAATACCACCGTACCGATATCACGACCGTCCATGACGACACCGCCTCCGCGTCCCATCTCCTGCTGTTGGGCTACCATCGCCTCGCGTACGAAGCCCAGCGTGGCGATAGGACTCACGTGGCTCGACACCTCCATCGTGCGGATGTCGCGCTCCACCAGCTCACCGTTCAGATAGGTGTCCGGACGACCAGCCTCCGCGTTGAACTTAAACGAGATGTGTATGTCGGCCATCCGCTGGCGCAGCCCTGCCTCGTCAATTCCGTCGGCAGTAAACAGCCCGTTGCGTAAGGCAAACAGCGTGACACAGCGGTACATCGCTCCCGTGTCGACATAAACATAGCCCACCTCGCGGGCCAGATCCTTGGCCATCGTGCTCTTGCCGCACGAAGAGTGGCCGTCGATAGCAATCGTTATTTTCTTCATAGTGTATATGTTGCGTTAATCAGTAGTGATGATGCTGAGACGTGGTATTTGGCATAGGCTACCTGCAGCTTGAAGCGCTGCAGCTGCAGACCCCCGCCTACCGACAGTCCAGCTCCGTGATTGCTCTCGCTCTCACCGTCCGACAGCTTCATCTCGCTGGAACGACGGAAGTTATAGCCCGCACCCAGATAGATGGTCTCGCCAATCAGCAGGTCGGCACCCACCGCCAGATGCTTGCCAAAACCTTCGTCCCAATGGTTCAGTCTGGTCAGCGTGGCGTGCAGCCTCAGTGGTGCATTGGCAAAGCGCTTGCTCACACCCAGCTGCAGGTCTATCGGTATGCGTTCGAAGTCGTCGTCGTAGGCCTTGATCTGTCCGCCCACGTTCTTCGCTACGGCCGACAGCGACCATCCTTGTTCTTCGAAGAGATAGTTCAGTCCCAGGTCGAAGGCTACGGCTGCCGAGCTGTAGCTGCCGATGGACGACGAGATGAAGCGGGCTGTGATGCCACCGCTCAGCTCGTTGGTCAGCATATAGGCAAACGACCCTGCCAGCGCGATGTCCTTGGCCGAGAATGTGCCCGTCTGGATGTTTCCTATCGTGGTCTCCTTCATCGTCCCGTAGTCCATATATTGTGCGCTGACGCCCCATGTGGCTCGCTCCTTGTAAGCCTTCACGAACGATG
>ERZ842401.4608-NODE-4608-length-15882-cov-75.408669_pt1 | contig 15882 bp, 15 predicted proteins | sample MGYA00521270_ERZ842401 | MGnify/ENA primary metagenome ERZ842401 (study PRJEB31892, sample SAMEA3878208) | bioreactor metagenome | biome: Moose rumen | place: Sweden | collected 2011-10 | study: EMG produced TPA metagenomics assembly of the PRJEB12797 data set...
GGTTTGACGGTGTTGAGATTCTGTGACTTGCGTGATTCAGACCTTGCGGTGCCATCTGCCGTTTCGTAAGGGGGCTGTAAAGGCTCCGTAAGGCGGCAACAAGGTACAACTCCCTTTCTAACAGGGGCGAAGTAGGGATGTAACGGCCTTGCGGGCATGCGCAAAACACCTTACGGGCATGCTCGAAAACAACCACCAAATTTTTGCTGCGACTGTAGTGTACTTAATATTGAAAAGACTGTTAAAGTCACATGGAACAGGGTGACGCATCACCGAATCCAGGAAAAACTTCACCCCTGCTACCTGCCATCTTTTCCAGAGCTTAACGCTGCCAAAGCGGTTGCAGCTGTAACCATAACCATTTTTTCACAATTATTTTGTCTATATCATAATTTTTTCCTATCTTTGCAGAAAAGTTTATTCGTTATGGAAGTAGTTTTGTTAGCTGGAGGCTTGGGTTCTCATATCAGTGAGGAGTCAATCTTTAAGTCTAAGTCTATGATAGAAAATGACGGCATGCCCATCTTATGGAATATTTTGAAAGAATATGCCTATAATGGACATAATGAGCTTATCATCAGTGCTGGTGACGTTAAATAATCTTTTCTGTGCCTGGAAATCTAATAGATATGGAATTAATTTAATAGAGATGAAAAGAGAAGAAGAATTGATTAGTATTGTTGTTCCAGTGTATAATGTCTGTGAATACCTTGATACTTGTGTGGAGTCGGTGATAAATCAAACCTATTGTTTGTGGGAATTGATATTGATTGACGATGAGAGTACAGATGGTTCTAGTAAAAAATGCGATGAATGGAGCCTCCGTGACAAACGTATACAGGTTGTTCATAATCAGCATTGTGGACCTGCCTCTGCCCGCAATGTAGGTATTCGAATAGCTAAGGGTGATTACCTCTATTTTATGGACAGTGATGACTGGATAGAGCCTGATGCCATGGAATTCATGCTGACGGGTATGCATGATACGCATGCGGACATTGTGTGTTGTGGTATTTTCTTTGACTATCCTACTCATTCTAAAAAGAAAGCCTACGTTGCCCGTGATTGCGTTCTTTCACGTGAGGAAGCTTTAAAGATGATTATCACCGGTTCTCTGCCTAGTTATCTGCCGTTGATGCTATGGCGTAGGGATGTGGTGAAAGAGCCTTATGTCGATGTTCCCTGCTACGAAGATTATGCCACTGGCTATAAGTGGTTTGCCCATGCGAGGAGTGTTGCTATGTTTACTACTGCAAAGTATCACTATATACAACGGAATGGGAGCATTCTCCATACCAATCGTAAGGACAAGTTTCTTATTGAGATATATCATAATCGTCACGAATACATTTTGCAGCATCAACTTATGGATGAGGCAGATAGTAGGGTGGTAACCGTAAAAAACTTCATAAAGTTGGCCAAAGACTTTGCACGCAAGAAAATTGACAGAGAAGAACGTGTCGCATTTGCTTGCCAGGTAAGGGAAAACATCTCAAGGTATCTCCCTGTCGAATTTCGGCAACTGGGATTGAAACGTTGGTTGCGTCTGCAACTGTTAGAAATTTCACCTTCATTATTTGTCAGAATTGTTTAATCATAGGAAAAATGACACCAACTGTTAGCGTTATTATACCCAATTATAACCATGAGCCTTATCTTAAGGAACGCATTGAAAGTGTCTTGGCTCAAGACTATCAGGACTTTGAACTTATACTGCTCGATGATTGCTCGACAGATAATAGCAAAGAAATCATAGAGCTATACCGCGATAATCCTCACGTTGCTCATGTTGTTATGAATGAACAAAATACAGGTAATACATTCGTCCAATGGGAGCGTGGTATTCATTTGGCGCGAGGTCGTTTTATATGGATAGCGGAGAGTGATGACGTTGCCGATCAGCATTTCTTGAGTACATTGATTCCGCTGCTGGAGGCAGATGAAACTCGTGTTGTGGCTTATTCCCACTCCCAAATGATAGACAGCAATGGTCATCCTTTGCAGCAAACTTGGCATAAGAAGGGTAGTTCGGGAGACATACTTGTCTATGACGGCAAGTCCTTTAACCATAGTGAAATGTTACGTCATTGTGCTATCTATAATGCAAGTATGACGGTATTTCGAAAGTCTGTATTCAAGATGGTTCCTGGTGACTATCAGCATTTTCGTTATCAGGGCGACTGGCTTTTTTGGGCCTATGTTTGCCGGCAGGGTGATGTCGTCGAGGTGTGTAGACAACTGAACCGCTTGCGAAGGCATGGTAATGAGGTCAGTGCCCGTGCGGAACGTAATGGAGCTAAATGGAGAGATACTGCAGGTATTTTGACGCGTTTTATAGATATTATGCAGCTCTCTTCTTGGCAGCAGCGTTGTTTGCGTGGCCGGTGGTCAAAGCGCTTTTGTAAAGAGGATATCCCAGACAAGGATGGGTTGCTCAGCGATTTTCCTCAGATTTACGCAGGAACTTTTTTTGATATGCTCTGTTATGAGTTAGACAAATTGTTTTGCCCTAAAAATCGTCCATATCTCATCATCTCATAATGCCTTTAAATCATAGGATAAAATGCTCGGACAAACAAAAATGGTAGGTTTCGTTGGGTATATCGATTTTAGTTCGTATCTTTGCAACACAGAAGATGAAAAGAGTGATTAGTAAGATATCGGCCTACCTTTGCTTCGCTGTCCTTTGGATAACGTCGGTATTTCCGTTGTGGGTGCATTACTTGTTTTCTGATGCCTTGTATTTTCTGTTGTATTACGTCGTAGGATACCGTCGGCGTATCGTTCGTGGGAACATCTCCAGCGCCTTTCCTGAGAAGTCGGAAGCTGAAGTGCGGCAGGTAGAGCGCGAGTTCTACCATTGGTTCTGCGACTACTTGGTAGAGACCATCAAGATGATGACTATCAGCGAGCAGGAGATGCGTCGTCGGATGACGTTCAAGGGTACTGACGTTATCGACCAGCTGGTCAGCGAGGGGGTCTCCTGTGGTGTCATGCTCGGTCATTATTGCAACTGGGAGTGGATCAGCACCTTACCCCTGGCGGTATCGCCCAAGGGCGTCTGTGCCGAACTGTACCATCCGATAGAGAATCCTGACTTCGACCGCCTGTTCCTGTATATCCGCCAGCGCTTTGGCAGTGTGTGTATCCCTATGGAGGAGACGTTGCGGCATATTGTCAAATACAACCGCGAGGGCAAGCCGCTGGTTATCGGATACATTGCCGACCAGAAGCCAAACTGGCGTAACATCCATCTGTGGCTCGATTTCCTGAATCATATGACTCCCGTCTTTACCGGTTCCGAGCGTATCATCAAGCGTACCAAGCAGGCTTTCTTCTATGGTGATGTGCGTCGGGTGAAGCGAGGCTACTACGAGTGTGAGTTTAAGTTGTTGGAACGCCATCCGGAGGATATTCCCGACTACCAGCTGACGGAGCGTTACATGCAAGAGTTGGAACGCACCATCCGTCGCGACCCCGCCTTCTGGCTTTGGAGCCACGACCGCTGGTCACGCACCAAGGAAGAGTTTGATACGCGTTTCTACGTGAAAGACGGGAAGGTATACGAGAAGATGTCAGAAGCCGACTATGCCAAGCAGATGGGTTGGCGGAGCTATTGGCATCATTGATTTTTCTGCTTTCGTTCCTCTATCAGTTTCGAGACGATGATGATTTGATAAATGGCATCCAGCAAGGCATGGATGAGTCCAGGCATACCGTCGAGGAATCCCTTTTTGATCACATACGACTTGAAGAATCGCAGCAGGGGGCGCCCCAGGAGTGCTCCTAAGCCGTAGTTCTTATGCCGGCGACGCGGCATCTCGTAGTCGGAGTAGGTATCCGACTTCCTGACGATGTCGCTCACCGAGTCGTTCGCCAGATGTTCCAAAGCCAGCTCCTTGCGCGTCTTCGGTATCCGAATTATGCGGCCGTCTATTTCCGGTGAACAGTGTATGACGGCAGGCCAGTGGGTCTTGTCTTTGCGGAAGAAGCGCAGCACGTAGTCAGGATAGGCGCTGTGCAGAAACTGCCCCATGAAATAGTTCTTGCGGGGAATGGCGATACCGTCGGGAGCATCAGCCATTACGGTCTGCTCATAGAGAAACGTGCGCAACTCGGGTGTGACCACCTCGTCGGCATCGATCACCAGCACCCATTCGTGAGTGGCCTCATGGATGGCAAATTCGCGTGCGGGCTCCACGATGCGATGCTTCCCCTTGGGGAAAGTCACGATGCGGCACCCATAGCGTTGGGCTATCTCCAGCGTGTGGTCCGTACTCTCCATATCGCATATCAGTATCTCGTCGAAGTTCTTCACCGACTCCAGCACTTCCTCCAGGTGCTGTTCTGCATTGTAGGTGTTGATGACTACTGATATCTTGTTTTTTTCGTTCATGGTTGCAAAATTAGAAAAATTATATTAATTTTGCAAGCAAAATGGATAAATTATGATGGACAAATGCAAGGCTTTCCTCGCTAAGCCTTTCTTTCACGACTATCGGACACTGTTGGGTCTTTGGCTTATACTTGGCATTGTAGGTGCTTTGGCCAAGATGCACGCCCACAATAATTTCCTCATCTTCCGGGGGGTGTTCTGGCATACTTTCCAGCAGCTGCCGCTCTACGTGCCTTATCCTGCTGAGTATTGGGATGTCAACCATTACGGTCCGCTGTTCTCGCTGGTGATAGCGCCCTTTGCCGTCGTGCCCGAGTGGCTGGGCTTGCTGCTATGGTGTGTGGCTCTGTCGCTGTTCTTGTATGTCGCCATTCGGCGTTCCGACATGACGCGGTACCAGCAGCTCTTCGTCTTGTGGTTCTGTGCCCACGAGTTGTTGACGGCCCTCTTCATGCAGCAGTTCAACATCGCCATTGCAGCCATCGTGGTGCTGGCTTTCTTCCTGATTGAGAAGGAGCGCGACGCAGAGGCAGCCTTCTTCATCATTTTGGGTACCTTCGTTAAGTTATACGGCATTGTGGGCTTGGCCTTCTTTTTCTTCTCGAAGCATAAGCTGCGCTTTGTCCTCGCGCTCACCGGGTGGAGCCTCGCGCTTTTTGCGGCTCCCATGCTGATCAGCAGTCCGGAGTATATCGTGGGTCAGTATCAGGAGTGGTACCTTTGTCTGGTCGAGAAGAACGGTGAGAATCTCGATGCCTTCTCGCAGAATATCTCCGTGCTGGGTATGGCGCGTCGTATCTTCGGAATGACCGCCAGCGACCTGTGGATCATCCTGCCCGCCATGCTGATGTTCGCCATTCCCTATCTGCGCTTCTCGCAATACAAGCATGTGGCATTCCGCCAGACGCTGCTGGCTTCGGTCTTGATGTTCGTCGTGCTGTTCTCTACGGGCAGCGAGTCGAGTGGCTATATCATTCCCTTCGTCGGTATCGTCATCTGGTATACGGCGGCTCCTTGGCAGCGCACCGGTTGCGACGTCGCCCTGTTGGTGTTCGCCTTTGTGCTGAGCAGCATGTCGCCCAGCGACCTCTTCCCTGCCTATATCCGCAAGGAGTGGGTACAGCCTTATGCGCTGAAGGCCCTTCCTGTGACGCTGATTTGGCTGAAGTTATGTTATGAAATGTACACTCGCGACTATGCAGCAAAGAGTATTCGATAAGTCATTCCTGACCTTCATGGTGGTAGGTGTCGTCAACACCCTGTTTGGTACGGCCATCATGTTCGTGCTCTATAATGTCTTTGGCTGCAGCTATTGGGTCAGCTCCTTCTGCGACTATTTCTTTGGCAGCATCCTCAGCTATTTCCTCAATAAGCACTTCACCTTCCACTATCAGGGTACCGACTGGCGCAGCATCATGAAGTTTGCGCTGAACATCATCATCTGCTATCTGATAGCCTATAGTCTGGCATTACCCTTGACACGAATGGCGCTGGAGAGCATGCACCTCAGCAAGGTCGTCGTCGAGAATATTGCGATGCTGGTAGGTACCGGCCTCTTTATGGTCATCAACTATGTGGGACAGAAATTCTTCGCCTTCAAGAAACACTAAACCAATGGATATACAGCAGCCCCTGACGCAGGCACGTGCCTTCTTCCGTAAACCCTTTTGGAGCGATTGGCGCACCATTACGGTGATTTACGCCCTCATCCCTATTGTCATCGGACTATTAAAGTGGACGAAGAACAATGATACCTATCAGATCTACAAGTCGGTATTCTGGAATACCATTAACCAGCTGCCACTCTACGAGTTCTACGACTACCTGAAGGGCGACTGCAACCACTACGGTGTCGTCTTCTCCTACGTCATTGCTCCCTTTGCCGTCCTGCCCGACACGTGGGGCGTGCTGCTGTGGGAGTGTTTTCTGGTGGCCACTTTCTACATCGCCGTGCGCTATATGCCGCTGCAGCGTTGGCAGAAAGTCTTTATGTTCTGGTTCTGTGCCCACGAGGTGCTGACACCCCTGTTTGTCGAGCAGTACGATTTGGCAATGGCAGCCAGCTATCTGCTCATGTTTGCCTGCATCGAGAAGAAAAAACCGGTGTGGGCGGCCTTCTTCATCGTGCTGAACATCTTCATCAAGCTCTATGGCGTGATGGGCTTGGCGTTCTTTTTCTTCGTCGAGGACAAGAAGAAGTTCATTCTGGCCTGCTTCGGGTGGGCAGCCCTTTTCTTCGTCGCTCCGATGCTTATCAGCAGTCCCGAGTATGTGGTGCAACAGTATGTAGGATGGTATGAGTCGCTGGTGGCCAAGAATACGCAGAACCTCGCTGAGGCTTTCAATACCACCAACACTTCGCTACTGGGCATTCCGCGTAAGATATCTGGCAATACCGAGTATAGCGACCTGTGGCTCATTATTCCCGGCATCCTGCTGTTCCTGTCACCCTATCGTCGCATCGGCCAATATCGGCATGTGGCCTTCCGCTATGCCATGCTGGCCTCCGTGACGATGTTTGTCACGCTGTTCTCCACCAGTTCCGAGAGCTATGGATACATCGCCCCCATGACGGGCTTCGTCATTTGGTATACCACAGCTCCTTGGCAGCGTGGCCGATGGGATTTGGTATTGCTCATCTATGCCTTCATCTTCACCTCGCTCTGCACGAGCGATGTGTTCTTCCCCCGTTTCATCTGGAAAGAACTCATAGCACCCTATGCGCTGAAGGCCTTGCCCTCAACGATCATTTGGTTCTATCTGATATGGGAGATGAACACGAAGGACTATTCCAAGACCTCCGCGATGTGATAGAGCGGCCGGCGCTTAGTCTCTGTATAGATCTGTCCGATGTAGGTACCCATGATGCCCATCGCGATGAGGATGAATCCACCCACCAGATAGATGGAGAGCATCAGTGATGCCCAACCTTGTACGGCAGTGCCTGCTATCAATGAATAGACGACGTAGATGCCGATGCAGGAGGCGATGACGAGGAACAGCAGTCCGATGTTGAAGATGAGGTATAGCGGTTTCACGCTGAAGGCGGTGATGCCGTTAAGCGCCAGCTTCAGCATTTTCCGCAACGTATATTTCGACTGACCGGCAAAGCGCTCGCTGATGACGTCGTCTACCGTTGTTGTCTGCAGTCCTATCTGCGGAATGAGTCCGCGCAGGTATAGGTTGTGCTCCTTGTAGGTGGAGAGCATGTCGAGTGCCCGACGGCTCATCAGTCGGAAGTCGGCATGGTTGTAGACACTCTCTACGCCCATCGAGCTTTGCAACTTGTAGAAAGCCTGTGCCGACATGCGTTTCATCAGCGGGTCGGCCTCGCGCGACACCTTCACACCATAGACGATGTCGTTGCCCTCCTCGAAGTCTTTCACCATCTTGGGGATACACTCGATGTCGTCCTGCAGGTCGGCATCCAGCGTGATGACGGCGTCGGCCCAGTCCTTAGCCGTCATCATACCCGCCATGATGGCGTTCTGATGTCCGGCATTGCGAGCTAAGTTAATACCTTTCACAAACTTGTTCTCCGCGTGCAGCTCACGGATAATCTGCCACGTGCGGTCGCGGCTGCCGTCGTTGACAAAGACCATCATCGAGTCTTCGCTGATGAGTCCTTCGCTGATCATACGCTCGAAGAGGGCCGTCAGCCGTTCTACGGAGTGGCGCAGCACTTCCTCTTCATTATAACAAGGTGAAACGGTAGCTAACTTGATCATGACGTGTCGGTTATACGAATTCCTGTTGTATCTTTGCGGCTATCTCCTTGAACTCCTCCTCGCTGAGCTTCAGCTTCTCGCGACGGAAGTCGGCATCCTGCTCGGTCTGCATGGGGATAAGGTGGATGTGGGCGTGAGCCACTTCCAGTCCCAATACGACCTGAGCCACTTTCTTGCAGGGGAAGGCCTTCTTGATAGCCAGCGCTACGCGCTTGGCAAACTGCTGATAGCGTGCCAGCTCGTCGTCCTGCATGTCGAAGTAGTAGTCTACTTCGCGACGTGGAATCACCAGGGTGTGTCCCTTCACCAGCGGGTTGATGTCTAGGAAGGCATAGAACTCGTCGTCGGCAGCTACCTTGTAGCTGGGAATCTCGCCTGCGGCAATCTTGCTGAATATATCCATATCGTTTATGCTATTGAGATGTTATCGATGCGCAGTTTGATGGTGCCTCGTGGGATGGTGATCTCCACCTCGTCGCCCACCTTCTTGCCCAGCAGTCCCTGAGCGATAGGTGTCTTGATGCTGATCTTGCCGGCACGTAGGTCGGCCTCGTTCTCGCTGACGATGGTGTACGACATCTTGGCCTTCGTCGTCAGGTTCGTCATCTCCACCTTGGTCAGTATCTGCACGCTGTCGGTGCTCAGACGCGAGGTGTCTACCACCTTAGCCTCGCTGATGGTGGTCTTCAGACGGTTGATCTTGTCCTCTAGATGAGCCTGTGCCTCCTTGGCGGCATCATACTCGCTGTTCTCACTCAGGTCTCCCTTTTCACGAGCCTCTGCAATGGCTGCTGAGGCCTTCGGACGTTCTATCGCCTCCAGGCGATGCAGTTCGGCTATGAGCTTGTCGTAGCCTTCTTGTGACATATAAGCCATATCATTTACAATTTTACGATTTACTAATCGACCTTGGTCGCTTTGACCTTTAGGTCTAAGAATTTACTAATAAAAAACAAAAGAATCCCGACCCTTCATTCTGTCGGAATCCCTGAATCTACTCATGTCTTGTTATCGTATGCAAAGGTAGCCATTTTTTTTGTTCCCACCAAAATTTTCGGTCGAAAACTTTCAATTTTGGTTGATTTATGTCAAGAAAGCGTAACGCCTCGGCCACTTTTTCCTCTTTTTTGTTTGTTTTGTCCTTGCCAAATCTTTATCTTTGCAAAGTGTTTTTCATAGTATTAGATTTAAGGTTAACAAAAGGTTAGGGGCTCAGCGGAGCCCCATTTTTTTTAATCCTTGTTAGCCGTAGTCCATGTGTAGGTCTCGTCGCAGACGATGCGTGTGGTCAGCGTTCCGACGGTCAGGTCGAAGTCGCCCTCTTCCAGTGTCCATCGTCCGTCATAGCCCACGAAGGCCAAGTCGCTGGCTTTCAGCTGCAGCGTGACGGTGCGTGTCTCGCCGGGTTGCAGCTCCACCTTCTCAAACTGGCGCAGGCGGCGTCCGTCGGGAGTCATCGAAGCCACCAGGTCGCTCGAGTATAGCAGCACACTCTCTTTTCCGGCCATCTTACCCGTGTTCGTCACGTCAACGCTCACCTGCAGCATGTCGTCTTTCTTGAAGTGCTGCTTATCGACCCTCAGGTTACTATATATATAAGAGGTGTAGCTCAGTCCGTAGCCAAAGCCCCATTGCTGGGTGATGCGTGCATTGTAGTCGTAGGCACCCTCCATCGTTCCTACCTCCTCGCTCTTCTTGAAGTCGTAGTTGTTCAGCGAGTTGATCTCGCTGGGATAGGTGTAGGGCAGTCGGCCTGAGAAGTTGCGCTTTCCGGCCATCAGCAGGGCCAGCGCGTCGCCACCGTAGTTACCCGGCAGCATGACGTGAATCACCGCCTGAGCCAGAGGCACGATGTCGCTGATGATGCGCGGACGACCTTCGTTCAGCACCAGTATGATGGGCTTGCCCGTCTTGCTCAGCGCCTTCACCAGGTTACGCTGGTTCTCCGACAGCGTCAGGTCGGTCAGGTTGCCGGGTGTCTCGGTATATGAGTTCTCACCGATGCAGGCCACGATGACGTCTACCCCCTGTGCCGCACGTACGGCAGCTTCGATGTCGGGCTCGTTCTCTTCCCACCATTTTCCTTTCTCGTTGTAGGTCACCCCTTGGCAGAGCACGATATTCTGCTGGCCATACTCTTGGCAGAGTGCCTCGTAGATGGTGTTATACTGCTGAGCAAACTCGTCGGCACGGTGTCCCTGCCATGTGTAGCTCCAACCACCGTTCAGACAGCGCATCTGGTTAGCGTTAGGTCCCGTCACGAGAATCTTCACCCCTTTCGGAAGGGGAAGTAATTTCTCATTTCTCATTTCTAATTTCTCATTTCGTAAGAGCACGATGCTTTCGACCGCGCCCTCCAGAGCCAGCTGGGCAAACTCCTTGCCGCCAAACTTCGGATAGTCCTTCAGTCGCTGGGTGGAGTGTTTATAGAGTCCCAGGCGCTCCTTCATGCGGAGGATACGGCTCACGGCATCGTCGATACGGCTCATGGGCACCTTGCCTTCCTCTACCAGCTCTTTCAGCAGTACACAGGCGTCAACGTTGTAGGGCTCCATAATCATGTCGATACCCGCATTGATGGCTATCCGCAGCGCGTCCTTCTTGTCGCGGGCCACCTTTTCTCGCGTATACAGATTATTGATGTCCGCCCAGTCGGTAATCAGCACACCGTCCCATCCCGTCTGCTCTTTCGCCCAAGTGGTCAGCAGCTCCTTGTTTGCATGGACGGGCATACCATTCACCGATGCCGAGTTCACCATGATCGACATCGCTCCCTCGCGGATGGCTGCCAGGAAGGGGGCGAAGAACTTCTCCCTCAGCAGCGCCGGTGCGATATAGGCCGGTGTGCGGTCCTTTCCCGACCAGGGCGTGCTATAGCCCAGATAGTGCTTCAACGATACGGCCACGTGCTGCTGGTCTACATGCTGAGGGTCGTTACCTTGGAAACCGATGGTCTGCATGCGTCCCATCTCTGCGTTCACGTAGCAGTCCTCACCGAAGTTCTCGTAGATGCGGGGCCAGCGGGCGTCACGTCCCAGGTCTACCGTCGGACTGAAGGTCCAGGGCACGCTGACGGCACGCGTCTCGTAGGCCGTAGCCTCTGCGCACTGTCTGGCTATCTCGCGGTTGAAGGTAGCGCCCACGTTGATGTTCTGTGGGAACAGCGTACCCCCCTGCGTGTATGTCGAGCCGTGATTCTGGTCTAGTCCGAAGATGCAGGGAATCCCGATGTGCTTCATCGACGATTTCTGGATGTCGCTGATGATCTCCTCCCACTGCTGTGCCGTCGGTGCGCAGGTGTTAGGCGCGTTCAGCACCGATCCTATCTTGTATTTCCCGAACAGCGAGTCAGCCTTCGCCTTGTCAATGTGGAATACCCCCTGTGCGTCGTTCGATCCGAAGAGGTCCGTCACCAGCTGCATCATCTGTCCGATTTTCTCTTCCAGTGTCAGTTGTTTCAGCGTCTTGGCGGCCTCCATCGGGCTTACTGCCAAGATCAGCGCAATCATTGTAATAATAGTTTTCTTCATAAGTTATTAATGTTTAATCGATAATACCTTTCAGAATCCATGGAGCCTTGACCTTCATGTCGTTATCGCGGTCGAAGATGCCGAACTTCTCCTGTCCGTTGCCGAAAGCGTTGTTGTCCCATACGAAGGTGGAGAATCCGCGCTTGCGGGCTTCGCTGACCAGGAATCGGCAGTAGTACGTAGCATTCTCGTGCTGCCGGTCGGCTTGTCCGTCGGTAGTATGGTCGGTGACGCCCCATTCACCGATGACGACGCCCAGTCCCTTTGCCGACCAGGTGTCTGCTACCTTGTCGAAGAAATCAATCATGCTCTGCTCGTCTTGTTCGGGTGTCTCGCCATACTGCTTGTAGGGCTTTCCCCAGTAGTAGTTCTTGCAGAATCCGGCATAGTCCCAGGGAGTGTAGTAGTGGAACTCGACGCTCATCCATTGGTTGCCGTTGCCGTCGATATCTTTGGGGATGATGAAGTCGCCATTATACAGTCCGAAGTCAGGGTTGCACACATAGGTCTGCACGATGAGATGGCGCTTCGTGTTGTTGCCGCCTGTAGCGCGTACCGCATCAACGAACGTCTGGTTGTACGAGTTCTGCACCTCTAGATTCTCTGTTGTGGGCTTGCCCCAGTTATCGCGCACGTGAACCTCGTTGGTACCGGCAAAGGCCACGCGGTAGTCCAGTTGTGCCAGCTCGTTGGCTATGTTCAGCCAGAGCAGTGCCAGCCTCCCGTTGTTCTCCTCCTGATACTCGTAGGTGGGGCGCCCCTCCAGCCACTTGTCGTGGTGTGTGTTGATGATCACCTTCAGGTCGTTGTCCAGACACCAGCCGACGATTTCCTTCACACGGTTAAGCCATGCCTTGTCGATGGTCATGGTCTGCGGGTTGGTGATGTGACTCTGCCAGCGGACGGGGATGCGGATAGCGTTGAAACCGGCTTTTTTCACGGCTTTGATGGTGCGTTTGGTCACCACGGGGTTACCCCATGCCGTCTCGGCCTTGATGCTGTTGTCGGCCATACCGATAGCCATCGACTCACCATCCTGTCCGGGAGCCGAACATTCCAGCTGGTTGCCTAGGTTCCATCCCACCACGTCTTTGTTCCATTCCTGTGCGGTAGGCTGTGCGTTTATACTGATACTGATCAGCATGAGCAGTAGTGTTGTAAAGATGTTCTTGAAGTTCATGATCATCATGTTTTTGTTAGTAGATTGCAAAAATACAAAGAAGAATGCAAATCACCAAATATTCTGTCATCTTTCAACCAATTTTTTCGACGAATAAGCACATTAAGATAAGGTTGAACATTGCTGTCCAACCTTGATAACCTTCTTCTCTGCTTCTTTTGCTTTTAATGTTGTGGTTGTAATAATTTTTAGCTTTATACTTTTAACTTTGAATTTCTCTCGTTTCCCGATTTTGGGCTTCTGATTTTTGCGTCCTGGGCAGGCTGCAAATTCTGCTAGGCCTAAAAATATATTTTCGCTGCCTACGGCGCTCCGTCGTTCCTCGTCGTCGACAATGTAAAGGTAAGAAACTTTCATTGCGGTTCGCGAATCTCAAAGAAAAAACGGACTGCTACACTGTAGCAGCTGTAACAATTCCGGTTGGCAAAGGTTTGCATCTCCTCATTCACTCTTCAGCTTTAGGATCTTCTTCCTGCCGAAATAGAAGAGGAGGAGGGGTATAATGAAACCGATGATGCTGCCTACGCAGACGTCGATGAGGAAATGCTGTGATAGATAGACGCGCGAGAAGGCTCCCAGTGCGGCCAGCGCCAGTAGCGCCAGTAGCGACATATGGAAGAGGATGTTGCTGCGAGGCTGACTCTGTTTGGCGTCCTGCTGATGACGGTAGGCCAGGAATAGGGCGAAGCAGGTGCAAAAGACGAAGAACGTAGAGGCATGACCAGAGGGGAAGGAGTTGCCGTAGTGCATGTCGACACCCGACACCAAGGGCAATGTGCTGTCAGAGAGGCGCTCGAAGGCACAGATGGGACGCTCCAGGCACAGGGTGTGTTTCAGCAACTGTAATACAGCACCGCCCGTCAACTCGCAGAGTCCCATGAACAGGGTGAGGCGGATTTGCCTCCACAGTATGGGGAGCAGCCCCAGGGCGTAGATGGGTCCTTCGGCTATCATGGTATAATACTTGAAGAAGGTGTCCTGGATGCGGGTGTGCCATGAGTTCAGCAGCAGATGGAGCTCCAGTTTCGGATAGAGACAAAGCAGTCCGCACACGACGAGAAGTAGTGTGAGATAGGCGATGATGTAAACCGAAAGACTCTTCCTCATGATGATTCTTTATTTGTTTCCGCCTGCAAAGGTAATGCTTTTTTTTCATATAATGTCATAAATGCTTGTAATTTTTTTCTTGCCGAAATGTTTTGTGGTGTGCGAAACATTTCGTAACTTCGCAGCCGAATTAATCAACAGCAATGGCAATCCGATATACGCATAGGGAAGAGTTATGGAACTCGTGGAGCCATGCCGGCGGCATCGTGATGGGTGTGGCATTCGGTGTGGTGTTCCTCTGGATGGCTTTAAAGGGCGACAACCCATGGGCCAGACTGGGGGTGTGTCTGTATCTGTTTGGCATGTTGGCGAGCTATGTGGCGTCGACGGTCTATCACGCGCTGCCTATCTACGAGCGGAGGAGAGGACAGGGACTGGTGGGAAGACGGTCGAAATGGAAGGAACGGCTCAGACGCTGGGACCATGCGGCCATCTATTGGCACATCGCAGGTTCGTATTCACCGCTGACGCTGGTAGCCCTGAGGACGCAGGGCTACTGGGGATGGAGCTTGTTCTCGTTTGTGTGGGCGTGTGCGATAGCGGGAACCATCGTGAGCTTCATCAGGCTGAAGGAGCACTCGAACGTGGAGACGTTCTGCTTCATCGGCATGGGGCTGAGTGTGCTGGTAGCCTTCAAGCCGCTGATTGACTCGGTGTCGACGGCAGCAGTGGTGTGGATTGTGGCCGAGGGTGTATGCTACATCACGGGAGCGCTGTTCTACTCGCTGAACAAACGGCGCTATATGCACTCGGTGTTCCACTTCTTCGTGCTGGCGGGCTCGCTGTGTCATATCATCGCGGTATGGGATGTGCTGATGGAATATCTATAAAAAAATGAGAAATGAGGAATGAGAAATGAGAAATATTTCGTACCTTTGCAAGCAAAATTGTAAATTCTTTGACCTAAAGGTACAAAGCGACCAAGGTCGATTAGTAAAATCGTAAAGAATATGGCTTATACACGTATGACCGCTGCAGAGGCTGCAGCACTGATTAAGAACGGCGATCACATCGCCATGAGTGGCTTTACACCTGCCGGTGTGGCCAAGGCAACAACCAAGGAGCTGGCTAAGCTGGCTGTAGCTGAGCATGAGGCCGGACGCGAATTTAAGGTGGCTATCTTCACTGGTGCATCTACAGGACAGTCGACCGACGGTGACCTGGCTAACGCTCAAGCTATCCTTTATCGTGCGCCCTACACGACGAACCCTGACTTCCGCAAGCATGTGAACATGGGTGAGATTCCCTACAACGACCTGCACCTGAGCCACATGGCACAGGAGCTGCGCTATGGCTTCTATGGTCCGTTGGACTGGGCAATCCTGGAGGTCTGCGACATCGAAGAGGTGGGCAACGACTATCATGTATACCTGACTGCTGCCGGTGGAATCTCTCCCACGGCTGCCCGTCTGGCCAAGCATGTCATCCTGGAGCTGAACAGCTTCCACAATCCCAATGCCAAGTTCATCCACGATGTATACGAGCCGCTGGATCCCCCTTATCGCAAGGCTATCCCCATCGAGCACGTAGGCGACCGCATCGGTAAGCCTTATGTCTCGATTCCCAAGGAGAAGGTAGTGGGTGTTGTAGAGTGTAACATCCCCGACGAGGCCCGTGCCTTCAAGGACTCAGACCCCGTAACGGATAAGATTGGTTTCCTGACGGCTGAGTTCCTGGTAGAGGAGATGCACAAGGGACGTATCCCCAAGGAGTTCTTGCCGCTGCAGAGTGGTGTGGGCTCAACGGCTAACGCCATCCTCGGTGCGCTGGGTGAGGACAAGCATGTGCCTGACTTCAATATCTATACGGAGGTGATTCAGAACTCGGTCATCGACATGATGCTCAGTGGTCGTGTGAAGGATGCTTCTGCCTGCTCGCTGACCGTATCGAACGAGTGTCTGATGCAGGTTTATGACAATATGGACTACTTCAAGAACCACC